>Ga0302320_10005095_pt1 | contig 29560 bp, 25 predicted proteins | sample Bog_T0_3_FD_202130 | JGI IMG/M metagenome (GOLD analysis project Ga0302320, IMG submission 202130) | Peat permafrost microbial communities from Stordalen Mire near Abisko, Sweden - Bog_T0_3 | ecosystem: Environmental > Terrestrial > Soil > Wetlands > Peat | place: Sweden: Abisko, Stordalen Mire...
CGACCCGATCCGGACCTCGTTAGGGCTGCTTCCTTCCGGACCTGACCCGGTTGGCGAGTGGCTCGTCCACCGCCAATCTCCCGGCCCTTATTTGGGGCCAAAAGGGGCGGAAAGCAAGCGGGGCGGGCAGGGGTTTGCGGGACTTGTGAAGAAACGCGGAAAAGCATTAGTTGCCGTCACGGCCCGGCTTGTCCCGGGCCGTGACGAGGAATTTACATGCCTTCTGACGTCCCCGCCTGGTCGCTGCATTCAAGGCTCAAGGAAGACACCATCGACATCGGTGACCTGCCGCTGTGCCGGGTGCTTGTTATCAAGGATGCGCATTATCCCTGGCTGCTGCTGGTGCCGCGCCGGGCCGACGTCGGGGAAATCATCGACCTCGACGAGGTCGAGCAGGCGCAGTTGATGACCGAGATCAACCGGGTCGCCCGCGCGCTCAAAGAAATTACCCGATGCGACAAACTTAATATCGCCGCGCTCGGCAATCTGGTGCCGCAGCTCCACGTGCATGTGATCGCGCGCCGCTCCGGCGACGTGGCCTGGCCGCGCCCGGTCTGGGGCGTGATGCCGCCGCTGGCGCATGACGCCGGGGAAGTGCAGAACTTCATCAGCGCGCTTCGCCGCAAAATCTGGCTTGGTTAGGACATGACAGCATTCGAATCGTTTCCACTGGGTCATCCGGCCTTCGTCAGCAACATTCTCGATCGCGCCGCGCACCTGCGCGGCGATGAGGCAAAATTGCTGGCGCTGGAAGGACGGCCCGACTCCCGCGCCTATGTGGTGTACCGGGATTCGCTCGTCGTGAAACAGCAGGGCGAGGGCCCGCGCGTGCTGCTCGGCATCGACGAGGCGCTGAAACTCGGCGCCAACCCCGGCACCATCTTCCTGGGCTTGCGCGACGGCGCCGCGGTGTTCGGCATGGGCATTTCGGCGGCGGCGGTGGAAAGTCTGCTGCCCCGAGACGACGTTGCCGTCACCGAACTGCGCGGCATGGCGATGCAGGGGGCGATCCCTGCTGACCAGCTTTCGGCGATCGCGATGGCGAAATCGATGGTGACCTGGCATCAGCGTCACGGTTATTGTGCCAATTGCGGCACCCGCACCGCGATGAAGGAAGGCGGCTGGAAGCGCGATTGCCCCAACTGCAAAGCCGAGCATTTTCCCCGCACCGATCCCGTGGTCATCATGCTGGTGACTTCGGGCGACAAATGCCTGCTGGGCCGGCAGAAGCACTTCCTCCCCGGGATCTATTCCTGCCTTGCGGGTTTCGTCGAGGCCGCGGAAACCATCGAGGACGCGGTCCGGCGCGAGATTTTCGAGGAATCCGGGATTCGCTGCACCGATGTGAATTACTACATGACCCAGCCCTGGCCCTATCCGTCCTCGCTGATGATCGGCTGTACCGCACGCGCCACCAGCGACGACATCGTGGTCGACCACACGGAACTCGAGGACGCCCGCTGGTTCGACCGGGCGGAGGCCACCCTGATGATCAAACGGCAACATCCCGACGGCCTCGCGGGACCGCATCCGTTTGCCATTGCCCACCACCTGCTCGGACGCTGGGTGCAGCCGGAATAGACCATGACCGACAGCAAGAAACCCCGCATTCTCTGCATCGGCATGCCGGTGCGCGACCTGACCTTCAGCGTGCAGGCGGTGCCTGGACGCGGTCAGAAGTTCAATGCCGATCGCTTCGCACAGATTTGCGGTGGCAACGCATTGAATGCCGCGATCGGAATCAATCGTCTCGGCGGCAAGGCCTCGCTGACCGGCCCGATGGGCGACGCCGGCGAGACCTCAAGCCGGTACATTTTTGAAGACCTCGCCAGGGAAGGCATCGAGACGTCGCACCTGGTGCACATGCCCGGATTGGTCACGCCGATTTCCGGAATCATGATGGACCCCTCGGGCGAGCGCACCATCATCTCGTTTCGCGATCCGCAATTGTGGAAGGTGCGCCTGCCCGAGGCCGATCTGCTGCTGCGGGATTGCGCGGCCGTTCTGATCGAGAGCCGTTGCGCAGGTTTCGCGACCGGCCTGTGCAACGAGGCCCGCAATCGTGGCATCCCCGTCGTCGTCGATGTCGACAGCACCGTTTCGCAACGTGAGGGGCTGCTGACCGCGTCGTCGCACCTGATCTTTTCCGATGAAGCCTTGCAGTCCACCGCCGGAATCTCCGACGACGTCAAGGCGCTGAAGAAAATCGCGACCCTGACCTCTTCCTTCCTGGCGGTCACGCGCGGCCCGAAAGGCACCATCTGGCTCGACGACAAGGGCGAGCCGCAGGAAACCCCGGCTTTCCCGGTCCATACCGTCGATACGCTCGGCGCCGGCGATATCTTCCATGGTGCGTTCGCGCTCGCCATCACCGAAAAGCAGGAACTGCGCGAGGCGCTGCGGTTCGCTTCCGCTGCGGCCGCGCTGAAATGCACCCGCTTCGGGGGCGCCTTTGCCGCCCCGCAACGTGCTGAAGTCGCAGAACTTTTGAGCCAAGGCCACGTGACCGATGCAACCCAGCCGCGCCAATAATCGCTTGCTTGAGAAGAATATTCTATATATGAGGGTTATTGACCACATAAATGGAACAAAGTTCTTCACATGACCGAAGTCGCCGTTCCGCTTCACGAGCCCAACCGCCGCCTCGACGCCATCGACCGCAAGATTCTGACAGTGCTTCAGGAGGACGCCTCGCTTTCCGTCGCCGAGATCGGCGACCGGGTCGGCCTGTCGTCGACGCCATGCTGGAAGCGCATCCAGCGGCTCGAAGCCGATGGGATCATCCTGCGCCGGGTCGCGCTGGTCGACCAGAACAAGATCGGCCTCGGCATCTCGGTTTTTGTCTCGGTCGAGAGCGCCGATCATTCGGAAGGCTGGCTGCGGAAGTTCGCTGACGCCGTCAGCGCGATGCCCGAGGTGATGGAGTTTTATCGAATGGCGGGCGACGTCGATTACATGCTGCGCGTCGTGGTCGCGGACATGCAGAGCTACGACGTATTTTACAAAAAACTGATCAGCGCGGTGCCGCTAAAAAACGTCACCTCGCGGTTTGCGATGGAGAAGATCAAGTCGGTCACCGCGCTGCCGGTGCCGGCGGCGTAGACCTGACTCCCTCGACCCGCTCTTGCGGGGAGAGGTGAAGAAAACTCAAATCTTCTGATTATACCCCCCGACCTCGGGATGGGTGCGCAGCACGGAATCCATCGCCTCGAACAGATCGTGCATGCGTTTGTCGCTGACCGGGCTCTCGACCACCACCACCAGTTCCGGCTTGTTGGATGACGCCCGCACCAGGCCCCAGCTGCCGTCCTCGACGGTGACGCGGACGCCGTTGACGGTGACGAGATCGCGGATGGTCTGGCCCGCGACCTTTTCGCCCCTCTTCTGCATCGCCTCGAAATGCTTCACCACGCTGTCGACGACGCCATATTTGGTCTCGTCCGAACAATGCGGTGACATCGTCGGCGACGACCAGGTTTTGGGCAGCGCATCCTTCAAATCCGCCATCGACTTGCCGGGCGCACGATCCAGCATTTCGCAGATCGCGATCGCCGAGACCAGGCCGTCGTCATAGCCGCGACCGAACGGCTTGTTGAAGAAGAAGTGGCCGGATTTCTCGAAACCAGCCAGTGCGCCCAGCTCATTGGTGCGGCGTTTCATGTAGGAATGGCCGGTCTTCCAGTAGGTCACTTTCGCCCCTTGCCGTATCAGCACCGGATCGGTGACGAACAGCCCGGTCGACTTCACGTCGACCACGAACTGCGCATTGGCATGGATCGCCGACATGTCGCGCGCCAGCATCACGCCCACCTTGTCGGCAAAGATCTCTTCGCCGGTATTGTCGACCACGCCGCAGCGGTCGCCATCGCCGTCAAAGCCCAGCCCGACATCGGCCTTGTGCGCGAGCACCGCATCGCGGATGGCGTGCAACATCTCCATGTCTTCGGGATTGGGATTGTATTTCGGAAAGGTGTGATCGAGCTCGGTGTCGAGGGGCACCACCTCGCAGCCGGTCGCCTCCATCACCTGTGGCGCGAACGCGCCCGCGGTACCATTGCCGCAGGCCACCACGACTTTCAGCTTGCGCGTCAGCTTTGGGCGTTTGGTCAGGTCGGCGATGTAGCGTGCCGGAAAATTTTCGTGGAACTGATAGGAGCCGCCGGCCTTGTTGTTGAAGTCGGCATTGAGCACGATTTCCTTCAATCGGCCCATCTCGTCGGGGCCGAAGGTGAGCGGACGGTTGGCGCCCATCTTGACGCCGGTCCAGCCATTGTCGTTATGCGACGCCGTCACCATGGCCACGCAGGGCACGTCGAGCTCGAACTGAGCAAAATAAGCCATCGGCGTCATGCACAACCCGATGTCGTGAACCTTGCAGCCCGATGCCATCAGTCCCGAGATCAGCGCGTATTTGATCGAGGCCGAATAGCCGCGAAAGTCATGCCCGGTCACGACTTCCTGGCGGGCGCCGAGTTCGGCGATCAGCGCGCCGAGCCCCATGCCCAGCGCCTGGATGCCCATCAGGTTGATTTCCGTGCCGAACAGCCAGCGGGCGTCGTATTCGCGAAACCCGGTCGGCTTCACCATCGGCTCGGATTCATAGGCGTAGGTGTTTTGAACCAGCAGTGGTTTGGGCTTCGGAAACATTCAAAGGCCTCGTCTGGAAATGAATCAGGAAAGCACCGCAGCCTTAGCGAATGCGCGGGCGCAACGGAAGGCGGGACAGCTGTCTTGTGACGATTAATCCGGGGTGGATGGGCGAACCGTCATCCAGCCTTCTTTGCACGACGGCGCCATACGCCGACCTTATGCGCCTCCAAGCTGCTTGAGCGCTATCGATTCGAACTTCGAAATCGTTGATCTGGAGACGGCGCTGAACCATGGATGGGCCTCTCAACGAAATATCGAAAACAACCCCATGCAAAGTAGGAATTTCGCCACCAACAGAGCTGTTTTGACCGGTCCCGCTGGAAAAAACATTTTGATACGTCGGGCAAATCACCTGCATATTTTCATCGTCGCAAGAATTCAGCCCGCGCCGGAAAATCCGCCGCGGGCTTTTTGAATCCGACACGCCGTCAGGCGATACACCGCCGAGCGCGCCGAACCTGGCCGCCGTCGGCTTTCGACGCAATAGCGGAGCTGATCCGAATTTCTGCCACCTGAGGATACGGTCCGCATCACAGGGGAAGACATGGAGAGTTCTATGAAACTTCTGAGGACCGGGATACCCGCGCTTTCGCTAACCGTGACGGCGACCGTTGGGCTGGCTGCGGATTACGAACTTTTCGCTGACATTGCGAGTGTGGAGACTGGGGTAAACCATTATGCTGTGGAGCGTCTCGACCACAAGAACAAGAAGCTCTATCACTGCATCGCAGTCCTCGACGCCGAGACGAAGCAATTGACCGGTCAATGCACCGAGAGACCCGGCTTTCCGGAGAATCCGACCCGCAAAGGAGTGCAGGGAGCGATTTCAAACAGGTTTGGCGGAATTCCAGTGTTCGGCTCTTGGAAAATCGACCAGACAACCGGAAAAACCGAGCTCTGTATTTCCGGCACGGCTCATTGCGTGGATGTAACTCCGCAATAATCGCGAACGCGAATTTTCCAAACGTTTAAGGCCGTCAGAGCATGTAGCTGGCTTGGCAGCCAAGGGGCCTTACTGCACCAGCACCATCTGGCCGTTGGCGTATTCGAAGCGTTTCAGCTTCGACAGGAACGACAGGCCGAGCAGGTTCTCCGACAGCGCCTCGTCGGGCAACACCATGGCATCGACGTCGCGCACCACGAGTCCGCCGACATCGACCATGGCGAGCCGCGTGCGCGCGGCCTTGATGGTGCCGTTGGCGGTTGTGACCATCGCGTTGTAGTCGCCACGCGAGGGGCGCAGGCCGAACCGCGCTGCTGAACTTTCGTTCAGCGCGATCACGGAGGCGCCGGTATCGACCATGAAACCGATGCGCTGGCCGTCGATGCGGGCTTCGGTGAGAAAATGACCGCGGGCATCACGGGCGAGGACAATGCTGCGCGAACCGTCCTGGACCGGCGCCTCGACGGCGGGGATTTTTTTGGCAGTGGTGCTGGCGAGCGCGGGCGTCGCCGTCATCTTGTCAGCCATCTGCGCCATGAAGGTGCCGAGGCCGATCATGATGGCGGCAAAGATCATCAGGTTACGCATGACGCCACACTCGATGAGAACACCCGCCGATATCACCACGCCGACGGCAAAGCCGCGACTAATCACGGCTGTGAAGGCACCAATTTTGTCGGAAAGGATGAGTAAGAGGTTAACGCGCGGGGTCGTCATGCGCGGGCTTGACCCGTGCATCCATCGATCTTTACGAAAAAGGCCTTTGTAGAAGATGGATTGCCGGGTCAAGCCCGGCAATGAGGCATTCAAAAACATTTTAAAAATCACGTTCCCCGCGGCTTCACGCGCCGGGTCGGCGGCGCATTGGCCGGATCTTCCGGCCAGGGATGCCGGGGATAGCGTCCGCGCAGGTCGGATCGCACCGCCGCATAGCTGCCGCGCCAAAACCCCGGCAGGTCGCGCGTCACCTGCACCGGGCGATGCGCCGGCGACAGCAGTTCCAGCACCAGCGGGACCTTGCCCTTGGCGATCGACGGATGGGCGGTGAGCCCGAACAGTTCCTGCAAGCGCACGGCGATGGTCGGCCCCTGCTCGGCCTCGTAGTCGATCGCGAGCTGGGTGCCGGTCGGCGCCTCGAAATGGGTCGGCGCCTCGCGCTCCAACCGCGCGCGCAATTCCCAGGGCAATAGCGTCATCAGCGCATCGGAAAAATCGCCCGCCGAAAATTCCTTCAGCGAGATTTTGTCATAGAGCGCCGGCACCAGCCACGCCTCACGCTGCACCGCCAGCGCATCATCCGACAGATCGGGCCACGGCTCGCCTTCGGCCGCGCGCAAAAACATCACGCGGTCGCGCCATTGTTTCAGGGGTTTCGACCACGGCAGTTTGTCGAGCCCGGCGGCGATCAACCCATCGGCCAGTACCCGCGCGGTCTCCGCCGAAGGCGACAACGTCATCGGCGCCTCCGACAGCGTGATCGCCTGCAGGGTTTTTCTGCGGCGTGCGCGCAAGCCCATCGCGCCCCGGTCGAACGAAATATCGTCAGCGGTCTCGATCTGGTCGGCGAAGTGCTGCTCGATCTCCGCTTGCGCGATCGGCGCCGCGAGCAGGATGCGTCCGTGCGCGGCGGTTCCGGTCAGTTCCGCGACCGCGATGTAGGACGCGCGCGCCAGCGCGGAGGCCTGGTCGACCGCGGCGCCGCGCCCGTTGGCAAGCACGAAGCTGCCATTGCCGCGGTTGCGCGCGATGCGATCGGGAAAAGCGAGCGCCAGCATCACGCCGGTGGAAGGCGAGGTATCCGCCTTGGCGAGCCCTTCGGTTCCCGCCACTTGCGACGCCCAGCGCTGCGCCAGACTGCGCGCGCTGGACCCGCGCGGCGAGCGGTCGCGGCGAAACTGATCCAGCCTGGCATCGAGATCGACGCTGTCACCGCCGAGTCCGCGCTCGGTAAGCACGGCAGCGATTTCCGCGGCCTCCTCGCCCGCGCCCAGCCGGTGCGCATCCACGATCATCCGCGCCAGCCGCGGCGGCAGCGCCAGCGCCCGCAGGCTCTTGCCCTCCGCGGTGATGCGGCCGTCGCCATCGAGCGCGCCGAGTTCGTTCAAGAGACTGCGTGCCTCCTTCAGCGCCGGCGGCGGTGGCGAATCCAGGAACGCCAGCGTGGCAGGATCGCTGACGCCCCATTGCGCGAGATCAAGCACCAGCGAGGACAGATCGGCGCTGAGGATTTCGGGCTGGGTATAGGCCGCAAGCGAGTTGGTCTGCGGCTCGTCCCACAGCCGGTAACAGATGCCGGGTTCGGTGCGTCCGGCGCGGCCACGGCGCTGATCGACCGCCGCGCGCGAGGCGCGCACGGTCTCCAGCCGCGTCAACCCGATGTCGGGCTCGTAGCGAGGCACCCGCGCCACGCCGGAATCCACGACAATGCGAACGCCCTCGATGGTCAGCGAGGTCTCCGCGATCGAGGTCGCCAGCACCACCTTGCGATGGCCCTTCAGCGCGGGCGCAATGGCACGGTCCTGCACGGCGGCGTCGAGCGCGCCGAACAGCGGCACGATTTCGATGGACGCCTCGTGGACCCGCTCGCCGAGAAAGGTTTGGGTGCGGCGGATTTCCGCCGCGCCCGGCAGGAACGCCAGCACCGAGCCGGGATCGGCGCGCAGCGCCATCGCGATCGCATCCGCCATCTGCCGCTCCAGCGGCGCGTCGGCCTTGCGGCCGAGATAGCGGGTCTCGACCGGAAAGGCGCGGCCCTCGCTGGCGACCACCGGCGCCTCGCCCAGCAGTTTGGCAACCCGCGCGCCATCGAGCGTCGCCGACATCACGAGGATGCGCAGATCCTCGCGCAAGCCGGTTTGCGCGTCGCGCGCCAGCGCCAGCCCCATATCGGCATCGAGCGAGCGCTCATGAAATTCGTCGAACAGCACCGCGGCGATACCGTTCAATTCGGGATCGTCGAGAATCTGCCGCGAGAAGATGCCCTCGGTGACGACCTCGATCCGGGTGGCGCGCGAAACTTTCGAGCCGAAGCGGACGCGGTAGCCGACGGTCTCGCCAACGCGTTCGCCCAGCGTCTTGGCCATGCGCTCGGCGCTGGCGCGGGCCGCGATCCGCCGCGGCTCGAGCACGACGATCTTCTTGCCTTTCGCCCAGGCCGCGTCCAGCAGCGCCAGCGGCACCCGCGTGGTCTTGCCGGCGCCGGGAGGCGCCACCAGCACCGCGGCGTTGTTGCTTGCGAGCACGCGCGCGAGTTCGTCGAGCACCGCATCGATCGGAAGTGGGGTGTCGAAGGTGCGGGGCAATTTACAATCCGGGTCGTCTCTGACTCCCTCGCCCCGCACTTCGCGGGGAGAGGGCTGGGGTGAGGGGCTGCCTCAACGAGCAGACTCGCGGAGAGTCCCCCTCACCCGAAATCCGCTTCGCGAATTTCGACCTCTCCCCGCAAGTGGGGCGAGTTAAGAAGGATCACTTCCGCGGTTCGGAGGCGCGCCCGACGCTTTCATAAACAAAGCCGAGCGCCGCCATTTCCTCGGGGCGATAGATATTGCGGAGGTCGACGACCACCGGATGCGCCATCTCGCGCTTCAGGCGCTCCAGGTCGAGGGTGCGGTACTGCACCCACTCGGTCACCACAACCATGGCGTCGGCGCCGCGCACGCAGGCATAGGGATCGTCGCAATAGTCGATATCGGGCAATTCGCGCCGGGCCTGCTCGATACCGACCGGATCGTGCGCGCGCACCTTGGCGCCCATGTCGAGCAACCCCGTCACCAGCGGGATCGACGGCGCCTCGCGCATGTCGTCGGTGTCGGGCTTGAAGGTGAGACCGAGCACGGCGACGGTCTTGCCGCGCAGGCTGCCGCCGACCGCATTGGACACCTTGCGCGCCATCGCGCGCTTGCGGTTGTCGTTGACCGCCAGCACCGCCTCGACGATCCGCAGCGGCACGTCATGATCGAGCGCGATCTTGACCAGCGCCCGGGTGTCCTTCGGGAAGCACGAGCCGCCGAAGCCTGGACCCGCATGCAGGAATTTCGAGCCGATGCGGTTGTCGAGCCCGATGCCGCGGGCGACTTCCTGGACGTCGGCGCCGACCTTTTCGGCAAGATCGGCGATCTCGTTGATGAAGGTGATCTTGGTGGCGAGAAAGGCGTTGGCGGCGTATTTGATCAATTCCGCGGTGCGCCGCGCCGTGAACATCAGCGGCGCCTGGTTCAGCGACAGCGGCCGGTAGACATCGCCGAGCACCTTGCGCGCCCGCTCGTCCGAGGTGCCGATCACGATGCGGTCCGGAAACTTGAAGTCACGGATCGCGGCGCCCTCGCGCAGGAATTCCGGGTTCGAGGCCACCACCACGTCGGCCGACGGATTGGTTTCATGGATCAGCCGCTCGACCTCGTCGCCGGTGCCGACCGGCACGGTCGATTTGGTGACGACGACGGTGAAGCCGGAAAGCACTGCCGCGATCTCACGCGCGGCACTGTGGACGTAGCTGAGATCGGCATGGCCGTCGCCACGCCGCGACGGCGTGCCGACCGCGATGAACACCGCATCGGCCGCGGCGACCGGGGCGGCGAGATCGGTGGTAAAATCGAGCCGCCCGGCCTTGACGTTCGACGCCACCAGCGCATCGAGGCCCGGCTCGAAAATCGGGATCTCGCCGCGGCGCAGGCTGTCGATCTTGTCGGCGTCCTTGTCGACGCAGGTCACCTGGTGGCCGAAATCGGCAAAACAGGCGCCCGACACCAGTCCCACATAGCCCGTGCCAATCATGGCAATCCGCATGAAACGACCTGTCTGTAATGGTTAACGTCCGGCCCGGTTTGTCGGCGGGTCATAGCGCATCAACCGTTCGAGGGGAAACTGGAAAGCAGCAAAAAAGCGCGGGAATCGGCATGTCATTTGTATGAATAAAGAAGAATGAAACCGTTGGGGCCGATGATGCGCCCGGACCGCGCCGAAAAGAGACACCGATGACACCAAACGGCACATCCGCCGTCGCCGAGCCTGCGGGGCGGATCGACTGGGTGGACTACGCCAAAGGCATCTGCATCGTCATGGTTGTCATGATGCATTCGGTGCTTGGCGTGGAACTGGCCTCCAGCGAGCGGGGCTTCATGCATCTGGCGGTCGCCTTTGCCAAGCCGTTCCGGATGCCGGATTTCTTCCTGATCTCCGGCCTGTTCCTGGCGGTGGTGATCGAGCGGGACTGGCGCACCTATCTCGACCGCAAGGTGGTGCATTTCGCCTATTTCTACGTTTTGTGGGTGACGATCCAGTTCGGCTTCAAGGCGCCGTCGTTCGCGGCCGAGACCAGTTGGGCCCATGCGGGCTTTTTGTATCTGGAATCCTTCATCGAGCCGTTCGGCACGCTGTGGTTCATTTATCTGCTGCCGATCTTCTTCGTGGTCACCAAGGCGGCGCGCAAGATCCCGCCCGCGGCGATCTGGACCGTGGCGGCGCTGCTGGAGACGGCGCATGTCGCCACCGGCTGGACCGCGATCGACGAATTTGCTGCCCGCTTCGTCTATTTTTATTCCGGTTACTTGTTCGCCCCCTCAGTGTTCGCGTTGTCCGATCGCGCCCGCGCGCGCCCGGCGTTGGCGCTTGTGGGGTTGGCACTCTGGGCCCTCGTCAATGGCGGCCTGGTTGCCTCCGGTTTCAGCGAGGCACCGCTGATCTCGCTGGCGCTTGGGTTTGCGGGGGCTTGCGCCATCATCACCATGGCCACGCTGCTGGCGCGGGCCCACTGGCTGAATTTCCTGCGCTTTTGCGGCGAGCACTCAATCGTCATCTATCTCGCATTTTTCCTGCCGATGGCGGCGACGAGAACGCTGCTGCTGCGCAGTGCGCTGATCCCCGACATCGGCACAATCTCATTGATCGTCACGATCATCGGCGTCGCCGGCGCGCTGGCGCTGTGGCGGATCGCGCTTTACGCCGGCGCCAATTTCCTGTTCGAGCGCCCCGCCGCGTTCTGGATCACCCCGCAAAAACCGCAGCCGACGCTGCAGCCTGCCGGATAGCACGCCTATTCGAGCCTGACCTATCCAGACCTATGGGACCAGATACAGCGAACCACTGGTCCGCCCTGCCTCGAGATCGGCGTGAGCTTGAGCCGCCTCGTTCAACCGATAGGGCTTTCCGGCCGATGGCAGGATGCCCTCCCGTATGGCGGATAACACCGAATCGGCGGCAACCCTGTAATCGTCTGCCACATTCATGTAGGCCATGACGCTGGGCCGGGCCAGCATCAGGCTGCGGCGCGGGCCGAGATCCTCGACATCGACAGGTGGAATAGCACCCGCCGACTGGCCGATGCTCGCGACAACGCCGAACGGCCGCACGCATTGCAGCGTCTTGGCCAGTGTGGTGCCGCCTACCCCGTCATAGGCGACGTCGACGCCGCGGGCTGCGGTCAGATCGGCGACGGCACGGGCGAAATCGGCATCTCGGCCGACAATGACATAATGCGCACCGGCATCGCGCGCGATCTCGGCTTTGCTGTCCGAGCCGACCGTCCCGATCACGGTCGCGCCGAGATGCCGTGCCCATCGCGTCATCAATTGCCCGAGCCCTCCGGCCGCGCTGTGGATCAGGACCATTGTCCCCGCCCTGACCGGATAGACCCTCGTCAGCAACATATGGGCCGTGATACCTTTGACAAACACGGACGCGACCGCTTCGTCGGCGGCGGATGGCGGCAAACTCACGGCGCGCCAGGCCGGCAGATTTCGTTCCGAGACGTAGGCGCCGACGGGAGCGCCGGCATAGGCTATGCGGTCGCCGACCCCAGGCGAGGTGACGGTGGCTCCGACAGCCGTCACCACGCCGACCGCTTCTACGCCCGGAATTGCTGCCGGCGGCAACGGATAGAGTCCCATGCGCTGGTAGATATCGATGAAGTTGACGCCAATTGCGGTCTGGCGAATCCGGATTTCGTCACCTTGCGGGGGTGGAATCTCGATCGTTGCGCTTTCAAGCTGGTCGGCGGCGCCGGGCGCCTTCAATCTGATGACATGGGCCATAAGTGTTCTCCTTGATTTCGGAAAGGGCACTTTCCCGCCGCCTGCGAATATGCGAAATTCCACAAATTGGCATTCTTGATGTGAGATTTTGCACAATGTCCGATTGGGAAGATCTTCGGCATTTCGTGGTACTGGCGCGGGAAGGCACGCTGTCTGCCGCAGCAAGGCTGCTTGGGGTCGACCACGCCACCGTGTCGCGCCGCGTCGCTGCCCTCGAAGCGCAGACCGGGCTGAAGCTGGTCGACCGCCGGGCGCGCAGCTATCAGCTGACCGACGACGGCCGCCGCATCGCGGCGACCGCAGTGCCGATGGAAGAAGCCGCGTTCGCCGTCGGGCGCGCCGTGCAGGCCGCCAAGCCGGGCCTGCGCGGCGAAGTGTCGATCAGTTCACCACCCTCGCTCGCCAATACGCTGATCGCCCCACAACTGTTTCAGTTGCGCCATCGGCACCCCGGCATCCGGATCAAACTGATCGGCGAGAAGCGGACCGCGTCGCTGAACCGCCGCGAGGCCGACGTGGCGCTGCGCCTGTCGCGGCCTCAGGAACCGGGATTGATCGCGCGCAAGATCGGCAGCTTCGGTTTTGGCCTTTACGGCGCGTCCAGCTATCTGAAGGCGACGCCGCCTCACGCCTTTGCCTTCATCGCCTATGATGACAGCATGGACGACGCACCTCAGCAAAAGTGGCTGCGGATCATCGCCGCCGGCAACGAGATCGTGCTGCGCACCAATGACCTGGAGAATCAGGCCGCAGCCGCGCGGACCGGCGTCGGTGTCGCAGTATTGCCGAACTTTCTCGGCGACTCTGACCCAAGGCTCGAGCGCTGCGACGCGACGCCCCCGCCGCCCAGCCGCGACGTGTGGCTGCTGGTGCATCGCGATATCCGCCAGACACCGCTTGTGCGCGCGGTGATGGAATTCCTGACCGATTGCATCAAGGCGAAATAACGAAACTGATCGCGCTCCGGCGCCGGCGTTTGGCGTTCAATTCGTCCCCTCGATCTTCACCCCGTCCTTCATCTGCGCGAGCTTCTCGCGAAACCCTTCGGCGTCGCCGAAATCGGCAAAGCCCTGGTAATGCGGGTGTGGGCCGAGCACGCGGCGGGCGTGCTTGATCGGGCACCAATAGACTTCGGTGCGGGCCGCCACCTCGCGCACGAAGGCGATGGCGCCGTTGCAATAGGAGCAATAGGCGCAATTGATCTTCTCGATGGTGTTGAGATAAGCCAGATGATGGCGGTCGAAAACCAGATAGTCGCGGCGCCGCACTTTTGGAATTTTATAGACCGGAAAACAGATCGCCTGATACGCCATGACCCAGAGGTCCACCAGCATGATCGGAACCAGCAGCGAATAGATCACCGGCGCGCTCAATACGATCAGCGGATTGGCATCGATGAAATAGCGCGACGAGCGGATCTTGATGGCGCGCTGCACCTTCAACACCCCCTCCTCGAATATAATGCGGTGGTTTTCGATCCGGAACCGCAGTTCCTCCCGCCGCTTTGCCAGTTCGGCCTCGATATCGGCCTCGACCGAGCGCAGTTTTTCCATCAAGGCGTCGAGCTGCGCGGTCATGGGCATGTCCTTTGAATCGCGGGTTGCCGTTAGGGGCTCACGGAACGGGCTGCGGCGCAACACCCTGCAGGCGCCTTCAGGGGTGCAAAAATCCCGGCACATCTTGCCCCGAAGGGTGTCAATCAGCGCAAAAATCCCTAAATTGCGGCCATGCCGAAAACCTCAGAACAAGCCGTTGCAAAGCCCGTTGCCGTCAAAGCCCCTGCCAAGGGCGACCACGTCTTCCTGGTCGACGGTTCCTCCTATATTTTCCGCGCCTATCACGCGCTGCCGCCGCTGAACCGCAAATCCGACGGCCTGCAGGTCAATGCCGTGCTCGGCTTCTGCAACATGCTGTGGAAGCTGTTGCGCGACATGCCGCCGGAAAACCGGCCGACCCATCTCGCCATCGTGTTCGACAAGTCCGAGATCACGTTTCGCAACAAGCTCTATCCCGACTACAAGGCGCACCGGCCGCCGGCGCCTGACGATCTGATCCCGCAATTTCCGCTGATCCGCGAGGCGGTGCGCGCCTTCGACCTGCCCTGTCTCGAACAGGGTGGTTTCGAGGCCGACGACCTGATTGCGACCTATGCGCGCGAGGCCGGCGAGCGCGGCGCGACCACAACCATCGTCTCCTCCGACAAGGACCTGATGCAGCTCGTCACCGACAAGGTGACCATGTACGACACCATGAAGGACCGCCGCATCGGCATTGCCGAGGTGATCGAGAAGTTCGGCGTACCGCCGCACAAGGTGGTCGAGGTGCAGGCGCTGGCGGGCGATTCGACCGACAACGTGCCGGGCGTGCCCGGGATCGGCATCAAGACCGCCGCGCAACTGATCGTCGAATATGGCGACCTCGAGACGCTGCTCAAGCGCGCCGGCGAGATCAAGCAGCCGAAGCGGCGCGAGTCGCTGCTTGAGAATGCCGAGAAGGCGCGGATTTCGCGGCAACTGGTGCTGCTCGACGACAAGGTCAAGCTCGATGTGCCGCTCGGCGAACTCGCGGTGCACGAGCCCGACGCCCGCAAGCTGATCGCGTTTTTGAAGGCGATGGAATTTTCCACGCTGACCCGGCGTGTCGCCGAATACGCGCAGGTCGATCCGTCGGACGTGGAGCCGGATGCGGGCAACAAGAGCGGGGCGAGTGCTTTTGGATCGCTCCCGCTGGCGGAGAAAGTGGACGAGTCCGGCAATGTCACGCGCCAGGGGTCGAGTGTCGACCTCTTCGGCGATAGCGCCCGCGGAGGCACCCCCACCCCGCCCTCCCCCGCAAGCGGGAGAGGGAGCGCGCAGGGCAAGGCGACGGGTGAGCGGCAGGACAAGGCCGCCAGTTTCAAAGGCACTCCGGCGGCGCTTGCCGCGGCGCGCGCGGAAGAGGCGCGCAGGACCAGGATCGATCGCAGCAAATATAAGACTGTGCGAAACCTCGATCAACTCAATGGCTGGATCGCGCGTGCGCATGATGTGGGCCAGGTCGCGCTGGAGGCCAAGGCAACCTCGATCGATCCGATGCAGGCCGAGATCTGCGGCATCGCGCTGGCGCTGGCGCCGAACGACGCCTGCTACATTCCACTCGGCCACAAGCAGGCCGGCGACGGCTCGGGGCTGTTCGCGGCCGGGCTGGCACCGGACCAGATCGGTACTCGCGACGCGCTGGAGGCGCTGCGGCCGCTGCTGGAGTCGCCGGGCCTCCTGAAGATCGGCTTCAACATCAAGTTCAACGCGGTGATGCTGGCGCAGCATGGTATCACCCTGCGCAATACCGACGACGCGCAGCTGATGTCGTATGCGCTCGACGCCGGCCGCAACGCGCATGGGCTGGAGGCGCTGGCCGAACGCTGGCTCGGTCACGCCGTTCTCACCGACAGCGAGGTGATCGGCAGCGGCAAGAACAAGCTCGGTTTCGACCAGGTCGAGATCGACAAGGCCACCGCGCACTCCGCCGAGGATGCCGACGTCATCCTGCGGCTGTGGCGGGTGCTGAAGCCGCGGCTGGTCGCCGAGCGCATGACCACGGTCTATGAAACGCTGGAGCGGCCGCTGATCGCGGTGCTGGCGCGGATGGAACGGCGCGGCATCTCGATCGACCGCCAGGTGCTGTCGCGACTGTCGGGCGAGTTCGCCCAGACCGCCGCCAGGGTCGAGGCCGAGCTGCAGGAGATCGCCGGCGAGCCGATCAATGTCGGCAGCCCCAAACAAATCGGTGACATCCTGTTCGGCAAGATGGGCATCACCGGCGGCACCAAGACCAAGACGGGCGCGTGGTCGACTTCCGCGCAAATCCTCGACGAACTCGCCGAGCAGGGCCATGAGTTTCCAAAGAAAATTCTGGAATGGCGGCAAGTTTCAAAGCTGAAGTCGACCTATACCGATGCGCTGCCGACTTACGTGCATCCGCAGACCCATCGGGTCCACACCACCTATGCGCTGGCCGCGACCACCACCGGGCGGCTGTCGTCGAACGAACCGAACCTGCAGAACATTCCGGTGCGCACCGAGGACGGCCGCAAGATCCGCCGCGCCTTCATTGCCTCGCCCGGCCACAAGCTGGTGTCGGCGGATTATTCGCAGATCGAATTGCGGCTATTGGCGGAGATCGCGGACATTCCGGTGCTGAAGCAGGCATTCCGCGACGGCCTCGACATTCACGCCATGACCGCGTCGGAGATGTTCGGCGTGCCGGTCAAGGACATGCCCGGCGAGGTGCGCCGCCGCGCCAAAGCGATCAATTTCGGCATCATCTACGGCATCTCGGCATTTGGACTCGCCAACCAGCTCGGCATCGCACGGGAAGAGGCATCCGCCTACATCAAGAAATATTTCGAGCGCTTTCCGGGCATCCGCGCCTACATGGATTCGACACGGGATTTCTGCCGCAGTCACGGCTATGTCGAAACGCTGTTCGGCCGCAAGTGCCATTACCCCGACATCAAGGCTTCTAACGCCCCGGTGCGCTCCTTCAACGAGCGCGCCGCGATCAACGCGCGGCTGCAGGGCACGGCCGCCGACATCATCCGCCGCGCCATGGTCCGGATGGAGGAGGCGCTGGCGGAGAAGAAACTCTCGGCGCAGATGCTGTTGCAGGTTCACGACGAACTGATTTTCGAAGTCCCCGACGACGAGGTGGCTGCGACCTTGCCGGTGGTGCAGCACACCATGCAGGACGCGCCTTTCCCGGCGGTGCTACTGTCGGTGCCGCTGCATGTCGATGCGCGCGCCGCGAACAACTGGGACGAGGCGCATTAGCTAGGCTGAGTCGTCGCGCAGCCAGATGCGAACTATTCTGTCATCGCAAGCCGGGCGATGACACCGGTCGTATGTGCAAGAAATTTTCGACCAACAACCGCATCCTTTACGAAATGGCAGCGCGGGCCGATGCGCGTTAGAAAGCCCTCATCCTCAGCCCGCGAGTCGCCCCCATGCCCCATCTCACCGCCCTGCTCGGTTTTGCCCTCCTCTCGCTCGGCATGGTGCTGACACCGGGGCCTAACATGATCTATTTGATCTCGCGCTCGATCACGCAGGGGCCGGCGGCGGGCATCGTTTCGCTTGGCGGCGTCGCGCTCGGCTTTGTGTTCTACATGCTGTGCGCGGCGTTCGGCATCACCGCGCTGTTGTTCGCGGTGCCTTACGCCTATGACGCGCTGCGGCTCACGGGCGCCGCCTATCTGTTGTGGCTGGCGTGGCAGGCGCTCAAGCCGAATGGGCGCTCGCCGTTCCAGGTGAAGGAGCTTGCCGTCGACGGGCCGCGCAAATTGTTCGCGATGGGGTTTGTCACCAACTTGCTCAATCCCAAGATCGCGATGCTGTACCTGGCGCTGCTGCCGCAGTTCATCGATCCCGCGCAAGGCAGCGTGCTGACGCAGTCGCTGGCGCTTGGATCGATCCAGATTGCGATCAGCGTCAGCGTCAACGCCATGATCGCGCTGGCCGCCGGCTCGATCGCGTTGTTTCTCGGCACAAGGCCGACCTGGCTGTTGCTGCAGCGCTGGCTGATGGGAACGGTGCTCGCCGGGCTGGCGCTGCGGATGGCGTTCGAGGCGAAGCGGGCGTGATGGTCTCTTACTTACCTCTCCCGCTTGCGGGGGAGGTCGCCGCGCGGCGGGTGGGGCTCTCGCCACTTGCACCGGAATTCTCGTCGGGCACCCCCGGTGCCTGCCCGCAAGCGGGAGAGGGTGAAGAAAAAGCCTCAATCCAGCTTCGCTTCCATGCCGCGCTTGACCCCGGGGCGCGCCATCAGCGCGTCGTACCAGCGGCCGACATGGGGGAAATCGGCAAATGATACCTTGTGACGCTCGTGCCGCCAGGCCCAGCCGAGAATCGCAAAATCGGCGACCGACAGTGGGCCCGCGACGAACTCGCGGGTCGCCAGCCGCCGGTCCAGCACGCCGTAGAGCCGCACCGTCTCCGCCATGTAGCGCTTCAGGCCATAGGCGCGATCGGCCTCGTTCTCCAGCGCAATGAAGTGATGCACCTGCCCGGGCATCGGCCCGAAGCCGCCCATCTGCCACATCAGCCATTCATAGACCGGGATGCGCTCGATCAGCGGGGTGGGCAGGAACTTGCCGGTCTTCTCGCCGAGATAGAGCAGGATGGCGCCGGACTCGAACACGCTGACGCGCTTGCCGCCGGGACCGTCGGGATCGACGATCGCGGGAATCTTGTTGTTGGGGCTGATGGCGAGGAAATCCGGCGCCATCTGCTCGCCCTTGCTGATATTGATCGGGAAAACCTTGTAAGGCAGCCCCATCTCCTCCAGCGCGACGGAGATCTTGCGGCCGTTCGGCGTGTTCCAGGTGTGGAGTTCGATGGTCATTGTTGTCCTGCCCTGCGTGAGTTTGGCTATCCAGTACCCCGGAACCCGAGGGGCTTACAACCGCCGTTTCCATCGGTCCTCCCCGCGCTTCCACGCTGTTGATGGTCCGACATCGGCTCTGGAATGTGCGCGCCCGCGCCGATAGATTGCGCCACCCATCTTCCCGAGAACAACGCATTGTCCAAATCAGCCTCCCGCGCCCGCCTCGCCGAGATCATCCGCAAGCGATCCTTCGGCCGCGGCGAAATCGTGCTGGCCTCGGGCCGCAAAAGCGATTTCTATTTCAATCTCAAGCCGACCATGCTCGATCCCGAAGGCGCGGCGCTGCTGGCGGAACTGGCGTTCGAGGCGCTGAGGGACGATCGGCTCGACTATGTCGGCGGCCTGGAAATGGGCGCGGTGCCGCTGGCCGGCGCGATCGCGCAGCTGTCCTGGCTCAAGGGTCATCCGATCGCGGCGTTCTTCGTGCGCAAGAAGCCGAAGGAGCACGGCGCGCGTCTGGCGGTCGAGGGACTGGCGAAGGGCGAGAGCCTGCACGGCAAGCGCGTGGTGATCGTCGAGGACGTCACCACCACCGGCAGCTCGGCGCTGAAAGCCGCCGAAGCCGTGCGCGATGCCGGCGGCGTGATCGCGCTGGTGTTCACCATGGTCGACCGCGAGGAAGGCGCCACCGAAAATTTCAACGAGGCCGGCCTCGAGTTTCGTTCGCTGTACAAGGCCGCCGAGTTTCTGAAAGATTGAGCTTCTGCTCCGTCGCCCCGCTCTTGCGGGGTCGAGACGAGCGAAGCTCGCTCTTAGAGGGTTGGGGTGAGGGGCTGCCTCGCAGAGCGCGACTCGCGGATAGTCCCCCTCACCCGCCGCGCAAAGAGCGCGGCGACCTCTCCCCGAAAGCGGGGCGAGGCAAGTGGAGCCGCATTTCTTTTCCCGCCATCCGGTGCTTGCTCATAGCTCGTTTACCATCCCGAATTATGGTGAATCCGGGCTGTGGCGCATCTGGTCGCAGCGGTGTGTGGCGTCGGGTGGAGTAAGTGTTGCGTACAGAGTTGTCCTTTCAGCGCATGCGGCGCCGCGTGATGCGTATTGCCGCCGCAGCCCTCGCCAGCTCCGTGACGCTGGCGCCCGGCACCGCGTCGGCCGAAGGCCTGTTCGATATGTTCTTCGGCGGCCAGAAACCGCAGCAGCAGCAAAAAACCCCGCCACAGGCGAGTTTCTTTGCCGACCCGTTTGGCCTCAACCCGCAGCCCGCGCCGCCGCGCCCGGTCGCCGCCGGCGGCTCCGGACCGGTCTTTTGCGTGCGCAGCTGCGATGGCCGCTATTTTCCGCTGACGATGCGTGGCGCCGCGAGCCCGGTGCAGCTGTGCCAGGCGTTTTGCCCGGCCAGCGCCACCAAGGTATTCTTCGGCGGCAGCATCGACGGGGCGTCGTCGGCGACCGGCGAGCGCTATGCCGACAGCGAGAACGCCTTCGGCTACCGCAAGGCGCTGCGCGCCGACTGCACCTGCAACGGCCGCGACCCCGCCGGCCTCGCGCCGGTCGATCTCACGCTCGACACCTCGCTGCGTCCCGGCGACGTCATTGCCACCACCAATGGCCTGGTGGCCTATTCCGGCGTCAAGGTCGGCGCCAACCAGACCGCGGAATTCACCCCCGTCGCCTCCTACCCTGGCCTGACCAACGAGGTCCGCGCCCGGCTGGGCGGCATGAAGGTGGCACCGGTGACCGCGGAAACCGTCGCCAGCGACGCGCCGCTGGCAAGCCGTGACGTCGCGCTGCCCGCGACCTCGGCGCCAAAAGCGGCATCTTCGCCAAAGGCGAACCGGGCGGAAGCGCAACAGCAGTAGTTCGTCATTCCGGGGCATGCGAAGCATGAACCTCAGATGTGCAATTGCACATCGGGGAATCTGGAGATTCCAGGTTCGCTTCGCGCCCCGGAATGACAGGTATATTCAACGACCGACGATGACGCCGATCACGTTCGGCGCCATCAGATATTTTTCCTCGATCTGCGCCCGCGCCGCGGCGCGGTTTTCCGGCGTCAGCAGCCCGCGCTTTTCGGCGAGGATCATCCAGCAATAGCCCCACCAGTCGGTCAGCATGCCCTGATCGTCGACGAGGTCGTAGCCCGCTTGCGCTGCGAAAATCCGCGCATGGGCCTCGTCAAGCGTATCGAGAAAAGCGTGGTCTTCGACCGAGAACAGCTCGTCGCTGAAATCGTCTGTGGTGTAGCCCCACACCGACATGCAGACCGCATTGAATTCGCGGTCGATGGCGTCGTCATCGACCACCCGTCGGCGGGACGCCTGGTGCAGCCGCGACAGCGAGCGGGCGAAGTCGGCGATGCGGGTGAGCGCGAATTGGTCAAAGGCAATGGTGGACATGTAGTCCTCGAAGGCTGGGGCAGACGCTAGATATTGTATTGGAGCTATTCCGAATCACCATGATATATCAAACACTTGCTAAAGTGTTCTTAATTTGTTCCTTGCTGCTTTTCCGCGGTACGAATTTTCGTAGCGCTGGAGAGCTCTCCGTTTAAGGTGGAGTGGTTGAACCAAAAAAATCAGGAGGAAATGGTGAAAAATTCAATCGTGCTGATTGCGGTCGTCTTATGTGCCGCCGCCGTTTCGGCGCCAGCGAAGGCAACGACCTGCAAGCAGCGGGCGGACAATTGTAATCGTCTTGGCGGCGGCGCGGCCTGCTACGAGCAGAGCCGCATGGCTTCTTGTGCGAGCAACAAGGTCTACGTAGCCCCCAGTGGCCGTTCGTGGGAAGCAAACGGACCAGGCAAGAAGTAACCCGGCGGGAAACGCTCAATTCGCCGACAGCATCCTGTCGCCGCAGTAATTGGCGTAGAACTTTCCGCCGCACTGCCTTTTGATCGCGGCACAGCGCGCCACAGGCGAGGCCCCGGCCGGGACGCTGAACGAGCAGCCGAGGCCATCGGCGCTCTTGCCCGGTCTGCCGGCCGCAAATGCCGCGCTGGTGGCGCTGATGCAGAACACCAGCAATGCGGCGGCGGCAATCTCGATGGTCAATCTCATGGCCCGCTCCCTTTCCAGAATGATGATCGCATCCAAAATTATCGCGACAATGGTTTTTCCCGATGCCACTATATCACCGAAAGCGGCGCGCGCTGAGGCCAGCAAATCGGCCCGGTCCTTGCATAAAATTACGGCACCGCTCCGCAAACCGACGCAGGGGCGGGTTTCGATCCCAGCACAACGGGCGTATCATTTCGTTGAGACCAACTTTCGGGGATTTGAACTGTGCCAGATCAACCGTTCCCAGTGAATTTTCAGGTGCTCGGCCAACCCGTCGATGAACTCGCGCTGGCCGAGATCAAGGGTGCCATTCTCGCCAAGCTGAGGCTGGCGATCGGCAAGGACACCGGCATGGCCACCCGGCACGACTGGTACAAGGCGGCGGCGCTGGCGCTGCGCGACCGCATCGTGCACCACTGGCTGACCGGCGAGAAACAGAGCTACGACGCCGGCGCCAAGCGGGTCTATTACCTCAGCCTGGAATTTCTGATCGGACGGCTGTTCAGCGACGCGCTGAACAATATGGGGCTCCTGAAGGTATTCGAGGCGGCGCTCGGTGATCTCGGCGTCGATCTTGCGGACTTGCGCCGATGCGAGCCGGACGCCGCGCTCGGCAATGGCGGTCTCGGCCGGCTCGCGGCCTGCTTCATGGAAAGCATGGCGACGCTGGCGATCCCGGCGATCGGCTACGGCATCCGCTACGATTTCGGCCTGTTCCGCCAGATCATCGCCCAGGGCTGGCAACACGAATATCCCGACGAGTGGCTGAGCTTCGGCAACCCCTGGGAATTCCAGCGGCCGGAAGTGGTCTACCACGTCCATTTCGGCGGCGGGGTCGAACACGTCGAAACCAAGGGGCGCGACCGCGCGATCTGGCATCCGTCGGAAACCGTGCAGGCGGTCGCCTACGACACCCCGATCGTCGGCTGGCGCGGCCAGCACGTCAACGCGCTGCGGCTGTGGTCGGCGCGCTCGCCCGACCCGCTCAAGCTCGACGTCTTCAACACCGGCGACTATCTCGGCGCCAGCGCCGAGGAGGCGCGCGCGGAATCGATCTGCAAGTTCCTCTATCCGAACGACGAGAGCCCGGCCGGCCGCGAACTGCGGTTACGCCAGGAGTATTTCTTCGTGTCGGCCTCGCTGCAGGACCTGATCAGGCGCCATTTGACCTCGGACGGACAGCTGCGCGGCCTGGCGTCGAAGGCCGCGGTGCAGCTCAACGACACCCATCCCAGTCTCGCCGTCACCGAGCTGATGCGGATTCTGGTCGACCTGCACAATTTCCGCTGGGACGAGGCGTGGAAGATCACGGTGGCGACGTTGTCCTACACCAACCACACGCTGCTGCCGGAAGCGCTCGAGACCTGGCCGGTCGAACTGTTCCAGCGGCTGCTGCCGCGCCATCTTGAAATCATCTACCGCATCAATGTCGCACATCTGGCCCTCGCGGACAGCCGCTGCCCCGGCGACGTCGATTTCCGCGCCTCGGTTTCGCTGATCGACGAGCGGTCCGGCCGCCGGGTGCGGATGGGACAACTGGCGTTCGTCGGTTCGCACAGCATCAACGGCGTCTCGGCCATGCATTCCGACCTGATGAAGGAGACCGTGTTCCACGATCTCAACCATCTCTATCCGGGGCGCATCAACAACAAGACCAACGGCATCACCTTCCGCCGCTGGCTGATGCTGGCCAACCCGAAGCTGACCGACCTTTTGCGCGAGGCCTGCGGCGAAGCCGTGCTCGACGATCCCGCGCTGCTCGAGCATCTCGAAGCCCGCGCCAGCGACAACGCGTTCCAGCAGCAGTTCCGCAACGTCAAGCACCACAACAAGATCGCGCTGGCGCGGCTGATCGGCGAACGCCTCAACATCAAGGTCGATGCCTCGGCACTGTTCGACGTCCAGATCAAGCGCATCCATGAATACAAGCGGCAGCTGCTCAACATCCTGGAAACCGTGGCGCTGTACCAGGCCATGAGGGACGAGCCGCAGCGCGACTGGGTACCGCGGGTAAAAATCTTCGCCGGCAAAGCGGCGGCGAGCTATCGCTACGCCAAGCTGATCATCAAGCTGATCAACGACGTCGGCGAAGTCGTCAACAACGACCCGGTTATCGCCGGGCGGCTCAAGGTGGTATTCCTCGCCGACTACAATGTCAGCCTCGCCGAAGTGATCATTCCCGCCGCCGACCTTTCCGAACAGATCTCGACCGCCGGCATGGAAGCCTCCGGCACCGGCAACATGAAACTGGCGCTGAACGGCGCGCTGACCATCGGCACGCTCGACGGCGCCAATATCGAAATCCGCGACCATGTCGGCGCCGAAAACATCGCGATCTTCGGCATGGAGGCGCTCGACGTGGTGGTGCGGCGCAAGCAGGGGCTGGACGCCAGCGACGTTATTAGGCGCTCGCCGCACCTTTCGCGCGCGATCAACGCGGTCGGAAGCGGCGAATTTTCGCCGGGCGATCCCGGCCGATTCGAATCGATCGCGCACGCGCTGCGCTACCTCGACCACTACATGGTGAGCGCCGACTTCGACAGCTACTTCGAGGCCCAGCGCGGCATCGACGCGCGCTGGCAGGTAGTGCCGGCATGGACGCGGGCCTCGATCCTCAATGTCGCGCGGATGGCGTGGTTCTCCTCCGACCGCACCATCCGCGAATACGCCCAGGATATCTGGAACGTGCCGGTGCGCGGGAGTTCGCCGCGGGCGCTGCTGGAGACCGGCGCGCAGCGCGGGGCGACGCGCTGAACGCAGCCCTTCATCTGTTCGACGAGGCCACGCAGGTCACCGCCGGCGACAGCCGCTGGCAAGGGCGGACCAGCGACGATTACTGGGCCTTTGTCGGCCCGTTCGGCGGCGCCACCGCCGCCACCCTGCTGCGCGCCCTGATCGACCATCCGCAACGGGCCGGCGATCCGCTGGCGCTGACCGTCAATTATTGTGCGCCGATCGCCGAAGGCGCGTTCGATATCGACGTTCGCCTGGTCAAGGCCAACCGCTCGACCCAGCACTGGTGGGTCGAGCTGACGCAAGGCGGCGCCGACGTTGCGACGCTGGCGACCGCGGTGTTCGCCGAACGGCGTCCATCATGGTCGCATCAGCCGGCCGAATTTCCGCAAAGCCCGGCGTTTGAACAGATTCTGCCCTATCCGAAGGTGGCCGCACCGTGGATGAAGCAATATGACTTTCGCTTCGTCGATGGCAATCCGGATTTCAGTGGCACCAAGCCTTTGCCAGCCAGCGCGTACTCGAGACTGTGGATCGGCGACCGCGTGCCCAGAAAGATCGATGCGCTGTCGCTAATGTCGATGTCGGATGCGTTTTTCGGCCGCGTGTTTCACGCCAGGCGCGAGCTGGTGCCGTTCGGCACGGTATCGCTGACCACCTATTTCCATACCGACGCGGCAGATCTTGCTGCTGAAGATATCACCCGCGTGCTGGCGGTGGCCGACGCCAAGATCTTCCACAAGAGCTACGGCGACCAGAACGGCGAGCTGTGGTCACCCGGTGGGCGCCTGCTCGCCACCACGACCCAGATCGCGTATTTCAAAGCGTGAGCGCCGCAACCCGTCGTCATTCCGGACGGTCCGCCTTCGGACCGATCCGAAATCCAGAGGTTATTTACGCCGAGATTCCGGGTTCGCGCCAAGCGGCGCGCCCCGGAATGACCCTGAGGCTCATTCCGCCGCGAGCTTGAGATCCGGGGCTGCGGCGCGGACGTCGGCGTCGACCTGGGCCTCGAACTTGGCAAAATTCTTCTGGAACATGCCGACCAGCGCGCGCGCGGTCTTGTCGAATTCGGCCTTGTCCTTCCAGGTGTTGACGGGATCGAGGATTTCGCTCGGCACGCCGGGCAATGCGGTCGGAACCGCAAAGCCGAAATACTTGTCGGTGCGGAAGTCGACGTTGCGCAGGCTGCCGTCGAGCGCCGCAGTCAACAACGCGCGGGTCACCTTGATCGGCATCCTGGAGCCGGTGCCGAATTTGCCGCCGGTCCAGCCGGTATTGACCAGCCAGCAATCGACATTGTGCTCGGCGATGAGCTCGCGCAGCATATTACCGTAGACCGACGGATCGAGCGGCAGGAACGGCGAGCCGAAGCAGGTGGAGAATTCCGGCTGCGGCTCCTTGCCGAGGCCGCGCTCGGTGCCGGCCACCTTCGCGGTATAGCCGGACAGGAAGTGGTACATCGCCTGCGCCGGCGTCAATTTGGCGATCGGCGGCAATACGCCGAACGCGTCGGCCGCCAGCATCACCACATTCTTCGGATGGCCGGCACGGCCGCTGCGCGAAGCGTTGGGGATGAAATCGAGCGGATAGGCCGAGCGGGTATTTTCGGTTTTCGAGCCATCGTCGAAATCCGGCACCTTGGTGTCCTCGTCGAGCACCACGTTTTCCAGCACCGCTCCGAAACGTTTGCTGGCGGCGTAAATCTCGGGTTCGGCTTCCTTCGACAGCTTGATGCATTTGGCGTAACAGCCGCCCTCGAAATTGAACACGCCGTCGCGGCCCCAGCCGTGCTCGTCGTCACCGATCAGCGTGCGTTTCGGGTCGGCCGAGAGCGTGGTCTTGCCGGTGCCGGACAGGCCGAAGAAAATCGCGGTGTCGCCGTCGGGCCCGACATTGGCCGAACAGTGCATCGGCATCACGCCCTTTTCGGGCAGATAGTAATTCAGCGTGGTGAATACCGACTTCTTCATTTCGCCGGCATAATAAGACCCGCCGATCAGCACGATCTTGCGGGCGAAATCGATCGCGACCACGTTCTCCGAACGCACGCCGTGGCGTTTGGGATCGGCCCTGAAGCTCGGGATGTCGATGATGGTGAGGTCGGGCACAAAGCTCGAAAGCGCCGAGGCCTCGGGCCGGATCAACAGGGTGCGGATGAACAGCGAATGCCAGGCGAGTTCGGTGAAGACCCGGGTCTTGATCTGGAAGCTCGGATCGGCGCCGCCATAGAGGTCCTGCGCAAACAGCGTCATGCCTTCGGCGTGCTCGAGAAAATCCTTGTAGAGCGTTTCGAACTGTTCCGAGGTGATCGACTGGTTGCCGGCCCACCACATGTTCTTGTCGGTGGTGGCATCGCGAACCGTGAACTTGTCCTTCGGGCTGCGGCCGGTGAAGTCGCCGGTATCGGCACACAACGCACCGTCGGAGGACAGCACCGCTTCCCCCGCGACAAGCGAATACTGGTAGAGCTGCGGCGCTCCGAGATTCCAGTGCACCCTCTTGAGATTTCTTAAGCCGAATTTGTCGGCGCCGAAGGCACCGTTGCGTACGCCCGTCTCTTGCAAAGAAAATCCTCCTCGAACCCGCATATCTCCGGCGCGAATGCCGCTATTGCGCGCCTTCTGTCGCGGTGACCGTCAATATAGCCATCCGGCCTCGGTCCGGCGACCTAATACTGGTGAACGCGGGACTTGCCAAGCCGATCCCGTATTATTTGGTTTATTCCAGGCGGTCTTGAGCCTGCTCAAATTTTTGCTGCAGCGCGGGCTTGATCCGCCAGTCGCTTCAGCACTTGCCGCAATGCGGCAGCGGTGACAATCCGCTCCGGAAAATCCAGCCGCAGCGTGGCCGCGCCGGCCTGCAGGTCGAGGCCGTCAGGGTCGCAACCGATGCAGGCCCAATCCGCGGGTTCCGCACCGAGCAGCCTGGTCGCATAGAGGTTCATGGCTTCGCGGTGATCGGCATTCATGTGGTCGATGACGCCCTGCTCGGCCTCGACCAGCGCCTCGGCGCCGGAAACATCGGTTAGAAACTGTTCGGGCTTGAGATCCACGATCCGGCCGAAACCGGCCACCAGATGGGTGCCACTCGGCCGGATCCGGAAGAACGAGAAATCCTTAAAATTAACAAAGGCTTCCGCGGAGGGATGGGCGTTGAGGTAACGCCGGCGCGAAACCGCCAGATCGTCGCCTTCGGCCTCTTCCGCACGACCCGCCAGCATGATCCGCGATCCCTCCAAAGGGTCGCCGGCGGCTCGCTCGTCCAGCATCAGCGAGACCCTGGCATCGCCGAGGATGTTCCTTGTATGCAGCGCCAGCCGCGAAATCAGCAGAACCGGCGAGCCGTCGGTGTGGCTTGCGACATTCACCAGCGAACAATAGGGATCGCCGCTGCCGGCCATCAGGGTCGCCAAGGCCCCCTGCCGGCTCCGGCGCAGCAGCGACCGGGCCAGCCGGCTGGGGTCGAAATCCGCGGTGGGTTGCATCACATATCCCTATATCTCATTGCAATTCGGCCCTTTTTTCGGCTAAAGCGGTATCTGTAACGGCTCCACCCCAGGCTAGTTCAGGCGTTTTGCGGAACTCGGTCACACTTCAGCCCAGCTTGCATTGCTCGTTGATTGTGTTCGAAGCCCATCTATACGGCGCATCGCTGGATTGCTCGCCGTTCAGCCACCACCGTTTTTGAAAGCAGGCTCATGCCCACAATCGCCTTGGTCGACGACGACCGCAACATTCTCACATCGGTCTCGATCGCGCTCGAAGCCGAAGGTTATCGCATCATGACCTACACCGACGGCGCTTCCGCGCTTGACGGCTTCCGCACCAGTCCGCCGGACCTTGCGATCCTCGACATCAAGATGCCGCGCATGGACGGCATGGAGACGCTGCGGCGGCTGCGGCAGAAGTCGGATCTGCCGGTGATTTTTCTGACCTCCAAGGACGAGGAAATCGACGAATTGTTCGGCCTCAAGATGGGCGCGGACGATTTCATCCGCAAGCCGTTCAGCCAGCGCCTGCTGGTCGAACGCGTCAAGGCCGTGCTGCGCCGCGCGGCGCCGAAGGATCCGACGGCGGTGCCGAAGGAAACCGACGCCAAGGCGCTGGACCGCGGACTGCTGCGCATGGACCCGGAGCGCCACACCTGCACCTGGAAGAACGAGCCGGTGACATTGACGGTGACCGAGTTCCTGATCCTGCAGGCGCTGGCGACCCGCCCCGGTGTGGTGAAAAGCCGCAACGCGCTGATGGACGCAGCCTATGACGATCAGGTCTATGTCGATGACCGCACCATCGACAGCCACATCAAGCGGCTGCGCAAGAAGTTCAAGGTCGTGGACGACGATTTCGAGATGATCGAGACCCTGTACGGTGTGGGCTACCGCTTCAAGGAAACCTGATCCGACCGACGCGCGGTTTGTTGACTGACGCCGCCGTCGGTTTTGCGTTAGGATGCGAAGCAAGCCAGCATCGTGAAGAGGCAATCGAAACAACCGGCGGTTTTGGCCATTGCTTGATCGAACCCAGCCTGATCCAAGCCACAATGCCGAGGGTGCCGCGCCGTCCGTCGCGCTCGACCACGCGCCTGCCGACAGCGCCGTGGTGCGGGGCTGGCAGCGGCCGCTGGCCTGGCTAAGCCGCGCCGGTCAGTTCTTCTTCGCGCTCAGCTTCTCGAGCCTCACCCGCCGCATCGTTTCCCTCAATCTCGCCGGCCTGGTCGCGCTGGTGGCCAGCATCCTGTATCTCTCGCAATTCCGCGCCGGGCTGATCGACGCACGGGCCGAAAAC
>Ga0302320_10005100_pt1 | contig 29544 bp, 31 predicted proteins | sample Bog_T0_3_FD_202130 | JGI IMG/M metagenome (GOLD analysis project Ga0302320, IMG submission 202130) | Peat permafrost microbial communities from Stordalen Mire near Abisko, Sweden - Bog_T0_3 | ecosystem: Environmental > Terrestrial > Soil > Wetlands > Peat | place: Sweden: Abisko, Stordalen Mire...
CGGCGCTCCATCGAACTGCGAATCAAAGAGGCCCATCTACCTCGAATGAAGACCCTGGAGGAGTTTGACTTCGCACAGTCGCCGCACATCCCGGCCTCGCGCATTCGCGCCCTGGCCGAAGGGGGCTATCTGGAACGCTCCGAGCCGATACTTCTGGTCGGCGAACCGGGGACGGGAAAAACCCATCTGGCCAGCGGTCTGGCCATCGCCGCCTGCCGCCAGCGGAGGCGCGTGCGCTTCACTACCGCTGCCGCCCTGGTCAACCAACTGGTCGAGGCACAACGTGAACAGAGCCTCAGCCGCATGCTGGCACGCTGGGCGCGGGGTAGTGGGCTAATTGTGTGTTGCTAATTTAGAATGGTCTGGCGTCTAGCCCCTCAAAGGCCAGCACTCCATCATCTGGAAATGAAAGCGCATCCCCCTTTGAGCAAGTCACATTATGGAAATCAGCGCGGCTTAATCGCTCGATTACTTGGTCGGGGGTCTCGCTGGCGTAGCGTGTTGTTCGGACTTCTGTATGAGGTACGCAACCTTCCACGACGCATGGCAGCTTTACGCAAAGGGGATATACGTCTTGGGGTTTGCTCTGGCCCTCTTGCTGTATGGTCTGCCAGCAAAGGGCGTCTGATTCCTTGTATGAGTACACATGCCCGCAATGCGGACATGCAAAAATTGTTTCGAGATCACCAGTTTCTAACCGCTGTCGATCTGCCAGTAGCTCTAAATGCCTGGGAGATGGGATTTCGATTTGGTGTGAGCCAAGAGGGGGAGCGGTATTGCGACACTGCATCTTCCACTGAAGCACAACTTCCGGCATGTTAGCTCCTATACTGTCTGCAGCAATTCCGCAACACTCCAAACGTGATCGGTCAGACCCGCTTCCATCGCGGGAGTGACGCGCAGCGTTTGGTGAGTGCGGCAGAAGTTGTAAAAGGCGACATAGAGCGTAACAGCCGCCTTGAGATTGTCCAGCTTTTTGCTAAAGGCATTCGTTAGACGGGTATAGCGACGTAAATGCATTCGCAAACTCAAATTGGCGCGTTCAACATAGCTAGTGGAGATATGCTCCGGATCGGGCCGTCCGTCACGAATCTTGGATATAACCTCCATGATTCTTGGTGGGGAGTACCTCGCTTCGGCGTCGTGCTGGCCAATGTCCCCGTACAGCTTGATAAGCTGCGCGAAGTCCGCTTGCCCAGCGAACACATCCTCGACACCGCGCCGGTAAAAGTGAAAACCGTCAGTCGTCAGTTGAAACCTGGCATCGGTAATCCGGCTTTTCACGTCAGAAAGAAAGCGATGCGTTGTTTCAGCAGTCCTCTTGCCGATAACGCACGACACAATCAACTTGCTTTCCGCGTCAAGGGCGATAAAGGCCCACTGATCGCCAAGATCGGGAGAGTCACCGACGCGCATCTGCCGCTGTTTCTTACCGACAAAGCACCAGATTTCGTCGGCCTGTACGTAGCCGACACGGACATTGCGAACGAGGGAGTTCAACTTCGCTTCTGCTCGCTGCGATGCCGTCAGCATCAGCGCCAGGATCGTGCCCTTATGCAATCCGGTCAGCCGGGAGATGGCGCGAACACTCATTCCCTCAAGCATCATCGCAAGGGCTTTAGCGGCAATTTCGGGATCGGTGTAGTGGGTTCCGAGCTTGGGTTCGTACTCGGAGAATGTGGCTTTGCAGGTAGAACAGCGATACCGCTGAATGTGGCGCTTTCCGTAGCAGCCAAACTTGAGGGCCGTGTGGTTACAACGTTTACACGTCATGTGATTTCTCCGCTTGCGTTGAGCGGAGAAACCAGCCACAATATCTTTGGGTCTGGGGCGTGGTTCACTCCGCGCTTTGGATTGCCCCGCAACCTGTTCAAGCAGGAAGCGGGGCGCTTACTCAGCGATTATGGTTTAGGGTGGGGGTTGAACCGTGATCTCTACGGTTTGACCAGCAGCGAAGCGGATTGTGATTCGGATAACCACGCTGTTTTCATCCTTCCTGAAAGCCCCGTTCCTGCGGGGCTTTCGTATTTAGTACCAAAATCATTTCTTCGCTTTCTGCGTTGCTTGGCGCATTCCAGCGTCAATCACGGGAATCGAGCTGTACTTCCACCGATAGCCCCCACCAACCACGCCCGGTTCGCGCTCCAGTACGCCCTCTTTGTGCAACCTGCTCAAAATGGTGACCACAGAAGAAATGGCGTTCTTGCCGCCAAACTTCCCGCCCATCGAGATCACTCCTTTGAGCACCTCAGCCGCCGAGATGTATTCGTTCGCGGCTTTGACAACGATGCGGATCGTGTCAGTAAGGGTTCGCTCTTCCTGCTCAGAGACTTTTGTCAAAGTCTGAAGCGCTCCAATTGTCTGCTGAAGTTGCGCCCGATGTTGCTCGATCAAGTCAGCCTGAGCGTTCAAGGTCTTCAGCTCCTTCTCTGCCGCAGCCAAAGCTTTCTTGTATTCGTCGGTTCCCATGCGCCTCACCTCAACATAATCAATATACGAAAGGACGTACAGATATGTCAACAGATTTGTTAGAAAAAATGTTGGACGGATATGTTGGATGGGAATCCGCCATCGCGGACGCCGAACAGGAAGCCTTAAAATGTGAGCAAAGGGCCATCCGGCTAAGGGCTGTAGCATCCGTTTTAAAGAGAAAGGCAGAGTCCGGCGAGCCGTGGCCCGGATCATCCCGCGATGTCCCGCCTCTTACCGCCTCTTCCCGCAATTCAGGGAAGAAATCAGCAACACACAATTAGCCCACTACCGGGCGCGGGTAGAACTAATCGTGATCGATGAACTGGGTTATGTTCCGCTGGCTGAGGTTGCCGCTGAGCTGCTGTTCCAAGTTATCGCCGAGCGGGCAGAGAAAGCGGCCATTATCGTGACCACCAACTTGCCCTTCTCGGAATGGCCACAGGTCTTTACGAATGCCCGGCTATGCAAAGCGGTGCTCGACCGGCTCACCGATCAAGCCCACATCATCGAAACAGGTTCGGAGTCGTACCGCTTTCGCAGAACGTTGCGGAAGAAACGCAAGGAGTGATCCTGGGAGGACTCGCTGTTCCATTCTGCTTCGGCTTCGCCCTTCGGGCTACGCTCCAGCAGAACGGAACTCTATCCTCCTAACCTTCAACGTCCATGGGTGGGCCAGATTAAACCGCCGAAGTGGGCCAAACCAACTTGCCAAACGCAATAGAACGTCGCCGCGCTGATCCCATGCTCCCGGCACCGATCCGCTGTCTTCACTCCGGCCTCGTGCTGCTTCAAAATCGCAATGATCTGCTCTTCCGTGTATCGGCTTTTCTTCATCGCAGTCCTCCCTTTCAGATTACGGGAGAACTCCAGTTTTCCTTGGCTGAGTTTTTCGGGGGCAGATCACTGGGGATCCAGAAAATGCCTGAATGCCTCTTCGAGGTCCGCGTCGTCGAGATCTGCATACCGCCGTAACAATTGAAGATCGCGGTCTGCTGGGCCTGAACCGTTTTCATCGGTTCTTAGCATTGGAGCTAGCGATGAAAGACACTTGCGAATAGCATCAGTCGCGTTTGCATAAATCTTCGATTCACCCCAATAAAGAACTAATCGTTTGGCTTCAGTATCAACTCCTACGTGTAACCCGTCCGCACCGTGGACATGCATTTGGCTATTTGTTTTGAGGTCCATTTTGCATATCAGCTGAGGCAACTTGAGCATTTGTTCCGCCATGACGAACAAAAGCAGCTCACCGCCCTCCCCAGTTTGCGTAATATCTGTAAAGAGAGCCTTGGCTTCGTTTGTTAATCGCACGTAACTGGCGGTTGACCCTCCAGATTCAAATTTTGACTGCGCGGCTCTCAGCTCCTTTCTCGGAATTGCAAAGTCCACAACATGTTCACATATCACCTTAATCAAGTCTCGAATCCGCGGTCGACCCTGAGCATCAAGGCATAAGCAATGAAAATGAAACACCACCTTAGTCCCCTCAATTTGCGCGTGAACTTCCACGTCGGTTAGTACCGCGGCAAGATCTTCCCTCTCTCCACGCGCGAGGCGATCGCTGGCTTCTGCCAGCAGACTTGTATCTGTGACGGTCGACATAAATGATGGAGCTCGGTGCGACTACCGTATCGCAAGATAAGTGTAATCTCATAGGCACAAAACACGTTCTATTTTTTGGAGATCCGGCTTGGGTCGATTGTTGCTGGTCCTTTCTTCCGAGGGTAGACTCAGTATTTCAACACTGCCGCTTGGCGAACGCGGTGATTGTACTATAGCGGCGAAGAAAACACGAAACTACCAACCCGAGGGTTGAGCTCCGTTTGGACTATTGGACCCGTCGGATCTCGATTAGCGAAGCGAGTTAATCTCGCGGAGAATTCGACTATCAAACGCCGTGTCGAAGCGGGAGTGGGAATGCGTCAAGCTCATCCAGGTAGCCAGTGGGCATACCCAAACTTTGTTTCAGTGAAGATTGGGTCTTGCGATATTCAAGTCGTCAGAGGCCGCGTTAAGAATTGCTGCTGCTCCTGCTGCCTGCTGCAGAGCCTCTAGTTAGAGTCCTGTGAGTTCGAATCCTGTGAGTCAGCCGAGCAGCTTTTTTCGGTTGCCGATGACTTAGTCTCGCGGGTTCACAGTATTCTCGCATTGTACTGTAACTCTACATCTTTCTTTGAAGCCAAATATATCTCTTGGACTAACGAGGAAGACGCCCGGTGGCGCGCGATTCGCGGATCCACGGGCGTTAACATCGTTTCTTCGAACGGGTTTGCTGAACTTAGGAAGATGAGCGGCACCCGGGCACTCGGGTCAACAATTTTTCAAGCCGTTGATCTGGATCCAGATGTTAAGGAGGCCCTCGCGTTTCACGGCGAAGGGGAACTTTCCTGGTCGCAAGTGTACGACATAATCGAGTTTCTTGGCGGTGCAGAAGAAATCGCCAAAGCAAAACTCGCGAGCAAGGAGAAGACAGACATTGTTCGGCAGACTGCGAATCATTATAGGCATCAGGGCAGCATCCGGAAGAACACGCTACCACCGAATCCACCTCAATTAGCAGAGGTGGTCGATTTTGCACGAGGGCTTTTGAAGCGCTGGATATCGTCGCGTTTATAACCCACAGTCAAATCCAATTCGATCCCTATTCTGTTTACTCATCAGTAACGTGTAGCCGAATTTTTCCCGAAAGATATTACCCCCTTCCCCGTTTGACCCCATTCTCCCCCGCCTGATAGCCTCAAAGATCCGTCCCACCCGCCATTTTCCAGTAGAAAGTAGAAAGAGACACCGCATGGCACTCAAATTCAAGGGCGTGGATTTTATCGAGTTCGACACCCTGCTTAACGACGACGAGCGACTGGTCCGCGACAATACCCGCAAGTTCATCGAAGAAAACCTCGTCCCCGTCATCGAGCAGTGCAACCGCGACGGCCGCTTCCCCAAAGAACTGATCAAGCCCATGGGCGAGCTGGGCTTCTACGGCGCCGGCCTCAAGGGCTACGGCTGCGCCGGCATGTCGAGCGTGGAGTACGGCCTGATGACCCAAGAGCTGGAACGCGGCGACAGCGGCGTGCGCTCGTTCGTCAGCGTGCAGTCGGGGCTGTGCATGTATCCCATCTCCGCCTTCGGCAGCGAGGAGCAGAAGCAGAAATACCTGCCCAAGATGGCGCTGGGCGAGATTCTTGGGTGCTTTGGATTGACCGAGCCCGATGCCGGATCGAACCCGTCGGCCATGCGCACGCGCGCCCGCAAAGACGGCAACGAGTACGTTCTGAACGGCGAGAAGATGTGGATCACGTCAGGCTCGATCGCCGACATCGCCATCATCTGGGCCAAGGTGGAGAACGAGGACAACCTGATTCGCGGCTTCATTGTCGAGACCGATCGGCCCGGTTTCAAGGCCGCCGACGTTCACGGCAAGTGGTCGCTAAGGGCGTCGGTGACTTCAAGTCTTTCTTTACAGGATGTCCGTATCCCATTAGACAACTTGCTTCCTGGCTCTGGCGGCCTAAAGTCTCCCCTAAGCTGCCTGAACCAGGCCCGCTACGGTATTGCCTGGGGAGCGATAGGCGCGGCTATGGCGTGCTATGACTGCTCGCTGCAGTACTCGCAGTTCCGGAAACAGTTCCGCGACCAGCCCATTGCCTCGCACCAACTGGTGCAAGAGAAACTGGTGTGGATGATCAGCGAGATCACCAAGGCTCAACTGCTGGCGCTGCAGGTCGGCCGACTCAAGGATGTGGGCAAGGCCAAGCCGTGGCACGTCTCGATGGCCAAGCGCAACAACGTCTGGATGGCGCTGGAGTGCGCCCGCATGGGCCGCGACATTCTGGGCGGCAACGGTATCGCCGACGAGTATCCCATCTTCCGCCACATGGCCAACCTGGAGTCGGTGAAAACCTACGAAGGCACGCACGACATCCATACGCTCATCATCGGCGAACACATTACCGGGTACGCGGCGTTTTGAAGACAGGTCACGGGCTGGTGCCCTAGTGGCTGGCACGCTACGAACCTGGGCTTTAGTCTGGTGACTATTTTTGCTAGTGACGAGTGGGGAGCACTGGCTGGAGCCGGAAACCGCCAGCTTCCCGCAGCCTCGAATCCGCACGCGATCTTGCCGTCTGAGCTGTGCCTGAAGAGTGTCGATTCAAGGATTTTGGACAGTAACAATGAGCAGAGGGCCGAGCGAGGTAGTAGATGCGGCGCCATTTCGCAAAACCGAGGGCTCCTGCACCATACCCTCGCGGACAATAACGTCGAGCACCTCCCACACAAGCTCGTGAGCCGCAATCAGATGCGCTTGCTGCACCGTTGCTCCTCCTCCGATCAGCTTCTGCTGGTCGTTTTCGAGCACGGCTCTTGCAATCCGCTTTGCGATCTGTTCGCCGGCTTTATAGATCGCGTCGCTGGCATTCTCATGAATGACCGGAAAGATACACGCACCATCCGGGCCACTGAGTGTCCATTGTTTATGCTCTGCGTCTTCAATGGATAGATTCCGGCAATCTCCCCTCGACGCTTGCTGCAACATCGACGTGAGTTTAGGCGCATTCTGCAAAGCATGGAGTTGCCTCAGCACAGGATCGGTCCATGTCATCAAGAGTGTAATTCCGTCCGGTCCGGTTGAATCGGTGCCGGGCTCCGCAGTGCGGTTCGGATAAAGAGCCCAGAAAGTTCCGTCCCAAAAGGGATGATTGGCAGTGATCCGCATCTCCGGAATGGCTTTGCTCGACCTCAACTGGTCCCATGTCTGTCCATCAAGGACATAAGAAAAGAGCACCGAATAGAGGTGGTCTGGAAGCCTTCTTTGCTGCAGCTCCGCAGCGATCTTCTGCACCTCGGGCCGGATTTCAGGCACAATCTGGCTTGCCAGATTCTTCATCTGGCGCCGTAGCTCACCAACTTTTTCGGGACCGAGAACCGGAATGTTGGTGGTGTAAGCGTCGCCATTCCTCTTGAGAAGCCGCCAGTCTTGCAGCAAATCTAACTGGCTCATCAGTACGCGCGCTCCCATTGCTTGCTCGAGTTGAGCTTTGGTAGCCCCATTCTGCGCGTAATAAAGAATTTGCCCATTGGTGTCGGCGCGAACTGCGAAATGCGGGGTGTTGACCGAAGTAATGCAAAAGCAGATTAGGTCCCACTTGGAAATGTCCGGCGGTGCCACCGGCCTTTGCTGTGCAGTAATCGTGGAACCGGGTAGGAGACAAATAACCGATGAGAAGAAGAGCACAATACAGCGCCGATTACTCCAGTGCATTGGGCACGAGCTCCTGCTGAATGCTTGCGATTGTACTCTGGCAGTCTTCAGTCAAGACATAAGAAGGACGCGTCCGCCACCTTAGCTCAGAACAACTCAGGAAATTTGTGCATAAAATTCGTGGAAAGAAATTCGCCGGAGGATTATCCTTGGCGGTTGTACCGGATAGCAGGGGCGTGCGGAGCACTTCCCTGTTTCGCCCTACTACGTTTAGCATAACGGCGGCTTGCGTAAGCAGCATCGCATTCTTCCGGCGCCGCAAGCCGCGCACATCCCCGGAGGCCACATGGCAACCAAAGTTCAAACCGAAGACCCTTTAATGACACACGACCCCGCGGCCAATCTCGAAACCGATCTCGCGCTGGAATTTTTGCGCGTGGTAGAAGAGGCGGCCATTGCCTCGGCCAAGACGATGGGCCAGGGGGACCGCAAGCACGCTGATCAGATGGCTACCGAGGCCATGCGCAGCGTGATGGACTCGGTGCCGATGGATGGAACCATCGTCATCGGCGAAGGCGAACGCGACGAAGCCCCCATGCTGTACATCGGCGAAAAAGTTGGCAAGCAAGACGGAAAGAGTTATCCCGCGGTGGATATCGCCGTCGACCCGCTGGAAGGCACCAACCTGTGCGCCACCGGCTCGCCCGGCGCAATCACCGTTCTGGCTGCGTCGGAAAAAGGCGGCCTGCTGCACGCCCCCGACTGCTACATGGAGAAGATCGTGGTCGGCCCGTCGTGTAAAGGCGTGGTCGATCTGGAAGCTCCCGTGTCGCACAACCTGAATGTCATCGCCAAAGTGCTCGATCGCCGCGTGGAAGATCTGGTGATCATCATCCTCGACCGGCCACGGCACGAGAAGCTGATCGGCGAGATCCGCAAAGCGGGCGCGCGTATCCAGCTGATCTCCGATGGCGATCTCTCGCCCGGTGTCGCGGCAGCCATGCTGGGATCGGGCGTACACGCGGTGATGGGAACCGGCGGCGCTCCCGAAGGCGTCATTACTTCAGCCGCGATCCGCTGCCTCAATGGCTACATGGTGGGACGCCTGGTGGGCTACACGCCCGAGCAGGGCGAGCGCATGACGGACATGGGCATCAACGATCCCAAGCGCATTTACACTGCCGACGAACTGGCGCCGGGCAAGAACATCATCTTTGCCGCCACCGGAGTGACCGATGGCGCGCTGCTGCGCGGCGTGCGCTTCTTCGGCGATGGCGCGCGCACCACGTCGCTGGTGATGAAGCTGAGCAAGGGCAAGGTACGGTTCATCGAAACCATTCATTTGGACAAACGTGCAGATGTGAAGGTCCGAATTCCAGAACGCTAGCAGCAAGTAGTGGCAGCGACGATAGGCCTTCTCTAGCGGGAAGGCCTATTGTTTTTGCGTTTTCCGACTCTACGGCTTCAGCCCTTGCGAGTAGGGCGCGGGCAGGCGGCTCCGCAGGCGATGTTTTCGCATCTCGGTCGCTTGATGAGTACGGATGGTCAGGTCCGAGCATGGCCTGCCGGTACACAGCAGGGCAAATCCCGCCTCACGATCCTGGGGGAAAAACCCAGCGAATCTTTCTGATTGACCTCACCCGAGCCTTCGATGTGACCGGCGCCGGTCAGCCACCATCCCTCAACCCCCGGGGCGCAGTGTTATCCTGATGACAACAAACTTGCAACACCGAGCAGATGCTTTGCGGAGAGCAAGCAGCGTGCCTATGCTGCAGAAACGCGTTGACGATCAGCTGACGATCTCGCGCCAGATGGTGCGCGATGTGGAAGAAGTGTTCCATGCCCATCTGAAGCGCGTCGGCCTGAAGCGCACGGAACAGCGCGACACCATCCTGCGCACTTTTCTCGATACGCGCGACCATCTTTCCACCGACGAACTGTCCCGCCTGGTCAAGAAAAAGGATGAGAGCATCGGGTTCACCACCGTGTATCGCACTCTGAAGTTGTTGACCGAGTGTGGGCTGGCCAGCGAGGTGGCGTTCAACGACGGCATCGCGCGTTACGAACACCAGTACCAGCGGCGCAATCATCATCACATGGTCTGCACTGAGTGTGGCAGCTCGGTGGAGTTCTTCTCTGCCGAGATCGAACGCATCGAGCAAGAGGTAGGCCGCAAGAATAAGTATCTGCCCACCCGCCATACCTTTCAGATCTACGGCATCTGCGATAAATGCCGGAAGAAACAGAAGCGAGGGTGATAACCGGGAACGCCAATACGCCCGACCGGACAACAATCGAGGCTGCACGACGTGTATGCGATCGACTGAATAACCTCGAGTTCAAGCCACTGCGACGCCCCTTGTACCGTCCCGCCATTGGGAGAAGCGAAAACGAGGTACGCTGGGCGCTAAGAGTGTTCGCCTGTCCGTCTCTAAGCCTGTTCCGCAATCTTCTTGACGAATTCCTGATCGCTTATGACCAGAGGCTAGAAGGCGCGTGTTTCATGCTCGCCAGGGGAATGCTGGAGGTAGTTGCAATAACGAACTACGTCTGTCAGTTAGCAGAACCCCTCGTGGAACTCAAACGGTGGGACCGAGCGTGGGACGAGGTACTTCGGAGGGCATCAATGGGCAGCTTCTATTTGAAGGAACATGCGCCGAGCTTTCGGAGTGAGCACATACTGCCCCTCGATGTAGGCAAAGCGATCAAGTCCCTAGCGTCCATTGTTCCCGAAGGCATGCAAGCTGACAATGGCTACCTGAGTGAACTTTGCCACCCATGCAGTCTTTCTTTGATGCGCTACGTTGACGTCGGCGAAAACGGCGCGAACTTTCAAGGTGGTCGGCAATTCGACTCGCGGGAACTAGAATATGCGCTGGGGATCACCATCGCGATAGCGGCCCTTTCGTACAACCGTATGTTATTGCTCGCCGATTTAAAGACAACACTTCGAAGGTTCGCAGAAGCTGTCCACGCTTTCATTGCAGATGTAGATTTCGCTACCAAACGGGTTACTGCCCCGTAGCCTCTTGTTCCATGCTCACCCTCACCGAAGCTGCCGAACAGATTCGCGATGGTCGCCTGTCCCCGCTTGAACTCACTCGCGAGTGCCTGGCGCGCATCGAGCAACTGAATCCGGTGCTCAACGCCTTCATCACCGTGACCGCCGAAACCGCGCTGGATGAGGCTCGCCAGGCCGAGGCAGAAATCGCGGCGGGAAACTGGCGCGGCCCGCTACATGGAATTCCGATCGGGCTGAAGGACTTGTTCGACACGGCAGGAGTTCGTACCACGGCAGCCAGCAATCAGTATCGCGATCGCGTTCCGACCGAAGATGCCGAACTGGTCCGGCGGTTGAAGCAAGCGGGCGCGGTGATTGTCGGCAAGCTCAATATGCACGAATTCGCGTTTGGCATGAGCGGCGTGGTCAGCGCCTTCGGGCCGACGAGAAATCCCTGGAACACAGAACGCATCACCGGCGGATCGTCGTCGGGGGCGGCGGCGGCCGTGGCCGCTGGAATGTGCTTGGCCGCCCTGGGAACGGACACGTCAGGCTCGGTCCGCTGTCCCAGCGCGTTGTGTGGCATTGTGGGACATCGCCCCAGCCGCGGCTTGCTGAGCATGAAGGGCGTGATACCGCTGTCTACTTCGTTCGATACGGCTGGACCGATGGCGAGAACGGTACACGACGCTGCGATCGTAATCGATACGTTGACGGCGTCGGCCAATTACGCATCGTTGCTGGAGGAAGATGTCTCGGCGCTACGTATCGGCATTGCGCGCAAAAGCTTCTTCGACGACCTTCAGCCGGATGTGGCTGCCTGCATGGATCAGGCGGAGGATGTAATCCGGGAGCTGGTTTCGCAGGTGCGCGAGGTCGAAGTGCCGCTCGACGCCTTCCGCACCATCTTCGATGCGGAAATTTACGAGTACCACGAAGCGATGGCCAGCAAGACACCCGGGCTCTACGATGCGCGGACGCTGTACCGCGTGCAGAAGTGCGCCGGGACCAGCGCGACCGCCTACATTCGCGAGCGGCATCGCCTGGCGAAATTTCGCTCCGCGGCGGAACGAATCTTCGAGGAAGTAGATGTGGTCATCACGCCGACCACTCCGGCCGCCGCGCCAAAACTTGCAGACCTGGAGGCGCTGGAGATTCCCGATGTACGGCCCTTCGAGGTGAAATGCCTTCTGCGCAACACCGCGCCATTCAGCTCGCTGTACTGGCCGAGCACGTCGGTCCCGTGCGGATTCACCGGCGACGGGCTGCCAGTCGGAATGCAGATTTCCAGCAAGCCGGGCGGAGATTCGACAACATTGCGACTGGCGTATGCGTACGAGCAGGCGACGGAGTGGCGGAAGAAGCAGTTAGGGAGACTCTGATTAAGTCACAGCAGTTCCCTCAGCGGCCGAAGCCGAAGTGATTCTGCGGCATTTACGGACGGCCTCCAGGCCGTCCCCTTCAAGAAATCAGACTTAATCAGAGTTTCCTTAGCAATTGGCAATTAGCCATTAGCAGGTCATCAATCAGAGGTAGCACAGCGACGGACGATCGGATGGCTCGTTGCTCTTATAGAGTCCTTCGACTACGCCCGCAGCTGCGGTTGCGCTCAGGATGACAAATCCTAAGAGCGAAGAACGCGAGGAAAGAGCGGGCGCGAATAGCGAACGGCGAGGAGCGAAGAGCGGCCTCTGCCCCGCCTTTCAAAACCCGACCAACACCGGCTCGGCCCGCAGCTCGATGCCGAACTCGTCGAAGACATGCGACTGAATCTCATCTTTGAGGGCAATAATGTCGGCCGCGGTAGCGTCGCCGCGGTTGACGATCGCCAAGGCGTGTTGGTGCGAGATGCCGGCCGCTCCCTTGACGTAGCCCTTGGAAAACCCAGCGTGCTCGACCAGCCATGCTGCCGGCAACTTGCGGAACCCGTCGGCGGCGGGATAGCTCGGCAACTGCAACGCGCGTGATCGTAATCTTTCCGAGAGCTGTTCGAAGAAACTTTGCTCGACAATCGGATTCTTGAAGAACGAGCCGACGCTGCGTGCGTCTTGGTCGCCGGGAACGATGAGCATGGCTTTGCCTCGTCGAATCTCGCGAACTGCCATTCTCGCCTCGGCCAGCGTAGGCTCGCCCGGCCGATTGGCGAAGAATTTCTGCAAGTCGGCGTAGTGAAGGTTCGGCTTGCCCCCCGGTCGCAAAGTGAACGAAACGCGCAGGATGATGTAGTGCCCGCGCTCGGTAGTATTGAAGATGCTGGAGCGGTAGGTGAAACTGCAATCCGCATTGGACAAAGTCTTGATCTGCAGGGACTGCGAATCGAGGACGCGCACCTCTTGAATTGTCTCGGAGACTTCCTGGCCGTAGGCGCCAACATTTTGCACCGGCGTTCCGCCCACGGTTCCGGGAATGCCACTCAGACATTCCATACCCGCACAACCAGCATCGACCGTCTGAGCAACTAACGCGTCCCAATCGAATCCGGCGCCGGCGTCAAAGATGACAACTCCGTTCGGAGCGGTGCAGTTCGAGACGTCGGCAATCCCGACTCGCAGCACCAAACCGGCAAAGCCCGCGTCCGACACGACCAGGTTGCTGCCGCCGCCGAGCACGAACAGCGGCAATTGCCGGGAGCGCGCAAACTCGACGGCCTCGATCACTTCGGCTTCGGTCAGTGCTTCGACGAAAAAGCGGGCGGGGCCGCCGACGCCAAGCGTCGTCAGCGGAGCCAGAGCAACATTTTGGCGAATCAGCATCGGGTAGAGACACTATAAACGGTAGCGGGGATCTGACAATCCCGGCAGCCCGGGGCATCGACAGCCGCCTCCGGCGCCGGCTACAAAGTCATGCGGGGCTGTGACGCAGGTCACAAGCTGTTCGCCCAACGAAACGCTATTCTGAATCCGGTTTAACCGCCCGAGCACCCAGTCCGAACTCAGGCGTTCGTCAAACGTAAGCTAGACTGTGCTTGACTAGCGTCGCTGGCGAACTTGATAATGAAACGCTTGTTCCTACGCTCCGCGCTCATAAGGAGTTGGCTTCGTGGCTTCCTCAGCCAGTTCGATTGAAACTAGTACCGCTCGCATCCCACCAGGTGTAGCTCCGCTGCGTGCCGGCCAGGGCTACTCTTTTGTTTTGCGCCGATTGCATTCCTTGTCCGGCATCGTTCCCATTGGCGCTTTCCTGGTAGAGCACTTCATCTCTAACTCGGAAGCCGCCAACGGCGTGCAGGCCTACAACGACCAAGTGAAGTTCCTTACCAGCTTGCCGTTCGTGCACGTGATGGAGTGGGTCTTCATTTTTATTCCGCTCCTCTATCACGCGCTATACGGAATTTGGATCTGGTACAAGGGCGACTCCAACGTCAGCGAGTATCCGTGGAGCGGCAACTGGCTCTATACCTCGCAGCGCTGGACCGGCATCATCGCCTTCATCTACATCCTGTATCACGTCATCGATATGCGCTTCATGGGCGTCCACCTCATGGGCGGCGGCTATCAATATGCGTTCTCGAAAGTCTGGTACGACTTCCAGAGTCCGTGGGTGGTGGCTTTCTACGTGATCGGAATCGTCGCTGCATCGTGGCACTTCGCTTATGGCGTGTGGCTGTTTGCCGCCAAGTGGGGATTGACGGTCGGGGACAAAGCGCGCCGCAAGTTCGGATTTGTTTGTCTGGGATTGGCAATCTTGCTGGTAGGGATCGGCATTTGGACAATCACCGGCTTCGTAAGCACCCCGGCCAATCAGGTTCCATACGTTCAGCACGACTAGATTTTGAGTGGTAGTGATGTTGTTCGCAGTTACTTAAGATTTCTTATGGCACATCCTAAAATTATTGTTGTGGGCGGCGGGCTGGCGGGACTGGCAGCCACCATCAAGATCGCCGAGATGGGAGGTCACGTTGACCTCTTCTCTATCGTCCCGGTCAAGCGGTCTCACTCGGTGTGCGCGCAGGGCGGCATCAATGCCGCCAAGAACCTGAAGGGTGAAGGCGACTCCACCTGGCAGCACTTCGACGACACCGTGTACGGCGGCGACTTCCTGGCCAACCAGCCCTCGGTGAAAGCCATGTGCGAGGCCGCGCCCGGCGTCATCGACCTGCTCGACCGCATGGGCGTTCCTTTCAACCGTACCCCGGAAGGGCTGCTGGATTTTCGCCGCTTTGGCGGCACGCTTTACAACCGCACCGCATTCGCCGGCGCCACCACGGGCCAGCAACTGTTGTACGCGCTCGATGAGCAAGTGCGGCGCTACGAAGCGGAAGGCAAGGTCACCAAGTACGAAGCCTGGGAGTTCCTCTCCGCGGTCATCGACGATCAGCGTGTCTGCCACGGCATCTGCGCGCTCGACCTGCGCAGCATGCAGGTGCATACCTTCCCGGCCGAGGCCGTCATCATGGCGACCGGAGGCAATGGCGCGATCTTTGGCAAGTCAACCAACTCCGTCGTCTGTACGGGATCGGCGCAGTCGGCGCTCTATCAGCAAGGCGCCTACTACGCCAACGGCGAATTCATCCAGGTGCATCCCACTTGCATACCTGGCGAAGACAAGCTGCGCCTGATGTCGGAATCGGCGCGCGGCGAAGGCGGTCGCGTCTGGGTGCCCAGGCAGCCGAACGACAAGCGCGATCCTAAGAGCATTCCCGAAGGCGAGCGCTGGTACTTTCTGGAAGAGTGGTATCCCAAGTACGGCAATCTGGTGCCGCGTGACATCGCCACCCGCGCCATCCATAAAGTGGTTTACGAGCTCAATCTGGGCATCGATGGGCAGCCGATGGTCTATCTCGACCTGACCCACATCGACCGCGCCACGCTCGACCGCAAACTGGAAGGCATCCTGGAGATTTACGAGAAGTTTGTCGGCGACGACCCGCGCGATACTCCGATGAAGATCTTCCCTGGCGTGCACTACACCATGGGCGGCCTGTGGGTTGACTCTGACCAGCGGACCAACATCGAGGGCCTGTACGCCGCCGGGGAGTGCGACTACTCGATCCATGGCGCGAATCGCCTGGGCGCGAATTCCCTGCTGTCGTGCATCTATGGCGGATTCATCGGCGGGCCGCACGCCGTCAAGTACGCGCACAACGTGATTAAGACTGGCCAGCATCCCGCCGGACATGTCTTCGACTCCGAGCGCAAACGGCAGGAAGAAATCAACGCCCGCCTGCTGAAAAACGAGGGCACGGAAAATCCGTTCCTGCTGTGGCGTGAACTGGGCGACACCATGACCAAGAACGTCACGGTCATTCGTTACAACAAAAACATCCGGGAAACCGACGCCAAACTAGTCGAGTTGTTGGAGCGCTACCGGCATGTGAATCTGAGCGACCGCTCGATGTGGGCGAACACCTCGTTCGTCTTCGCGCGGCAGCTTTACAACATGCTGCAGTTGGCGCGGGTGATTACCCAGGGAGCGGCCTTGCGCGACGAATCGCGCGGCTCCCACTACAAGCCCGACTTTCCCGAGCGCGACGATGCCAACTGGTTGAAGACCACCAAAGCCTACTTCGCCGCCGATGCCGACGAGCCACGCTTCGAATTCGAGGAAGTAGACACGTCGCTGATCAAGCCTCGTCCGCGACGGTATGACGCGGCGACGTAGAGGCGGGGGCTAGCGGTCAGGAATTAGGGACTAGTTTCAAGTTTTCAAGCAAGCTAAGAGCTACTAGCTAACAGCTAAGGGCCTTGCGAAAAGCGTATAGCGAACATGGCAAACTCTAAAACCGTACTCGTCAAGATCAAACGGCAAGATACTCCCGAGTCGAAGCCGTACTGGGAAGAATTCGAACTGACGCACCGTCCGGGCATGAATATCACTTCTGCCCTGATGGATATCGCGGCCAATCCGGTGACGCGCCAGGGAAAGCCCACGACGCCAATCACTTATGATTCCAGCTGTCTGGAAGAGATCTGCGGCTCCTGTGCCATGATTATCAACGGCCAGGCGAGGATGGCATGTTCGGCGCTCTTGGACAAACTTAAACACCCCATTACTCTGGAACCATTTTCCAAGTTCCCCGTCGTCCGCGACCTGTCGGTCGACCGCGGCGTATTGTTCGAGAACCTGAAAAAGGTGAAGGCCTGGATACCGGTGGACGGCACCTACGATCTTGGTGCCGGCCCGCGTCAATCGGCGCAAGAGCAGGAGGAAGCGTATCCGCTGTCACGCTGCATCTCCTGCTGCTGCTGCATGGAAGCCTGCCCGCAATTTAATGAGAGCACCGGGTTCGTGGGCGCGGCAACCATCTCGCAGGTTCGGCTGTTCAACACTCATCCTACCGGCAAGGGACAAAAAGTTGAACGTCTGCAGGCGCTGATGGGCGATGGCGGCATCCAGGAATGCGGCTACGCGCAGAACTGCGTCGAAGTTTGCCCCAAAGACATCCCACTCACCAAGTCCATTGCCGACGTCGGCGGACAGGTGATGTGGCAGGCGATCAAAGGGTTCTTCCGCAGCTAGTGTGCTGTCCCGCAAGTTCATAGAATAAGTGTGGGACAGGCTGAATCAGCGAAGTGTCCTATTTTCAAGCTGCCGCCCGGTAAATACCGCAGCAGACATATGGTACAAACTTACGGGACACCACACTAGAAGGACTTGGAATATATAGCGCGAAACAGGTAGAGCGGGCCTTTAGACCCGCGTTGCGACGCGCGCAATTTGTGGCGTCAGCCGCTGAGGTACCGGCCTCAGCGGCTGACGCGTTTTTTCTGCTTCGTCCCTCACAGGCCTGCGCTGCCGTTACCGGACACAGAATGGCTCCGGTTTGACACCGTCGTGCCTGCTCCTTATGATTCGGCTGACAATCCCAATCGACTTAAGTGGGGCTATACAGTAAAGAGGTGGAACCGGTGGGCGCATTTGGCGAACGTTTGCGTCGGGAGCGGGAGATGCGTGGCATCTCGCTCGACGAAATCGTTGTCAGCACAAAGATCGGAAAGCGATTGCTGCGCGCCCTGGAAGATGAGCAGTTTGACCTGCTGCCGGGCGGCATCTTCAACAAGTCGTACGTTCGGGCCTACGCCAAATGCGTGGGCATCGATGAGGACGAAGCCGTGGCCGCGTACTTGGAAGCAGCCCAGGAAACTCCGCCGGATAACCGCGTCATCGCTCATCAGGCTTCTTTCCACTCCGACCGTTTACCGGAGCGCAGGGGTTTTCCGGTTGTGCCGGTTCTCATCCTCTTGGTGGTGATCGCAGGCGGTATCGGCGGCTGGAAGGCTTATCAGGACCGGCAGCGCGACCACGCCTCGGCAGTGCCTTCGGGTGAAACGACGTCGCAATCGTCCAGTGCGGCTGCAGCCGTCGCCAAGAATTCTGTGACGCAGGCTGCTGCATCGGGCGCGATGGAGTCGCCGCCGCCGAGTTCTGCCGTGTCCGCGCCGCGCACAGCTCCCACTCTTGGCGAGAGCGCTAAAGCGGCAACGCAAAATCCGTCATCATCGGCGGCATCTGCGGCTGGAGTAGCAGGCGCCACGCCCACCAACGCTGTCGCGGGAGCGCCTTTCGAGGTGATTATCCGTCCCAAAGGAAGTGCCTGGGTATCGGTCAAGTCGGATGGCAAGTTCGTCGTCCGCGGCATCATCAAACCTCCGGATGTGAAGACCATTCACGCTACCGGCCAAGTGATTTTCTGGACCGGCAACGCCGGCGCGGTGGAAGTCTCGTTTAACGGGAAGAATGTTTCCTTGACGGGTGGTCCCAATGATGAGCAGGTGCTGGTGTTCGACTCTCGGGGAGTGCTGCGGCGTCCGGCAGCGGCTCAATGACCAAGCCTGGCGCCGATTCTTCTGCTCAACTTCTCATGAAAAGTATTGGCGAAAATGTTGTTCGCATTGAAGCCGCAGCCCTGCGCGCTCTGGCTGACCGGCTTGCCGGGCCCATGGGCGAGAACTTCGATCGCGCGATTGAAATGCTGTATGGTTGCGCCGGCCGCGTCGTGGTCACTGGCATGGGCAAGAGCGGATTGATCGCGCGCAAGATCGCGGCCACGCTCACCTCCACTGGCAGTCCCGCGCTGTTTCTGCATCCCGCCGAAGCCATGCACGGCGACCTGGGCATGGTGGTGCGTGGCGACGTAGTGCTGGCGCTGTCGGCCAGCGGCGAGACGTCCGAAATCCTGCAAATGCTGGCTACCGTGAAGCGGCTGGGCGTGCCGCTGATCACCATGACCTGCGATGAACTCTACTCGACGCGGGAAGACCCGCGCACACTTTCGACGCTGGCGCAAGCTGCCGACGTCGCGCTCGACTGCTCGGTGGCGCACGAAGCGTGTTCGCTCGGACTGGCGCCGACGGCTTCGACAACCACCATGCTTGCGCTCGGCGATGCGCTGGCGGTCGCGCTCTCCGAACGGCGCGGATTCAAGGAAGAAGATTTCGCCAACCTGCATCCCGGAGGCAAGCTGGGCAAGCGTTTCATGCGCGTGTCATCGCTGATGCACACTGGCGATGCCGTGCCGCGCGTCGCACCAGAATCGCCCATGGGCCAGGTGATCTACGAAATGTCGCGCAAGGGCCTCGGGATGACGACCGTCGTGGATGGCGAAAGGCTGCTCGGCATCATCAGCGACGGCGATCTGCGCCGACTGCTGGAGCATCACGGGAAAGAGGTGCTTGATCTGACTGCGGCCCAGTGCATGACGCGCCTGCCTAAGGTCGTGGGGCCGGAGGTTTTCGCCATCGCCGCGCTTGACATCATGGAGCAGAAGAAGATCACTTCCCTGCCCGTCGTGGATGATGCCGGGCGGCTGCAGGGCGTACTGCACCTGCATGATTTGTGGGGCACGCAGATGTTGTAACGTGAAACTTGGGGGTAGTTTAGAATGGCGAGAAGATGGTCAGAAGTCTTATCTTGGAAAGCTAGGCCCTAGACTTTCGTGGAATTCTCGAGCGGTCTCAATGACTTAGGCCAGCGCTGGGCCGCATGCAACACTGCCAGGACCAGCACCTCTTCGTCGACAATCGCGTAAGCCACGATGAATGGCGTGCGGGGGACGACCAACTCCCGAGTGCCTTCGATCCTACCCTTACGTCCCAGCCCAGGAAACTGCTTGAGACCATCAATCGCTCCGAAGATGCGTTTTATCTGCGTGCCCGCCGCCGCCGGACTGGAGGCGTTTATAAAGTCATACGCCGCGAGCAAGTGATGAGATGCTCGCTGTGTCAGACGGATTTTCACTCGCCAAGCCGCTTCATCCAGCCGGCTCTTACTTTGTCGTAGTCCAACAAATCCCCGGCACGAGCTTCCTGCAAGCCTCGCCTGATCTGGTCAAGATGATACTCATGAACAGACAGATAGTGTTCCATGGCCTCGTTGAGTAGATAGCTGCGGTCGCGATCCAGAGAGCGGGCCATCCGGTCGAGCGCTTTCACCTTTCTGGGATCAGCCCGAAAGGTAATAGTCTGTTTTTCCATGCTCTCCATAATACCACGTATTACGGAGCAAGCGGGCATGATATACCTCTAGAATGGTATGTCTTCGTCGGTGATTTCCGGGCCGCCGCCGCTGGCAGGCGCTTGCGAGACATCGGGTTCGGAAGTGCGCTGGTCGAAACCGCCGGAAGCAGAAGACTTGCCGGCCCCGGAGCGTCCGCTGTAGCCACCACCTTCACCTCCGCCCTCGCGTGGGCCCCCGCCGCCGAGCAGCACCAGGTCGTTGATGATGATCTCGGTCTTGTATTTCTTCTGGCCGGTTTCTTTGTCATCCCAGGAGTCGCTGTGCAGGCGGCCTTCGATGTAAACCTTACTGCCCTTCTTGAGGTACTCTCCGGCAATCTCCGCCGTGCGCTGAAAGGCGACCAGGTTGTGCCACTCGGTGCGTTCCTGCCAGTTGCCTTCCTTATCTTTGACGCGATCGGCTGTGGCCACGGAGAACCGCGCCACCGCCATGCCGGTTTGGGTGTACTTCACTTCCGGATCCTTGCCGAGATTACCGATGAGAATGACTTTATTGACGCTCTTCGCCATGAGGCACTCCTGTGTAATTGCGATGAAAGGCCAAATATAGCAGAAGCCCCAGCATTCAGCAGTCAGCACTCAGCCAGAGTGGTTTTCTGCCCAACGTCTGCCTTCGGGCGATGCCGGACGAACCGCAGGTCCCCTCCGCGCGGACTGAAGCCCTTGGTCCGGATGACAGTTGGAATGATCAGCTTCGCTTGGGATCACGGATGGGAATGATTAGCTGCGCTGGGGACGACACAATCGAACGGCCACCGGGCGCTGGGTTGGTTCGACTAGTAGCTAAGAGCTAGACGGCCAGGTGGCTGAATGCTGACAGCTCGCGGCTACTTCGCAAAAATCACGTACAGCATCACGTAGATCACCACGCCGGTGACCGACACGTACATCCAGATGGCGAAGGTGTAGGGCGCGATGGCCTTGTGTCGCGCGAACCGTCCCTTCAGCGCGCGCGCCAGCGTGATCAGCACGAACGGCACCACCACGACGGCGAGAATAGTATGCGAAGTCAGCAACGTAAAGTACAGCGGGCGCGAAAAGCCTTGGCCGCGGAAGTGCGTCACTCCGGCGCGCAGCACCAGATGGTAGTACAGGTACGAGATGAGGAAGAGCGTCGAGGTGACGAAGGCCGCCAGCATCGTGCGTTTGTGTGCTTTGCGGTGCCCGGTCTTGATGAAGTAGAGGCCTGATCCGATGAGCACGGCACTGGAGCCGTTGAGGACGGCATCGAGGGCCGGGAAAAATGTCGGACTCAGTTGCATTATGCGGCTGGCTTGGTGCTGCGGCGATTGGCCACTAGAAAAGATAGCGCAAACATTATCAGCGAGAACAGTGCCATCACCGCAAAATTACTGCTCAAGGACAGGTCGGTCGAGGCCGACCCGGGAAACAGCAGCGATCGCAGAGCCTCGGTCCCGTAGGTTAGCGGATTGATGCGCATGAGCACACGAATCCACAGCGACGCGCCGGAGAGCGGAAACAACGATCCCGACAGCAGCCACAGCGGAATTAGAAACAAGTTGATGATGGCGTGAAAGGCCTGGCTGGAATCCATGGGCCACGCGATGATAAAACCCAGCGCGGTCAGCGAAAACGCGACCAGGAAGATGGTCAGCACGGTGAGCCCAAAGCTAGCGAACGTGAAGTGCACTCCGACGGCAGGCGCAAAGACCAGGAAGATCATCCCCTGGAGCGTGGCCAGCGTCGCTCCGCCCAGCACTTTGCCCAGCACGATGACCGAGCGACTGACGGGCGCTACCAGCACGGAAAGCAGAAAGCCTTCTTTGCGATCTTCAATCACCGACATCATGGTGAAGATGGCGGTGAAGAGCACGATCATGATCAGCGCGCCGGGAAAAAAGAAGTTGAGATAGTGCTGGCCGCCGGCTCCGCTGGAGCGAAATGAGGTGCCGAAACCCGAGCCGATCACGATCCAGAACAGCAGCGGCGAGGCGACGACGCCGACGACCCGCGCCCGTTGCCGGTAGAAGCGCACGACCTCGCGCCACCACAACGACAGCGATGGCAGCAGAGTGCCTGCGCTCGCAGGGGCGAGAGTTGCGGGAAGGGTCGCGGTTCGTGTAGCTGCCATACGCTAATTCTAGCAGCCATTGGTCGATTTCCCGCGCCGGCAAACTTGGTTGGCGTAGCGTAGAAAAATCGTCAGCAGTCCGTGTGCTATGATGCACCCGCTAAGCGCCCACTTCGCCCATCGCAGCTATGGATTTGGTCCCAACAGATAATCTTGCGCCGGGAAATTCCGCTCTGCAGCGGCGCCTCTTCCTTTTGCTTGCTTGTATTGCGCTGGTTTACGCCTTCCTCGCAGGTTTGCGCACGGTCTCTGACACCGACCTGGGATGGCAGCTGGCGACTGGGCGCTGGGTAGCGCAGCATTATTCCGTTCCCTCGACGGATGTGCTCTCCTACACCGCCGCGGGACAACCTTGGATCTATCCGGTCGGCGCCGGGCTGATTTTCTATGCTGCGTACCTGCTGGGAGGCTACGCCCTGATTTCATGGATCGGGGCTGCGGCCTGTGTGGGCACCGTCGCATTGCTTCTCCGGCGAGGCTCTGCCGTCAGCGCCGGTATTGCCATCCTCGCCGTACCGCTGATTGCTTATCGCACTGCGCCGCGGGCAGACATGTTCACCGTCGTACTCTTCGCGGCGTTTCTATCTCTGCTGTGGGAAAACTATCAAACCGGCCACGCGCGTCTCTGGTTGTTGCCGCTGCTGATGGTGGCGTGGGTGAATCTCCATCCCGGCTTCGTTGCCGGCCTCGCGCTGGTCCCCGCTTATGTTGTCGTTGAATTGTCGGACATGATGTTTCCTGGACCGGGCCGCAATGAAGCTGTCCGCAGACTTAGGCGTGCCGTTCCATGGTTGGTGGCTACCGCAGTGGCTACGCTGGTGAATCCCTGGGGCGGGAAAATCTACGCCGCGCTCGCGCGCCAGCAGCGGGTCAGCGAAGCTCACCAGTTCTGGATTGGCGAGTGGACCAGTGTTCCGGTGAATTGGAATGCCTTCGCTGCGGCGCTTTCGTTGCGCCAAGGTGCAGGCGCGATTTATGCGCTGCTGGCAATTGCCGTGATTGCCGCCGCGATCGCTTTGCTGCACGCCCAATTGGGAAAGGCCATCATACTGCTGGCCGCAACCTATCCCGCCGTGCGTTATTACCGCATGGGAGCGGTGTTCGCGTGCGTAGTGGTGGTGATTGGCGGAGGAGTTCTGGCGACCGCGCTGGCCCGCGCCGCCCCTCGCATGCAGGCGGCGCGATTACGTTCTCTCCTTGCCGCTACCGCGGTTGCGTTGCTGGCCGCGCTCGCCTTGCTACGCTGCTTCGATTTGGTAACCAACCGCACCTACTTTCAAGGCACGGAAGCCACCACCTTCGGCGCCGGATTGGGCTGGGCTTTTCCGCAACGGGGGGCTGAATTCATCGTGCGAGAAAACCTTCCCGGCGAAGTCTTCAACACCTACGATGAAGGCGGTTTTGTCAGTTGGACGCTTGGCCCGGAGCGCCGCGACTATATTGATGGCCGCGCTCTACCGTTCGGCATCAAGGCGATTCAGCGCCATCAACGACTCCTGCAGGCATCGCCGGATTCCGCCCTGTGGCAGGAGGAAGCCCGCCGCTACAACCTCAACACCGTCATACTACCCATCGCACGCCTGGACGAATCCCGTTATGCGCGATTGCAGAATTTCTGCGCCAGCAAAACCTGGCAGCCGGTTTATCTGGACGAGGTCTCCGCTGTCTTCGTGCGCCGCACGCCACAGACGGAAGATCTGTTACAGCGTTTTCCGGTGAACTGCGCCACCGCGCCGTTGCCCGCGCCACCGGTAGGCAAGAGCCGCGCTGAAGCGTTCCATGCGTGGTCCAACGCCGCCGGTGTATTGGCCGCGCTGGACCGCAATTCAGCGGCGCTTTCTGCGGTCGCAAACGCGCTCTCCATCTTTCCTGACAGCGCGTTCCTGCACGTGCTTCGCGGTAACCTGCTGCTGGCGACGGGCAGTCCCAGCGAATCGGTACAGGAATTTCAAGCTGCGGTGGCTTTGGATGCCAATGAATTTACCTTGTCCGCTCTCGCCTCCATCTACCGGAAAATGGGCCGAATGCCGGCGGCGTATGCCACCATGGAACGCGCCGCCCAGGTCGCGCAGAGGCCGGAGATGGAATATCTGAACCTCGCCTATGCGTATCTGCAATCCAGGCCCAGCCAACCTGAGGCGGCCCTGAAAGCATTCGGGGAAGCAACTCGAAGGGCCCCCCGAAACATGAGTGCGATAGACGGTGGGACCTTCAACGTGGCGATAGCTCAAGGCCGCTCCTCCGCCTGGCAGTCGCTGGGCAATCTGGATGAGGCGATTGCTGCTGTGCAGGAGATAGTCCAGCTTCAGCCAAGTTCTCCCGAGCCACTCACTCGATTGGCGCAGCTGTATCGGATGAATGGACAAGTGGAAGAAGCGAACCGTGCCGAGGAACGGGCGGCGGCGATGACGAAAGCTAATGTGCCGTGAGGAAGCGACGAAGAACCAGCCTCGCGATTCTCGACTGGCGTACGCTCTGGTGAACTCAAACTTTGATTCTTTATGTCTCAGTGTCTCTGCGGTAAATCAGTCCTTCGAATTAGCATCGCTCTCGCTCTCTTCCGTCCAGAAGCGATGCCCCGTCCGCCGAATGAAGACATCCTCCAAGCTCGGTTTGTGTACCGAGACGCCTTCGATCTCGCCGGGGAATGCCTCGACCACATCGGTGACGAAGCGATGTCCGCTCTCGATCTCCAGCCGTACTTGATGATCGAGCACCGTAGGGTGAAGACCGAAGCGCTGCTCGATGCGCTGTGCCAGCGAGTCAGGCTCGTTCGATTCCAGCAGGATTACGTCACCGCCGATTTCACTCTTCAACTCCGCGGGGGTGCCCAGTGCGACCACGCTGCCGTTGGCATAAATTGCCAGACGATCGCAGCGCTCGGCCTCTTCCATCAGATGCGTAGTCACCAGTACAGTCACCCGCTCTTCATCGCGCAGGATTTGCAGATACTGCCAAAGATCGCGGCGCGCGCCGGGATCGAGTCCGGTGGTCGGCTCGTCCAGCAAAAGGACTGAGGGATGATGCAGCAGTCCTTTCGCCAGTTCTAGGCGCCGCCGCATGCCACCGGAAAATGTTTCGGCTTTTTCCCTGGCGCGCTCGGCCAGGCCGACGCGACTCAGCATTTCGCCGACACGCTTTTTCAGTGCCGCACCGTGTAATCCGTAAATGTGGCCAATCAGCATCAGGTTTTCTTGTGCCGAGAGTTTGATGTCGATGCTCTGCGCCTGAAAGACCACGCCGATGTTGCGCCGTACCAGCGCAGGCTCGCGCGCGACATCATGACCCAGAATCATCGCGCGTCCGCCGGAAGGCAGCATCAAGGTCGAGAGAATGCGGAAGGTCGTAGTCTTGCCGCTGCCGTTGGGACCCAGCAGGCCGAAGATCTCGGCCGGACGCACGTCGAAAGAAACACCGTCAAGGGCAACGCGGTCGCCATACTGGTGACGCAGGGCTTGCAGTTGAATAACTGAACCGGCGGCGGCGGCGGGACTCCGTGTGACGGGCTGATGAAGAGTATCAGAAACGCTCATGCGAGGGGCCAACGTCAATTCTATATGACGGAGGAAGATAGCCTTAGCTTTTTAATGCAACGCCGCATTTCGAGCAGAACAACGGACGTGTAAAACCGCGCGGGTAAATGGTCGCATTGCAGCCAGAACAGAATTGGGTATTGCGAATGTTCAGGAACGTAATCACAATCAGCGCGACGATAAAGAACCATGGTACATTCCAGCGCATTAGCCATTCCGTGAACCCAAGGAACACAACCCCGAAACCGATGACGAGGAACGGATGTGCGGATTTCTTCGTGGCGTAGGTTGCTCTCTTGTAGAAGATTCCAACCCCGATTCCAAGCACGACCCAGCACACCATAAATATTGCGAAATGCCTGGGCATTGCAGTCCAGGTTTGCCGCAAATCTGTGAGGAAGTTATGCATGGAACTTAGCCGGACGAGACCGACAGCTGATGGCTGAGAGCTGGCGGCTGACGGCTTACTTACGGTTGATCATCATCAGCGCAAACAGCAGTGGTAGATAGATGACCGAGGCTTGCAGCACCTGGCGGGCGCGCAGCTTCGATTCCGGCGCGATTGGCGTCAGCTTCATCGTCCACATGCGGATGCTGAACCACAGCATGCCTGCGCCGAGCAGCAGCGCCCCGGCGAAGTACGTCCAACCCGACATGCCCATCAGCGTGGGCGCAAGCGACACCGGAATCAGCGCCAGTGCGTACATCACGATGGCAAATGCGGTGGAGCGGCCGTCGCTTTCCACTACCGGCAACATGCGGATGCGCGCATTCTCGTAATCCTCGCGGTAGAGCCAGGCGATGGAATGGAAGTGGGGGAACTGCCAGAAGAAGAGTATGGCGAAAAGCACCAGGGCTTCGCTGTCGAGCCGGCCGCGGATGGCGGTCCAGCCCAGCACCGGAGGCATGGCTCCAGGAAACGCGCCCAGGAATGTACAGATAGGATGCACGCGCTTCATCGGCGTGTACACCGTCAGGTAGCTGACGGAGGTCAACGTGGCCAGCGCGGCGGTCAGCCAGTTAGTGGTCGCCCAAAGATACAGCACGCCGCCGATGGTCATGCCGAACGCAACTACCGAGGCGTGCAGCAGGCTCATGCTGCCGGTGACCAACGGACGCCGCGCCGTACGGCGCATCAGCGCGTCAATGTCGCGCTCCACAACTTCATTGATGGCGGCGGTGCCGCCGCTGACCAATCCAATACCAATGAGCGCGTGCAGCAGCGTCCACGAAAGCGACGAGACGCCCGACTTGGCCGCCGCGAAATAAGCGCCCGCCCACGCCGTCATCACGATCAGCGTAGTGACGCGCGCCTTGGTAAGCGTGGCGTAGTCGCGAGCCAGCGACGCAATGCCTTCGCGCGGGACAGCCAACGGTTGGGTAGCGCTGCTCATGCGATAACGGCCTTTCCAGGTGCGCTGTGCGCTGCCGGTTGGGTAGCGTGAACGTCGATCATACGTCGCGTCTGGATGGCGAGCACCACGCTGGCCGCCAGCACCAGTGCGCCTCCGGCGACGTGCAATACCGTGCTCACCACCATGATTTGCATGGGCTGCACCGCATCGTGGCCCCAGGTGAGGCGCGTAAGATAGGCACAGAAACCGAGTCCGAGCTGAATCATCAGCAGCGCCAGCAGCAGCTGGGCCGGTCGACGCAGATGATCGACGTTGCCATAACGCGTCAGCACGCGCACAACGGTCCAGCACACCAATGCGGTCACGACGCAAGCGCCCACCAGGTGCGGCAGCAGCCTCATTCCCGAGTGGCGAAAAGCGGCGCCGAGAATTAACTGCACAAACACGCAAGCCGCCGCGATCGTCGTGAGAACGGCCGTGCTCGGCCAGAGATCATGTTCGGCGATGGGCTGAGAATCTTGCAGCCAGCCGCGACTGGTGAACAACGCCATCGCGACCACGATACAGAAGATCGCCTGTCCCAGCGTGGCATGCGCCGTCGAAATCGACCATGGCAGAAAGTGCAGTACGGTAATGCCGCCCAGAACACCTTGGCCAATGACCGCACCCAGCGCGCTCCAGCCCAGCACGCGCATCCATCTGCGGGCTTCGACGCGCTGCGTCCACACCGCCATCACGATGATCAGCAAGCCGATAAATTCGGCGATCATGCGATGCGTGTGCTCGTACTTCACGCCGCCGACCATGGGCGGCAGCCGGTAGAGCGAACCGAAGGAAGTTGGCCAGTCGGGTACGGACAGGCCGGCATCGTTGCTGGTTACCAGCGCGCCGGCAACAACCAACAGAAACGTGACCCAGGCGAGCATTACGGCGAATCGGTGGTGCACCGGGTTGTAGGCGATAAGACCAGATTGCGACGTCAGAACAGGCTCCCTATCTATAACGTTGCGTCCGCGCAAAGCGGCGGATTCGCTTGTGGGGCGATGGTTCATCCCAGATCGCACAAACCTTATGCGGCTGGGAAAGTAAAGAGTTCAGTAGGAATTGCGGTCCAAGTCTGCTGCGAACGCCTTGTCCTCACCAGCGTTCGTGGCGATATTGTATCAAACCGGCCGCCGCAAGCTGGGTGGGCAAACCGACATCTAGAAATTACTCGCCGCTGCTGACCTCCGCGGCCAGCCAGGCCAGGTAGTCGCCGCTGCCGCCATGCACCGCCAACTGCAGGCACTCGGGTAGATCGTAGGGATGTAGCCCCTTGAGGGCCGCTTGCAAGTGAGAGGCTTGCTCGGCCGTGGTCTTGATCAGCAGTAGATATTCTTCCTCGTTGTGGACCTTCTGTTCCCATCGATAGATGGAGCGGATTGGTCCAACGATGTTGACGCAAGCCGCCAGCCGGCGTTCGACCAGTTGTTGAGCAAGTTTTTCCGCCGCGTCCTTCGCCGACATGGTGGTCAGCACGATGCGTGCATTCGTCATCGCAAGCCCCCAAAGAAATTTCGGATGCGACTGTAACACGGCGCAAAGCAGATCCCGTCCATGGCCAACCTCTTGCGCGCTGATTTTTCTTCGCCTATTCATCGCTTATCAAGATTGGTTCGCGCAGCCATTACAACGGAACTCGCTCTTGACCGCTGCTGCAAAGCGACGTTCACTAGAGAAGTTGATCGCGGCTATCCATGGGTTTAGATTGCGTGCTGGGCATGGTGGGCGCCGATGAGTGGGACAGAGCTGTCCCGCCGAACGGGCAGGTGTTGCACATGAAAATTACGGTCCGCATCGCCGGGAACTGGATGTATCGCATGCGCCGCGTGCTGGCCACCCTGTGCATTGCCGTGCTGTCGGTCTTCATCGGCTACCGGGTCGTCTTTGGCGCCAACGGCATGAAGGTATGGGAGAGCAAACGTGCCGAAGTGGAACGCCTGGAGAACGACATCGACCGCCAGAAACTCGAGCACGAGCAACTGCAGCGTCATGTGGACGGGCTGCAGCAAGGCATTCCCAGCGTTATCGAGAAGGAAGCGCGCGAACAACTAGGCTACGTGAAGCCCGGCGAGGTGGTCCTGTTCGAGCAAAAAGCCAAGTCCGATCCCAAGCCGGCGCCCGCCGCCATTGCCGAGAACACCGAGCAGAAACACTAGCGTTCAGCCGGTGTGACCCGCTATTCTCCCGTGACCGGCTGCATTCGTGTGACGACGTAATTTCCCGCATCCGCTTTTCTGCCGCAAAACATCTGTAGTGGAATAAACTGTTCCGAGTCGCAATCTGTGGGGTCGTCCGCGCCGGATATCAACTGGGATGGAACCGCCCGAGGGTTCCGGACCCGGAGTTGTTTGCAGCAGAATTACCGCGGAGCAACAGCCGTCAGGCTCCCTGCTT
>Ga0302320_10005101_pt1 | contig 29544 bp, 27 predicted proteins | sample Bog_T0_3_FD_202130 | JGI IMG/M metagenome (GOLD analysis project Ga0302320, IMG submission 202130) | Peat permafrost microbial communities from Stordalen Mire near Abisko, Sweden - Bog_T0_3 | ecosystem: Environmental > Terrestrial > Soil > Wetlands > Peat | place: Sweden: Abisko, Stordalen Mire...
CTGCGATGCCGCAGGGTTCGGCGCATGCATCAGCGACGGAAAGCCGATGCGGTAGTGCAGCGCGACCCGGTCGAGGACGCAGGCGCCGTATTTCCGCATCACCCGCATGTGGAAGTCGGCGTCCTCCATCAGGCGGATGTCCGGATCGAAACCGCCGACGCCGGCCACACAGTCCCGCCGCACCACGCCGGCACTGCAGACCAGCAGCGGCAGGTCGAACAGCATCTGGCCGGCAAACGCCAGCTTCCAGCCGGTTCGGGCGCACAGCCGCGCGGTTCGGCTCGCGCGGGCAAAGAACTGCCGTTCGTGTTGCAACTGGAACTCCGGACCAGTGCCGAAGGGCTCGACAGCCCCGAACACCAACCCGACGTTCGGGCGACGCGCGAACGCCGCGACCACCGCTGCATAGTGCCCCGGCGGCACCCTGTCGTCATCGTCGAGGAAATGCACGAAGCGACCGCTGGCGTGCGGCCAGCCCAGGTTGCGGACCACGCTCGGCACGCCGCCGGTCGGGTTGGGATTCCTCAGGTAGCTGACCCGCGCGTCGCCGAGTTGCTGCACCACAACCGCGGCCCCGCCATCAGGACAGTCATCGACGACCACGATTTCCAGCGTGACGCCGGTCTGCGCCTGGACACTCGCGATCGCCTCTACCAGCTCACGGTTGCGCCGAAACGTCGGGATAACCACCGAAACGTCGGGCGTTGCTCTGGCCTGCATCATCGCTCGTCTGGCGCAGAGACCGTGAGGTTAGGCACAAGCCGTTCGGCGAGCACCCGCACGTGCGGCGGATGCATGATAGTGTAATGGTCGCCGGGCACCACCTGGATATCGAGGACCCCGGTCGCGCACCGGCCCCAGCCGAGGGTCCGGTCAACCCGGTATTCCGGCGGCCGCCCGGCGGCATTCAACAGGGTCAGGCGGCCCGCGTACGGACCCGGATCATACAAATGCCATGCCGAAACAAGAACCATTTCATGGCTTTGAACCGCGCCGGGCAACGGCCGTGCCAGCCGGCCGGACAGTGATCGTGCCAGCTTCCACGCCGCACGTTTGCTCCGGTGCCAGACATAATCGAACCCGTTCCGGGCGATCCGGTCGATCCTGCCAGCGGCGAGGTTGCGCGCGTACTTGCCGCCCCGGTTGGCCGTGTAGGACATCCGGAACCGCATGCGGTCCACCGGTGAAAGATTGCGCTTGAACCGCGGATGCAGCGTGTCGATCAGCGCGACCAGCCCGACATCCTGGCCCGCCACCGCAAGCTGGACAGCCATCTCATACACCACGATGCCGCCGAAGGAATGGCCGCACAACCGGTACGGTCCGCGCGGCTGGCGCCGGCGAACTTCTTCAATATAGACCGCGGCAAGCTGCTCCACCGTCGGGAACCCGTTGCCCGCCATGGACGGCGGCATGCCAAACCCGTAGACGGGCTGATCCTCCGGCAACGCGAGCGCGAGATCCCGGTAGTCTAACGTATCGCCGCCCCCGGCGCAGACGCAGAACAGCGGCAATCGTCCGCCCGTGGTTCGGAACGGCACAACCCATTCGCCTGCGTGCTGGTTGGCCAGGCGACCAGCGGTGTCGACCATCATATCAAATTCCATTCCGGGCCGTCAGCGAGACGACGGCATGCACGCTGCTTTCGTTATCACACCGCGTCATTCCCGTACAGCGTCGTCCATTCGGGAAATGAACGCCCAATCAGGCGGGACAGTGCCTCGGTCTGGAGCCGCTGGATAGGGCGCAGATAGGCCCTCGCGTCTGAGGTATCCACATCGTGCCGTTGCACGGGAATGGTTGCCGCGCGGGCCGCTCGCTCGCGTATTGCGCGTGGCAAATAGGGGATCAACAGGCGGATCGGGCGCGATTGTCGTATCGTCTGCAGCACGCCGAACCAGGCCGCCATGCGCATCACCTCCGGCGTGACGTTCTCGGGCCGGTTGAAACCGGAGCCATCGGCCGCTTCGTCATCCAGCCCCAGCCAATTATACAGGCGCCGCATCGTCGGCACCGGTGCGCGGATAAGTTGTTCAAAAGTTATGACCGCTACCCGATCCGGATCGAACAGGTCGAGGTATGGTGACAGTTGCATCGCATAGTGGCTGACATCGACATACTGCGGTTCGGCTTTGATCGCCTCCAGGATCGGCCGGCGTTCGGCGTGGTAGCGGACCATGTGCCAGTAGTGGCTGATGCTGCGCTCCACCGGATCGCGGAGCAGATACACAAAGCGCGCGTCCGGATTAAACGCGTGGATGCGTTCCGGAACGCCATCCACCAACGGCCGCTTGCTGTAATTTGTGCTCGCTTCGCCCAGCAGCACCGCATCCCCGCCCGCGCTGAACAGGCGCAGGTAGCGCTCCTCGCTGCGCCAGAATCCCAGGTCCCACGCGTCGGGCCACAGCGTGCGCAACTGCCTGGGGTCGACGAAATAGCTTGGCTCCTCGGGGGCGCACATGAAGATCGCGGGATGCGCGCCAAGCAGCTTGTTCAGGTAGGTGGTGCCGGATTTCATGGCACCGATGACGAACAGGTTAGGCTTTCGCAGACCCGTCGCTTCCGGCCGCAGGTGAGCGATGGCGCGCTCCGGCGACGCACCGGGTCCGGGTGCGCCCGCGATTGTTTGCGGCGGATGCAGCGTCGGGGACAATAAGTTCATCTGAACGCCGCGGTCTCATTTGTCTGCGCGCCGATCGACCGGCATCTGCCACATTGCAGCGGCGCGCAGATTAGCCGCCGCCTGCCCGCGATCAAGCAAAATCCGCAAGAAAGTGCCGGCCCTCGGTTGCCTCCATGTCACGCGCCGCCCGCCGCAAGTTGAGATAGTCCGAGCGCCGTTGCGGCGATCCGGCTATCCTCTAACGCCCGCCACAACCGCGACCGGACCAGCGGGCCGACGCCCGAACCCGAACACGAACCGTGCCCTGTCGATGTCTGCCAGGCGATGCCGCTGCGCGACCGCAAGGCCGACCGAGAAACTGGCGGAATTCGTGGCCGGTTTGGCCAAGACGCCGCCGCCAGAGCCTGACTGAACCGCTCCGGAACCGGTCCCGGCAGGCGCCGGTCCGGAACGTCTGAGCCGAGTCTAATCCTGCTTCGCGTCGCCGGCCGGCGGCGCGGAATGGCTCATGCTTTGGGTTTGCTGCTTGAACGCCTTGCTCGCCGGTCCGATCATCGGCGGCCCGTCGCCATCAGTGCTCTGCTTATAAGCCTTGCTGGCGGGGCCGACCATCGGCGGGCTGCCCCCGTCCTGCGTATCCTGCTTCTGCGCCGCCGTCTGTGCCCAGGCCGGAGCCATCGCCAGAAGGCCTGCGATCATGACGATCGAGGATAATTTGAAGCGTGTCATCGTGAGCTCCTGCATTCAGGGAGGTTGGTTGTCCGGGGATGCCTGCGGCCCGGCAACCCTGATGATGTGGCATCACCCGCTCCGCGGCGATTGCACATCCCGATCGCATTTTGAATGTTCGCGGCCCGATGTCCGCCGCTCGATCAGGCCGGCGCGCTCACCCGCTTCGCCTGGCCCAGCATCAGCAGTACAACGGTGCCGAGCGAGGCGAACCCGACGATCGGCAGCATCGCCATCGGATAGGAATGGGTGGCGTCGTAGATCGATCCCATCAGCGCATTGCAAATGAAACCACATCCGGTGCCCAGCGCATTCACCATCGCGATCCCCGCCGCCGCGCTCGGCGCCGATAGATAGTCCGAGGCCAGCGCCCAGAACGGCCCGCGCGTGATGGATGTGCATACAACGCAGATGCACAGCAGAACGACGGTCGGCACCAGCATCGGGAACGGAATGCACAGCGCCAACGCAATCCCGCTCAGCCCCAGCGGGACGGCGGTATGCCACAGGCGTTCGTTGTGGCGGTCCGACCGATGCCCCCACCAGATCATCGCCACCGCCGAGAACACGTAGGGCAGGGCGTTCACCCAGCCGACCTCGGCATTGGTCAGCCCGAAGGACTTGATGAACTGCGGCTGCCACAGCCCAAGGCCGGAACTCGCCGTCGCACCGCCGGCATAGATGATCGCCAGTGCCAGCACCGTCGGATTGCGGATCACCCGCCAGGCCGACCCGTGCGCGACACGCTTCACCTGCCGCCGTTCCTGCTCCAGCCTGCCAATCAGCCACCCCCTCTGCTCGTCTGTCAGCCAGCGCGCTGCCGCTGGCCCGTCGGTCAGCCAGGCCAGGCAGACAAAGCCCAGCAGCACCGCCGGGGCGGCTTCCACGATGAACACCCACTGCCATCCACGCAAGCCCAGCAGGCCGTCCAACCCCAGCAACAGACCGGAGACCGGTGAGCCGATGAAGCCCGAGACCGGAATTGCGACCATGAAAATGCCGATGATGCGCGCGCGTTGTTCCGCCGGAAACCAGTAGGTCAGATACAGGATCACCCCGGGAAAGAAGCCGGCCTCGGCCACGCCGAGCAGGAAGCGCAGGCCGATGAATGAGGTCGGGCCGGCGGCCAGGGCCATCCCCGCCGAGACCAGCCCCCAGGTGATCATGATCCGGCAGATCCACCGCCTTGCACCGAACCGTTCCAGCGCCAGGTTACTCGGTACCTCGAACAGGAAATAGCCGATGAAGAAGATGCCACCGCCGAGGCCGAACACGGTGCCGCTCAAACCTATATCTTTGTTCATCTGCAGCGCCGCGAAGCCGGCATTGGTGCGGTCGATGTAGCAGATCAGGTAGGCCAGCATCAGGAACGGCAGCAGCCGCAAACTCACGCGTCGCAGTGTCGCTTTTTCCAGTGCGCTGATATCGGCCATGCTTTCCTCCCGCGATGCGATGCCGGACTGCCGCCGACTGCCGTCCAGCGTGCCGGATGCGTCCGTCAGCGGTCAATAACGGTTCACTGAGTGCTGTGCGCCTGCAGGCTTGATACGAAGCGGCAGCAGGCTTAACGAGACAGTCCCCGCCCGGAGAATGATGCGTGTCAGCAACAACCCATGATCACGATCACGACGAACACCACGGCCACGCTCCCAGCTTCGTCCAACGCTGGCTGTTCAGCACCAACCACAAGGACATCGGCTCACTCTATCTTATCTTCGCGGTCTTTGCCGGTGTGTTTGGCGGCGCGCTGTCGATGATCATGCGCGCCCAGTTGCTGCACCCGAATAGCACGATCATCACCGACGGGCAGGAGTGGAACACCATCATCACCGCCCACGGCCTGATCATGATCTTCTTCACAGTCATGCCGGCGCTGATCGGCGGTTTCGGCAACTGGTTCATTCCGCTGATGATCGGCGCGCCCGACATGGCGTTCCCGCGCCTGAACAACATCAGCTTCTGGCTGCTGCCGCCGGCCTTCGTGCTGATCATGATCGGCCTGTTCCTGGGCGAATCCGGCAGCGGCTGGACGCTGTATCCGCCGTTGTCGGAAGCCACCTACGAATCCGGCATCGGCATGGACTGCACCCTCTTCGCGCTGCATCTCGCCGGACTTTCCTCGCTGCTGGGATCGATGAACTTCATCGTCACGATCTTCAACATGCGCGCCCCCGGCATGACGCTGCACAAGATGCCGCTGTTCATCTGGGGGGAGCTTGTCACCGCGTTCCTGCTGGTGCTGGCCGTGCCGGTGCTGGCCGGCGCCATCACCATGCTGATATGCGACCGCAATTTCGGCACGGCCTTCTTCGATCCGGCCGGCGGCGGCGATCCGGTGCTGTTCCAGCACCTTTTCTGGTTCTTCGGCCACCCCGAGGTCTACATCATGATCCTGCCGGCGTTCGGGATCATCAGCCACGTGGTCTCGACGTTCAGCAACAAGCCGATCTTCGGCTACCTCGGCATGGTCTATGCCATGGTCGGAATCGGCGTGGTCGGGTTCGTGGTCTGGGCGCACCACATGTTCGTCTCCGGCATCGACGTCAATACCCGCGCCTATTTCATGGCCGCCACGCTGATCATCGCGGTGCCGACCGGGATCAAGATATTCTCCTGGATCGCCACCATGTGGGGCGGTTCGGTCGAACTGAAGGTGCCGATGCTGTGGGCCATCGGCTTCATCTTCGTCTTCACCATCGGCGGCGTCACCGGCGTGGTGCTGGCCAACGCCGGTATCGACCAGGTGGTGCACAACACCTATTACGTCGTCGCCCATTTCCACTACGTGCTGTCACTTGGCGCGGTGTTCGGCATCTTCGCCGGTTTCTACTACTGGATCGGCAAAATGACCGGCCACCAGTATCCCGAGTACTGGGGCAAGGTGCATTTCTGGCTGACCTTCATTGGCGTCAACCTGACCTTCTTCCCGCAGCATTTTCTTGGATTGTCCGGCATGCCGCGCCGCTACCCGGACTATCCGCAGGCGTTTGCCGGCTGGAATTTCGTTTCGTCCATGGGCGCCTTCCTCAGCGGCGCGGCCACGCTGGTGTTCCTGTATGTGTGCTACCGGACCTTCACCTCGAAGGAGCCTGTCGCCGACAACTACTGGGGTGAGGGTGCAACGACCCTGGAATGGACCCAGACCTCGCCCCCCGCCTACCACAGCTTTGTCGAGATGCCCCAAATTCGCTGAATACATTTCGCTGAAACCGTTTGCTCCGGCGCGGGCCGGCGTGGCAGGAGTCCAGCCATGCTGACCCGCCGATTCGCTATAGCAAGTGCCGTACAAACGGTCCTGTCCGCGTCCGCATACGCGGCGTCCGCGGACAGCTTTCACCTGTTTCTGAATGACGTGCGGGCAGAAGCGCGGCGCGCCGGGATTCGACCGGCGACGTTGGACAGCGCCTTCGCCGGTGTGACGCCGAACCAGAAGGTGCTGGAGCGCGACCGCCACCAGCCCGAATTCACCCTGACCTGGGCTCGCTACAAAGCCCTGGTGATCAACGACAAGCGTATCGCCAATGGCCGCCAGGCGGTGGCCGCCAACCGAACCCTGTTCCAGGCCGTCGAGCAGCGCTACGGCGTCGGTCCGGGGGTGATCGCCGGCATCTGGGGGCTGGAATCCAGCTTCGGCACCGGCACCGGCGATTTCCGCGTGGTCGAAGCGCTGGCCACGCTGGCGTGGGAGGGCCGCCGCGCCAGCTTCTTCCGTGGCGAGTTGATGGCCGCGCTGAAGATTCTCGATCACGGCGACGTCTCGCCCGGCGCGATGACCGGCTCGTACGCCGGCGCGATGGGCCAGCCGCAGTTCATGCCCAGCAGCTATCTGCGCTACGCCGTGGATTTCGACGGCCAGGGCCGCCGCGACATCTGGACCAGCAAGCCCGACGTGCTGGCCTCGATCGCCAACTATCTGGCGCAGTCCGGCTGGCGCGCCGGCCAGAGCTGGGGCCAGCCGGTGACCATCCCGCCCGGGCTGGATGCCCAGGGACGCGATGTGCGGCGCCCGCTGTCGGACTGGGCGGCGGCCGGAGTCCGCCCCATCGCCGGTCGCTGGGCCGCCACCGCCGAGACCCAGACCGCATTGCTGGCGCCGGACGGGGCAGGGGGCGAGACCTTTATCGTGTTCGCCAACTTCACCGCCATCCGCCGCTACAACCCATCCGACTACTACGCCCTCGCCGTCGGCCTGATCGGCGACCAGGTGGTGGTGTGATGCGCCGCTCCGCCACCCGGTGGCGCGCTGCGCCCGCGCCGGGAACCTCCGTGCCGCACCATGGTCCTCAGCGTTCTTCCGGGTTAGACCCTTGCTTTCGCCCCGCAAGCACAAACCATCCCCTTCCCCACAATGGCTAGACCACGCAACGCCGCGCGCGCCCTCCCCAGCATCGCACTTGCGCTCATCGCCGCATCCTGCACGCCCCCCTTGAAACCCGACCCCCACTACGTCCTCGGCAAGCCCTATCAGACCGGCACCACCTGGCACTACCCGCGCGAAGCCTATGAACTAAATGAAACCGGCCTCGCCGCCATCGCCACCGACACCTCCACCCGCCTGACCACCGACGGCGAAGTGTTCGACCAGACGGCGCTCGCCGCCGCCCATCCGACCATCCAGCTTCCCGCCATCGCCCGCCTCACCAACCTGGAAAACGGCCGCCAGGTGACCGTGCGCCTCAACGACCGCGGGTCCGGCGATCCGCGCCGCCTCATCGAGGTCACCCGGCGCACCGCCCTGCTGCTTGCCATGCCGCCCGGCAGCGTTGCCCAGGTGCGTCTTCAGGTGCTGCCGAACGAAAGCCACGCCGCGGCCGACGCGCTGCCCGGCGCGCCGTCCCTGTCGATGAACGCCGCACCGCGCGACGCGGTCGAGGTCGCCGAACTGCCGCCGCCGCCGGGTGTGCGGGAGGCCAACGGGCGCGCCCTGCCGGTCACCGTCGCAACCGCCGCCGACACCGCCACCGCCGCGCCGCCGCTGCGCCTGCCGGAGGCCGTCATCCAGACACCGCCGCAGCCCGGCCGGTTGATGGTGTACCTGGATAGCTTCGACGAATACCAGTATGCCGCGGTCCAGCGTGCCCGCATGGGCGCCGCCGGCGCGCAGATCGTCGCCACCGTCAACGGCCGAGCGACGCAGTACCGGGTGGAGATCGGTCCGCTGCCGGACGTCGCGCATGCCGACGCCGTGCTGGACCAGGCACTCGCGTCCGGCATACCGGACGCCCACATCGTGGTGAATTAGGCCGAATTTGGAGGTACCGTCGAGATGCTGACCCGTCGCCTTGGCTTGCTGGCATCCGCCTTGTTCCTGGGGGCAGGGCCGGCATTTTCCCAGCCGAAACGCGCCCGGCCGGGTGCGCATAAGGGCAAGGACGGCGCCGATACGCCCACCGGCAGCCCGGCTGACACCCCGCTTGGTCCCGTCGACACCGCCGCCCGCTGGGCCTACATGCAGGATTTCGACACCGGCGCGACTCTGCTGGAAAAGCAGGCGGACGACGAGATGCCGCCGTCCTCGATGACCAAGCTGATGACGATGTATCTGGTCTATGACCAGCTCAAGCAGGGCCGCCTGAAACTGGAAGACGAGTTGCCGGTGACGGAAAAAGCCTGGCGCATGCAGGGCTCGAAAATGTTCGTGCAACTCGGCAGTTCGGTGAAGGTGGAGGACCTGATCCGTGGCGTGATCGTGCAGTCAGGCAACGACGCCGCCATCGTGCTGGCCGAGGCGATCGGCGGATCGGAAGACGGCTTCGTCGAAAAGATGAATGCCAAGGCCAAGGAACTCGGCCTGACCCACACGAACTTCAAGAACTGCACCGGCTGGCCCGACGCCGACCAGCACATGAGCGCGCGCGACATCGCCACCCTGGCCGGTGATATCATCCGCACATTTCCCGACTACTACCATTACGATGCCGAGAAAACCTTCCGCTACAACGGCATCGAGCAGGGCAACCGCAATCCGATGGTGCAGAAGGGCACCGCCGACGGGCTGAAAACCGGCCATACCGAGGCCGGCGGCTACGGGCTGGTGGCCAGTTCGAAGCGCAACGGCCGCCGCATTATCCTGGTGCTGAACGGCATGGCCTCGATGCACGAACGCGCCGAGGAATCCGAACGGCTTATGGACTGGGGCTTCTTTAATTTTGAGGACGTCACGCTGTTCGCCGCCGGCGATGTCGTCGAGAACGTCCCGGTCTGGCTGGGCACGTCGCATACCGTCCCGCTGGTCGCCGGCCGCGACGTGGTCGTGACGATGCCGCGCAACTGGCGGCAGAAGGCGGCGGTCAAGGTCGTCTACGACTCCCCGCTCACTGCACCGGTCGCCAAGGGCGACACCATCGGCAAGCTGACCGTCAGCGGCGAGGGCGTGCCGCATCTTGAGGTGCCGCTGATGGCCGCCGACGACGTGTCCCGGCTGGCGCTGCCGGGTCGCGCCATGGCGGTGCTGTCGCACTTCATGACCGGGTCGTGACTGTTCGGGGCCGTTTCATCACCCTTGAGGGCGGCGAGGGCGCCGGCAAGACCACCCAGGCCGCCCTTCTGTACGAGGCCCTCGGCGCCCGCGGCATTTCCGTCCTGCGCACCCGCGAGCCCGGCGGCGCGCCCGGAGCGGAACTGCTGCGCGGCATCCTGCTGGACGGGTCGATCGACTGGGCACCGCGCGCCGAAACACTGCTGCATTTCGCCGCCCGTGCCGAACACGTGGCGAAGACCATCGAACCCGCTCTGGCGGCCGGCACCTGGGTGGTCTGCGACCGGTTCTACGATTCGACGCTCGCCTACCAGGGTTACGGCCAGGGCGCCGACCCGGGCTTCATCGCCGCGCTGACCGGCCTGCTGGGAATCGCGCCGGACCTGACGATCGTGCTCGACGTGGTCGAAACGATCGCGGCAAGCCGGATGCGCCAGCGCGGCGGCGACAGCGATCGGTACGAACGTCTCGACGCAGCATTCCACGCTCGCGTGCGTCAGGGGTTTCGCACCATCGCCGCCGCCGACCCGAAGCGCTGCGTTCTGCTCGACGCTTCAGGCGATATCCAGACTGTCCACACCGCCATCATGACAGCGGTGCGGACACCGGATCAGTAGCCCAGCGCGTCCTGCTCCACCGGCACCCAGCGGGCGTCCTTCACCACGGTCAGGAACGACCGTGTCGAGCCATGATGCTGGTCCGGCCCGAACGACAGTTCCGCGCCGAAAATGTCCTTGTAGTCGTGGATCGCCTCCATCCCCTTGATGAAGCTGTCCACCGTCAGTTCCTTGCCGGCGTTCTGCAGTCCGGTCAGCACCAGCTGCGCCGCGGTGTAGCCGACCTCGCCATGGAAATTCGGATCGCGGCCGTAGCGTGCCTTGTATCGCTTGGCGAAGTCCTGCACCGCCGGACGCGGATCGTCCGGATAGGCGTACAGCGCCGGAGTCATGCAGTAGAACCCCTCGGTGGCCCCGCCGGGCAGCGTCGCGACAGCCGTGTCATAGGATGCGAACTGCCCGACCAGATCGACGTTCCAGCTCATTTTGCGTGCGGTCTGGATGATGATGTTGGTGTCGCGCACGATGGTGCCCATCATGACGACGTCGCAGCCGGCGTCATGCAGTTTTTCGATCGCACCGTTGAAGTCGGTGTCGGTCGGCCGGTGCGCCGTGGTGGCCACCACTTTCAGCCCCAGCGCCTCGGTTTCCGCCACCACCCCGGCCAGCACGTCCTTGCCGAAGTCGGAATCCTGGTACGACACGCAGAACGCCTTGCGCCCCTTGGTCTGTGCGAAATACTTCACCGCCGCCCGCATCTGGTCGTAATACGATGCGAACTGGGCGAATTTCAGCCTGTTGAACGGCTCATACATCGACCGTGCCGCCGTCAACGGAAACATGTTCGGCACGTTCTTGGCGAACTGCGCCGGCATGTTGGCATCGTTCATCGGTGTGCCGCCGTCGTCGATGGTGGCGAAGATATTGTCGTTGTTGAGCAGCTTGTTCATCGCCTGCACCGCCCGAGGCACCTGATACTGGTTGTCCTCGACGATATACTTGATCTTGCGGCCGTTGACGCCACCCTTTGCATTGGCTTCGTCGAACGCCATGCGCACCGCGTCGCTGTTGTTCACGCCCTGCACGGCGGTCACACCGGACAGGTCGGTGATCGTGCCGATGACGACTTCCGTGTCGGTCACGCCGCGGACCGGGTCGGCGGCATAGGCCGAGGGGACGATCAGCAACAGACCGCCGGCAATAAAGGGCAACCAGCCCCGTTCGGGCTTCCAACGCATCGCTTATTCCTTCCCTGACCCCGGCCGAACCTGCATGATCCGGCGGGTATTATTGACCGGGTCGATCCGGACGGCGCAACGCTACAAGGGGTGCGCGCGGTGTTCAACCTCGGTCGCGGCCAGGGCGCCGGTCCAGCCTGCCACTACCATTGTCCAGACGCGATCAGTGATTCGCGCCGGCAAACCGAGCCGCGGCTTCGCCGGTTCTCTTATAGCATCACGATCGGACGCACCGGCGCGCCCGTCGCCCCGCGGATTTTCGTCGCCAGCAGAATGAAGCACGCCGCATAGACCCGCGCCGCCGCGAGTTCCTCCAGCGCCAGGTTCTCGATCAGATACACGCCGCACTCCGCCAGAGCGAACTGGTGCACCGGCATCAACACCGCCTTGTTCGGGTTCGGCAGCACCTCCACCGCCATGTTGTCGGCGCCGATCGCCACGATCCCCTGCTCGATCAGCCACCGCGCCGCCGGCACGTCGATGCCCGGCTCGCCTTCCAGATACCGCGCGTTATCGACCCCGAAATACTGCCCCCAGCCGGTCCGGATCAGCGCGATATCGCCCGCTTCCACCGCGAACCCGCCGGTATCCGCCGCCCGTTTCAAATCGTCCGGCGTCACCGTCTGCCCGGCCGTCAACGGCCCGACATCGAACAGCACCGCCCGCGTGATCATCGGCGGCGCATGCTCAATGCCCAACCGGTCCAATCCCCAGTCCGTCACCACGTCCGCCGCCGGATTGCCGTTGTACAGCATGTCGCCTTTCGAGAAATGCCCCAGCGCATCGATGTGCGTGCCGACATGCGCGGTCATTTCGATGCGTTCCAGGTTGGTCCCGGCGTCGTTGGTCGCCCCCATCCTGCGCCGCCGCTTGATGGTGTCGCGCCACGACCCGAAAATCGACATCAGGAACGGAGTCTGGTTCGGCGCCATGTACGGCGCCCCCATGAAGATCTCATGGCTCACGTCATACACACGCCCCGCCCGCACCGACGCCAGCGCCGCCAGCCGTTTCTCCACCGTGAGCAGATTGCCTGCCCCGATCTGGTCGGCCGGCCCCCATTGCGCGTGACTGTGGATCATCAGTCGTCTCCATTTCCCGGTTCGGACCAACCTGCCACGCCGCCAAGGGCTGGGCAACGCAGCCACACCCGGACACACTCTCCCGATGACCGAACCGAGACCGCTATCCTCCACCCGCCTCTGGCTGCTGCTCGCCGCAGCCTTCGCCACCTTCTCCATCGGGTCGGGCTTCATGCACGCCTACACGGTCTTCCTGGTGACCTTCATCGACGTCTTCGGCTGGTCCCGCGCCGAGGTTTCGCTCGCCTACTCCGTGTCGCAGATCGTCAACGGAGTCAGCTCCCCCGTCGTCGGCTGGCTGGTGGACCGGCTTGGCCCGCGGCGGCTGATCCTGATCGGCGGCACCCTGCTCACCGCCGGCCTGCTGGCCAATGCCTGGGCGACGCAGCTCTGGCACATCGTCATCCTCTACGGCGTCGTGATGACGCTGGGCGCCAACTGCCTCGGCCTCGTCGTCTTCGTCCCCCTCCTGTCGGCCTATTTCGTCCGCAACCGCGGCATGGCCGTCTCCGTCGTGCAGTCCGCCAACGGCTTCGCCAGAGCCTTCTCGGCGCCGGCGGCGACGCTGATGATATCGGGGTTGGGCTGGCGTGGCGCCTATGTCTGGCAGGCCGTGTTCATGGGCGTCATCCTGCTGCCATTGGCGGCGATGTTCCGGGGGATCGGGCAGGGGTCCCGTCGCCGCCACACCGACGGCGCCGGCTGGACGGTCCATCAGGCCGTCCGCACCCCGCATTTCTGGTTGCTGTTCTCGGTCTACATGTTCACCGGCCTGGGCAGCTTCCTGGTCGCGCTCCACCAGCTCGCCTTCGCCGTCAACATCGGCTTCGACAAGCTCTACGCCGCCGGAGTCCTCGGCATGGGCGCCTTCCTGTCCCTGCCCGGCGTCATCATCACCGGCACGCTGTCTGACTACGTCGGTCGGGAAATCTCCGCCGTCGTCACCTACGGCACCTCGATCCTCGGCGTGATCTTCGGCCTGATGATCACCTCGCCCGACCAGCATCTGCTGCTGTGGCTGCATGCCTGTTTCTTCGGCCTTACCTGGGGCGCTCGCGGCCCGGCGATCACCGCGAAAACCGCCGACCTGTTCCCCGGTCCCAACCTCGGCGCCATCCTCGGCGTGATCACCATCGGCACCGGCCTCGGCGCCGCCGGAGGCTCCTGGCTCGCCGGGTTCGTGTTCGACACCACCGGCAGCTACCGGGTCGCCTTTACCCTTTCGATCGTGTTCTATGTCGCCGGCAGTGTCGCCTTTTGGGCCCTCCGCCGCCCGCCGGCGATCCGCGCATAAAGGAAACGCCGCCATGCTCTTCCTCGTCATCAGCGAACCCCGCCCCGAACGCCCCTCCACCGTCACAGCCGCCCGGCAAAGCTACTGGACATGGATCCAGCCGCTGATCGACGCCGGAGAAGTCCGCTCGGTTCACGCCAAGGTCGGGCGCGGCGCAGCGGTGCTGTTCGATGTCCCGTCCAACGAGGCGCTGCACGCCCACCTCAACGCCTGGGCGGACATCATCCCGGCCCGGTTCGAGGTGCATGCCCTGATCGATCCGGCCAACGCCCGGCGCTTCCTGGACCAGCAGGCGGCGGGATAGCACCACGCGACCACCATGCCGGACCAGCCAGCCGCCACCATTGAGGTCGCCGCCGGGGCCATCCTCGCCTACCGGCTGTTCGACGTCGCCTACGCGATCGACCTTGGCAAGGCCGAACAGAACTGGGCACGCACCGTTCGCACCGGCAGCTCACGCGGGCGCCTGACCAGCACGCCACCCAAGGCGCTGGCTTTCGGCGTGCCGCCCGTCGCGTTCGGCCTTGGCATCATCTCCTTGCCGCTCGCCGACGGACCGGTCCCCGCCACCGTCACCGCCCGCCTGTTCGATTTCGGCGCCGTCAGTATCGCCATCCGCGTCGCGGTCACCGGCCTGTCCTGGACCGCGTTCTCCCACCGACTGAATGACGTGGACCGAGCCGTCGGTCCAGCCCCGGCGAGCGGCGTATGGACCGATCTGCTCGACCGCATTCGCCTCGGCGTCGGCGACGCGCTGGTGCGCCCGGCCGCATCGTCACTCGAGGAAGACTACCTGATCGGCATCGCCAACGCCTTCAACGAGCCGATGACCGCTGACGCGCTGGCTGACCGCCTCGACCTCATCCCGTTGCTGTCAGGCGAGCATCGCACCCTGTCCGAGGGCGCTCGGCGTGACCTGCTGCGCCATCGCTACTCCTACTACATGGACGACATGGTCGTGCTCACCTGGGACCGCGCCTTCATCTACGAACCGCGCGGCGACGCCGACGTGATCGATGTGCTGGAGGTGGCAAACGCCCAGTTGCTGGAAATGCGCTACTATGACGAACTGCTGGATGCTGAACTGCCGCGCATGTACGATCTGGTGGAGGCCGCGAGGCGGCGCTGGCCGCTGACCGGCGCGCGGCGCTTCGCCGATCTGGCACGCAGCCTCTACACGCTGGTCGCCGAAGTCACCGAACTGACCGAGAAAGTCGACAACGCGCTGCAAGTGACCGAGGACGTCTATCTGGCGCGCATCTATACCGCCGCGCTGGATCTGTTCCGGGTGCCGACCGTTAGCGCGGCGGTGGACCGCAAATTGTCGATTATCCGCGATACCTATACCGCCTTGTACGACGAAGCCTCCAGCGGCCGCTCCGAACTGCTGGAAATCGCCGTGCTGGTGTTGATTGCGGTTGAAATCATCCTGGCAATCATCCGCTAAACTGTTCGACGCAACAAAAATGAAAGCACTCACCGCGGCCTGTGCCTTCGCCAGCACACCCCCGGCTGGCGCGCCGGGACCGGGGTCGCCTCTGTCCGCTTGCCATTCCCCACCGCATGCGCGACTCTGCCGTCCAGCAGCGTAGTCCAGGATAAGCAAAGCGAGGATGCCGTGAACGACTCCACGATCGTCACCGATTCAGTCAAGCGTTTCAAGTGGGTAGGCACCCGTCCGATCCGTCCGGATGGCGTGCCGAAGGTAACCGGCCGCGCGCTGTATGGCGCTGATCTGAAGCTGCCGGGCATGCTGTACGGCAAGATCCTGCGTTCCCCGCATGCGCACGCCCGCATCAGGTCGATCGACACCTCCGCGGCCGAGAAACTCCCCGGCGTCAAGGCGGTCATGACCGCGGCCGACCTGCCCAGCCAGAAATTCGATTACATCGGCCCCGAACGCGTCGCGGTGAACTTCTGGCACGTCACCCGTAACATCCTCGCCCGCGAGAAGGCCCTGTACGAAGGCCACGCCATCGCCGCCGTCGCCGCGATCAGTGCCAGCATCGCCGAGGACGCCGCCGCCCTGATCAAAGTGGACTACGAAGTCCTGCCGCACGTCATCGACGTCGACGACGCGATGGCGCCCGACGCACCGCTGCTGTTCGAAGACATGATCACCCGCGGCATCGAACCCGCTCCGACAAAACCCTCCAACATCTCCAAGCGTCTGGATTTCGCCATCGGCGACGTGGACGCCGGCTTCAAGCAGGCCGACGTGGTGATCGAGAAGGACTTCAAAACGGCCGCCGTCCACCAGGCCTATATCGAGCCGCACGCCTGCGTCGCGAAATATGAGGCCGACGGGCAGTGCGAGATCTGGTCCTCCAGCCAGGGCCACTTCCAGATGCGCGCCCTGACCGCCCAGATCCTGGGCGCCCGGCTCGGCGATCTGCGCGTCACCCCGGCCGAGATCGGCGGCGGCTTCGGCGGCAAGACCGTCACCTATCTCGAACCCGTCGCCGCCATCCTGTCGAAGAAATCCGGCCTGCCCGTGCGCCTGCAAATGACCCGCGAGGACGTCTTCCGCGCTTCCGGCCCCACGTCGGGGTCGTCCATGTGGGTGAAGATCGGCGTCAAGAAGGACGGCACCATCGTCGCCGCCGAGGGCATCTTCAGGTTCCAGGCCGGCGCCTTCCCAGGCTCGCCGGTAATGAACGGCTGCCTCTGCGCCTTCGCGCCCTACGATATCCCCAACCAGCGCGCCACCGGTTTCGACGTCGTGTCCAACCGCCCCAAGGCGGCGGCCTACCGCGCACCCGGCTCGCCGATCTCCGCCTTCGCGGTCGAGAGCGTGCTGGACATGTGCGCCAAGGCGATCGGGATGGACCCGCTGGCGCTGCGCCACAAGAACGCCTGCCGCATCGGCACCCCGACCATTGCCGGCCCGAAACACGCCCATGCCGGCTACATCGAAACGGTCGAGGCGCTGATGAACCACCCCGCCTACAAGGTGAAGCTGGGGCCGAACCAGGGCAGGGGAGTCGCCTCCGGCTACTGGTTCAACGGCGGCGGCGAATCCAGCGCCACCTTGCAGGTCAACGCCGACGGCACCGTCCTGGTCGCCACCGGCAGCCCCGACATCGGCGGCTCCCGCGCCTCCATGGCCATCATGGCCGCCGAAACGCTCGGTGTGGACTACAATACGGTCAGGGCAATCGTCGCCGACACGGCGTCGGTGGGATATACGCACGTCACCGGCGGGTCGCGCGTGACCTTCGCCACCGGCACCGCCGTGGTGAACGGCGCCAAAACCGTGGTGAAGGAACTCTGCAAGCGCGCCGCCCTGATCTGGGGCGTCGATGAGGAGGGCGTGGTCTGGGACGACGGCTATGCCAAGCCGGCCGGCTCCAACGTCGGCGACTTCAAGCCGTTGTCACTGAAGGAACTCGCGGCCAAGGCGGCGGCCACCGGCGGGCCGATCACGGCTTCGGCCGGCGTCAACGCCGGCGGCCAGGCGCCCGGCTTCGCCTCCCAGTTCTGCGATGTCGAGGTCGATCCGGAAACCGGACGGGTAACCATCCTGCGCTTCGTCGCCGCCCAGGATGTCGGCCGCGCCATCCATCCCGCGTATGTCGAAGGCCAGATCCAGGGCGGCGTCGTGCAGGGCATCGGCTGGGCGCTGAACGAGGAATATATCTACAATTCCAAAGGCCTGCTCGATAACCCCGGCTTCCTCGACTACCGCTGCCCGGTCGCCTCCGACCTGCCGATGATCGACGCGGTCATGGTCGAGGTCCCCAACCCCACCCATCCCTACGGCGCCAAGGGCGTCGGCGAGGTCGGCATCTGCCCGCCGATGGCCGCCATCGCCAACGCCATTGCGGCCGCCACCGGCAAGCGCATGACCGAACTGCCGATCTCGCCGCCGCGCCTGCTTGCCGCCCTGTCGGCCTGATCGCATTGGTTCGCGTCGCCTTCACCTCGGGTTTCGCCCGCCGCTACACCGGCGGCGTGCGCGAATTTGAGGTGGAGGCGAAGAACCTCCGCGGCGTGCTGAAAGCGATGGACGCGTTGTTCCCAGGCCTCGGCGAACATTTGGAAGAAGAAACCACCGTTGCCATCAACGGCGAATACCACGAGACGGGTTACTTCCAGGTGGTGCCCCCGGATGCGGAGGTGTTCTTCATCCCGCGGATCGAGGGGGGATAGAGCCGGCTTGGGGTGGTGCCCTCGATCGAGAACGTCCGATTGATGGCCCGCGACCGGCCGAATGGGGGCTTTTCACCCTGCCCGATCGATAGCAGAGGGCGCGGGACCCTTGCCTATGACGGCAGTGGGAGCAGAAGATTGCGCTCAACGTGCTCGACGCGTCCTATATGGTTCCAGCATGATACGTCGAATTTATCTGCACAACTTCCGATGCCTGGAAAACTTTGAGTTGTCGCTCGATGGGTTCTCGTCCGCGCTGTTGATCGGACGGAATGGATCGGGCAAGACGAGCGTTGGGACGGCGCTGGAAGTCTTGCAAAAAATCGCGCGTGGGACAAACCGGGTCGGGGACCTGGTCCGGCCAAGTGACTTGACGCGTGGACGCACCGAAGTGCCAATGCGCTTTGAAATTGAGATGGTGCTAGCCGGCAAAACTTATACGTATGTAGTTGCTTTCGAATTTCCGGGTGGATTTAGAGAATTGCGCGTGTCCGAGGAGAAACTTGTCGTCGACGGCCAGCCAATATTTAGCCGTGAGCTGGCTGAAGTCCGCTCATGCGTGCGGGTCGAGGCGCGGACACCTCCCTTCGGATCGACTGGCACCTCGTTGCTTTACCGATCAGTCAGCAACTTCCAATGGACGATCCAATTTCTATTTTCAAGCAATGGCTCGCGAACACGTTAATCCTTCGGCCAGTCCCGAGCCTGGCGCGGGGAGAGTCTGAACCTGAAACGCTGCAGCCCGATACAAAAGTGACGAATTTCGGGAGTTGGCTTTATGGTCTGCTCTCGCACGCACCATCGTCCTATAACAGGATCGATGAATACCTGAAGCAGATGATGCCGGATTTGCTGGATATAAAAAATCCGCTCACGGGTGTAGAACCTCGGCACGTTGTTGTACAGTTTTCGGCTGGCCCTGGGCGGCTGACGATCCGATTCGACGAGTTGTCGGACGGAGAAAAGTGCTTCATGATATATGCTCTTGCAATAGCAGCAAACGAGGCCTACGGACCTTTGCTGTGTTTTTGGGACAAACCCGACAATTATCTTGCGCCTTCAGAAGTAGGTCCGTCTGTGATGGCACTGCGGAGGGCCTTCCGGGACAGTGGCCAATTGATTGTTACCTCGCATAATCCGGAAGCCATTCGCCGCTTTTCGGACGAGAATACGCTGGTCCTGTTCAGGAATAGCCATCTTGAACCGACAATAGTGCGTCCGGTCGAGAAAATCCGCGCCGCAGGGCACCTCAAGGGCGATATCATGAACGCGCTGCTTCGGGGCGACCTAGGTGTATGATGGTCAACAGATATCGACCCCATATCTATATCCTTCCTGAAGACGACGCTAACCGGCAATTGGCGAACGGTTTCGTTTTCAATACGGATTCCAGCCAAGTTCACACGTTGACAGAGGCGGGGGGATGGACCCACGTAAAGATGATTTTGTAACGTATCATCTCAACGATATGCGTAAATTTAAACAAAGAATCATCGTCCTTTTGGTAGATTCCGAAAACGATCCAAAACGATTACAGAGGATGCGGGAATTAATCCCGGCTGACCTCGAAAATCGGGTTTTCGTCCTCGGGGTCCTTACGGAGCCGGAGGCGCTCAAACAGAAAGGCCTTGGCTCGTACGACGAAATTGGCAAGAAAATGGCGGATGAATGTCGGACCGTATTCATTCCATTTGGATGGATGACCTTCTCAGGCAAAATGAAAACGAGCTTGTTCGATTGCACGCAGCTGTTTGTGACTGGTTATTTTGATCTTGAACAGACGTCAATATGAAACCAACGGCCGCGCCGACCGACTGTTGACCTTCAACGAACGGGACTTCAAAGGCGCGAGCCGGTTCGATCTTATCGTGCAACGTCCAGGCCCAGCCTGGCGTCTCTGGAGGCAATCGTGACGCAAGCAAACTACGCGCTCCGGCTACAAGCCTCAATCAAGGCCGAGGCCGAACAGCTGGCTCAGGCCGAGGGCACCACGCTGAACCAGTTCATCAACGCCGATGTCGCCGATAAAGTCGCCGCCCTGCGCATCGCCGATTATTTCCGTGAACGCGCCTAGCGCGCCAACATCCCCCAGGCGCTCGCCCTGCTCGACCGTCTTGGCTCGGACGAAGCCCCCCGGCCGGGGGATGAACTGGAATAAGCGGACCGTCCGCCCATCGGCACCGGGAAGCGCACCCAGGACTTCTCCCGACGGGAGGTTTCCAGACAGTGATGGCGTCGCTTGCTTTCCCTGTCATCCGTGACCTGAATCCGTGAAATCCGTGTCAACGACTTGCTTGCGAACGACCGCGCCAAACGCCGACCCGCCGCCAGAGGCACCTCCAATCCACCTGCCCGCAAAAAATCTACGACCCAGCCCTATCCCCCTGAAACGGTCGGGCAAGCTTCCCGCGGACGACGAAGTCTTGTCAAAGGCCGAGCCTCGCCGACATCCAGCTCTCCTCCCGCAACGCCACCCGCTCGCCCGAGATCAGACCCTACCTCCCGCTCATCCCCACCTGTTAGTTTTGCTTGCATTTTTGGTTATTTGAAGTTAGAACATCCCGCGAACACAACCGGCACGCGAGTTCGCCACAGCCTGGAGTCCGCTTCATGACCGCCCAGTCCCCAACCATCACCGCATCGGAACAGCCCGCCCCATGAGCCTCATCCTGACCGGAAACGGCAACCAGATCGCGATGGCCGCGCCCGGACGGCCGATGCTCCCCGGGGCGTCGTCAGGCGTTGTGACCCCCATCATCCCCGCCACCCTGTCCGCGGTCCCCGGCTTGGCCGGATGGTGGGACGCAAGCCAGCCGGGCGGCATGCTCAGCCCGTCCGGCACTGCGCTGACCGCGTTTGGCACGCCGGCCGCTGCCGTTGCCGACAAATCCGGCGCCACCACCGCCCTGAACGTCTGGCATGCCGCATCCGGCGGGGCCAATCAGCCGATCGCAACACCCCGTCTGAACGGATTGCTGGGCGGCCTCGGCCTCAATCTGGTCATCCCTCCAATGCTGCCGGCATCCGGCCAGCAGCTACCCGTAATGGACCCCAATCAGGGCCTGATCAGCGCCACAATGGCGCTGGGGTCGTCCACCGCCTGGACCGTTTTCCTGGTCTGGTCGCGGCCCAACTGGCGGCAAAATTCCAACATCGCCTCGACCCTGCTGAGCGTCGGCGGCATGCCGATACTTGCAGGCGACAACAACGGCGGTGGCGGCCGTCTCGTGCTGTTTCCGGGCACCCAACAGACCGTTCTGACCTCGACGCTCGAGCGCCGGCATACCCACGCGGTGATCGTGCGCAACACGCCCGGCACCGGCGTCGATGTCTGGCTCGATTCCAAGCAGGTCGCCACCGCCGCCCCCAACCCCATGGCAGCCACACTCAGCGCACCGCTGCTGTTCCTCCACAACGGCGCCGCGGCCGGAGGCGCCGAATGCTGGTTCCACGAAGCCGCCGTGTGGGATGCCGCAGTGTCAGCCAGCGCGATCGGCACCGTCCTGAACTACGAGACGCGATGGATAACCGGCCCACGTAAAGGTATCCAAATCCTCATCACGGGTCAGTCCAATAGCGGCAATGGCCTGAATGACGGCGCCTGGCACCTGCTGGCCCAGGGTGTGGCCTGGCATCTCGGCGCTCTGGCCTACGGGGTGGTCGCAAGCTACAATGCCCCTCCGGCGCCCGCCACCTGCATCCACGGCGAGGGCATCTATCCCGTGCCGGCTCTCAGCCTGTCCGGCTCATTCCTGACCAATCCGGGGGACGGCAGCAATCCGTCCACCTGGAACCTCGGTGCCGACGGGAAGTCCCTGCAAGCCTGGATTCAGGTGAGCACCGCTGCCGAGGATGCCGCGGATATCGCCGCCATCTTCTGGCCGTGGTCCGAGACCGACAGCACCCGCCAGTACGCCGAAAAGGCGACATACGAGGCCGCGGCCCGTCGCTTGCTGTCGCTCGAGCGCGGCATGCTGAACCGCACCGCCGCCAGCCTGCCGCAGGTATGGTGGTCGGCAATCCCGTTCAGCTACGGCCCAAACAGCCCTGGGATGCAGATGCAGCGGGAGGTCGTGGCAGACATGGTCGCCGACCCCACCCAGAACGTCACCGTGGTTCTGCCGCAGACGACCGACAGCATGCCGCGTGCGATCAACGGACCTTCGGCACTGGTCTTCAACCCGGCCACCGGCGTCTTCAGCGGCGGCGACAGTCTGCACCGCGATCTGCCGGACAACCAGCGCTTCGGCATGCTGGCAGCCCCGTTGGTCGCGCGCGCGATAATCGCGTCGGAGGGAGGCGACACCATCACCGCCATCCCAACCGGCGTTCCCGCTGCCGGCGGTCCGGTGGTGACCCACGTCTACCGGCAGACCAGCACAAGCCTTGTCGTGACAGTGCAGCACGATTGCGGCACAGACCTGATCGTCCCCGCCACATTGGCTGCGTCAGGGGCCGGATGGGCGGTGATGGACGGCGGTTCGGTGGCGACGCCAGGCACGATTGTCAATGCGACCGCATGCGTCCGGCTCAACCCAACCCAACTGCAGATCACCCTGGCACGGGCTCTCGTGAATGCCAGCGCAAACTGCCTGCTGTTCTACCCCTATGGCACGACGACCATCGGCCGTGGCAACGCGGTGACCGACAATCTGTCGCTGGTCGCGTCGCCGGCTGGGTGGAATATCTCGGCCGATCTCGGCGCTGCCACAGGCGTCGCGGCCGCCTTCGTCACCAGCGCGACAGCCGTCGAGGCCGCGACTCCAGGGGACGTCGTTACCACCCCGTGGAGCTTCAACATGCCCGTCCACATCCCGATGGCGACCGCATCGGGCGTGATTTTGAGCGACACGCCATAGGCCAAGCCAGACACACATCGGTATCCGCGCCTTTTCGTTGCGTGATCAAAGGCGTGGATACGACAGCAATTTCAGCATTCAGTCGGGAATTCTCTCCACTGCAGACGTAACGCATGCCTCTATTCAAGCCGGAGGGGTCATTCAGCACCACGAGTCGTGCCACGGGCAGCAAGGATCAAAGCCTCAAAACCGCTCGCAGCCCGCTCTCGACGGCCCGCAGATCGACACTGGACAACACACCCGAAAATCGACTCAACCGCGCGCACCGGATCACAGACGGCGACCGACCCTTCGCCCGCCGAGGGCGTCGGAACGACCAGCGGCGGGCGCGGTTCGGAACCAGTCGAAAGCGGGACCACGACAATGGTCCGCCGCGCACGGTTCAAGCCATCGGCGCTGACCACCACGGCTGGCCTGCTTTTGCGGAGCTCGCTGCCGACGGTTGGATCGAGCGCGACCCACCAAACCTCCCCTCGCCGAACAGGGCGCGGATCGGTCAATGCGGCGGGTCTTCCTCAAGACCGTCGCCGACCGTCACAGTCTCCCAGTCCGTCATCTCTGCGGTGAGTCGTGAGTCCTGCTCGAGCGCGACTGCCGCCAGGTAAAGCGGGTCCGAGTCGTCGTCGTTCTCAGCCCCTAGCGCCCGTTCAAGCAAACCCCGCACAAACGCACTGCGCTGACGCTCGGGCACCGCCTGCCGGAATCGACGGACCAGATCCTCCGGAAGCCGCAACAGGAGTTGTTCGGTTCGCATATTCGGTCCTGACACTTGGATATCAATATCGATATCTAGGGCCGCAAGCAACCGAACACTATCTCCTTAGCTCCCAGAAACCGCCGGGTAAGCCGCGCCCCATTTGTCCAGATAGACAAAATCGGAAAGCTTCCCGCGCCCCACCGGCCCGAATTTCCCCATCGGATACCCGATCGGCAAAATCGCGTAGGAGTGCACGCCCTCCGGCAGCCCCAAAGCCGCCTCGCTTTCCTTCGCGTGCAGCAGATGCCGCGTCGTCAGCGTCGAGCCCAGCCCCAGCGCCCTTATCGTCAGCAGCATGTTTTGCACCGCCGGATAGATCGACGCCCCGGCCGCGCGCCCCGGATTCGCCCCGTCCATCAGGCAAGCAACGATCCACACCGGAGCCTCATGATAGTGCTCCGTCAGATACTCCACCGCCCCGTGCTGCCGGCCGTATCGATCCGCCGTCACCCCCGGCGGCGGCGCACTGGTCGCGTAGCGAGGCCCCACGACCTCATCGAACGCCTTCTTGTACCAGACCTGCACCGCCTTCTTGATCGCCGGGTCCTTGACCACCAGGAACCGCCAGGTCTGGTTGTTTCCCCCATTGGCAGCCGAAATCCCCGCCTCGAGAATCTGCTTGATCAGCTCATCCGGCACCGGGTCCGGCTTCAGCCGCCGCATCGACCGTGTCGTCCCGATGATCTCGAAAAAATCCGGCATATCCCGTTTCCCCCCTAAGTTCTGCGCGCCGGTGCAACACCCCCGGCACCCGACCGCCCGCCATCGATCACGATATGCGTCCCGGTCACATCCGACGCCAGGTCCGAACACAAATACAGCACCGCCCCGGCAATCTCCTCCGGCGTCGCATAACGCCCCGTCGGAACCCCCGCCGCAAACGCTGTTCGGACAGACTCCGGATCGTTCGGATTGCGCTGCGACTCAAGCGACCGCATCATCCGCGTCTCCACCGGCCCGGGACACACCGCGTTCACCCGCACGCCCGCCCCGGCCGCCTCGGTCGAGGCCACCTTCGTCAGCCCGAGCACCCCATGCTTGGACGCCACATAGGCCGACATGCCCGGCGCCCCGAACAGCCCCGCCACCGAGGCGGTATTCACGATCGCCCCCGCCCCCTGCTTCAGCATCACCGGCAGCACGTGCTTCATCCCCAGGAACACCCCCTTCAGGTTCACCGCAATGACCCGGTCGAATACCTCTTCATCATAGTCCTGAGTCGGAATGACCGTCCCCTCGATCCCGGCATTGTTGAAGAACGCATCGATCCGCCCATAGGTCGCCATGGTCTTTTCGACATAGTCACGAACCGACGCCGATTTCGTGACATCCGCCTGCACGAACGCCGCCGCCCCGCCGCGCTGCGCGACGATATCGACTGTCCCGCGCCCGGTGTCGGCATCGGCATCGACCACCATCACCTTCGCCCCGCGCAGCGCGAACCCCAGCGCCGTCGCCCGCCCGATCCCGCCGCCACCGCCGGTGATCAGAGCCACCTTCCCGTTAAAATCCATCGTTACTTCCTCCCCCGCTTGATCCGTCAGCCGTTAAACCACCTTCGCCTCGCGCAGCGCCGCGATCTCTGCCGCGCTGTACCCCAGTTCCGCCAGCACGGCATCCGTATGCTCGCCCGCTTCCGGCGTGGCACTGCGAATGCTCCACGGCGTGCGGCTGAGTTCGATCGGCTGCCCGATCACCTCCACGTCGCCCAGCACCTTGTGCGGCACCGTCCGAGCGATCCCCAGATGCTTCACCTGAGGGTCGGCAAACACTTCGTCCATCTTATAGATCGGCCCCGAGGGCACCCCAGCCTTGTTCAACGCCTCGATCCAGTCCGCCGAACTGCGTCCCCTTGTCACCATCTCGATCGCCTCGTTCAGCGCATCCCGGTTCTCCGACCGCGCCCGCCCGGTGGCATACCGAGGATCAGACGCCAGCGCCTCCGCCCCCAGCGCCTTGCACAGCCGCCGGTAGATATCGTCCCCGGCCGCCGCGATATTGATATACCCGTCTGCCGTCGCGAACACCCCGGTGGGAATACTGGTCGGATGATTGTTGCCGGCCTGTCCCGGCACCTCATGTGCGATCGTCCACCGGGCCGCCTGGAAATCCAGCATCGAGATCTGCGCGCCCAGCAATGAACTGGTCACCCATTGCCCTTCGCCGGACTGCTCGCGTTCCAGCAGCGCGACCAGAATGCCCATCGCCGCAAAAATCCCCGCCGTGAGGTCGGCGACCGGAATGCCGACGCGCATCGGCCCGCGTCCGGGTTCGCCGGTGATCGACATCAGCCCGCCCATCCCCTGCGCGATCTGATCGAACCCTGGCCGGTCGCGGTACGGCCCATCCTGGCCAAACCCGGATATGCTGGCATAGACGATCCGGGGATTGACCGCCTTCAGGCTTTCGTAATCCACCCCCAGCCGGAACTTCACATCCGGCCGGTAATTCTCCACCACCACATCCGCCTGGGCCACCAGCCGTTTCATCACCGCCACGCCCTCGGGCGCTTTCAGGTTCAGCGTCAGGCTGCGCTTGTTACGGTGCAGGTTCTGAAAGTCGGGTCCATGCCGCTCGCCGCCCAGTCCCGCGTCGCCCTCGGGCGCTTCGATCTTGATGACGTCCGCACCCCAGTCGGCCAACTGACGCACTGCGGTCGGCCCGGCGCGCACCCGCGTCAGATCGATCACCTTGAACCGAGCCAGGGGGCCAGTCGTCATGCACGCGTCCTTTCCGCCAGGAACGCGCATCGTCGCACGAAACCGCCTAGCCGGTCGAGGCGGCCACCGGATTACATCTGCACAACGGAGGACAGCTCGAACATCCCGCCTGGCGGATTCTCGCCAATCCGCAACGTATTGTCGTCAACGAAATGGTAGGGTGGCACCGGCAGATTGTACGGCGCCGGGACCCCCGAATACACCCGTCCAGCCAGGTCATACTTCGACCCATGACACGGGCAGAAGTAACCGCCCGGCCAGTTGGCCGCCGGACTGGTCGGGTCGGGGTTCGGCAGATACGCCGGCAGGCATCCCAGATGCGTGCAGATGCCGACCAACACGGCAAATTCCGGCTTCACCGAACGATGCCAGTTATCGGCGTACGGCGGCTGCTGCAGCACCTTCGAGTCCGGATCGGACAGACGCGACACCAGTGACGGGTCCTGCAGCGTCTTCAGCGCCTCCGGCGTGCGGTTGACGATCAGCATCGGCGCGCCGCGCCACAGCACGACGATCTGCTGACCGACCCCAAGCTTCGAAATATCAATGTCGATCGGTGCGCCCGCGGCAATCACGTCGGCCGACGGGTTCATTGAATCGATCAGCGGCCAGGCAATCGCCCCCGCTCCGATCACGGCGCCGGACAGAGTAATCAGCGATATCAGATCCCGCCGTGTCGGCTCCGGACCCGAGGAAGGTGCATGTGATGACATGACCTCAACATTGGCCGACACGGCAGCGCAGGCCAATAGGCGCTGCGATGAAGACTTCGTTAGCTGGCCGGCGGATTTCCCCGTATGTGCCAGTCACGGCATGGCACAAGCGGGCGCCTGGCACGATCCATCCCCATCACCGCGCACGTAATGGCTTCTCCGCGCAACCCTGTGCCAACCCTATGGAACTCTGTGTCCGATTCATAAACCTGACCTGCCAGGTCCGAAGCCGGCCAAGCTAAACGCAAGGGTCCCGCCCCTAAACCGCAACGGCCACCCTCGGCTCAAACGCCGCCGCATCGATCGGCTTGCCGGGCACGACAAAAATATAGACCAGCGTGCAAACCAGCCCCAGCGAAGCACTGAACAACAGCGCCGGCACGAAACTTCCGCTGTCCTGCACGATGAAACCGGTCACCGCCGGCGCCAGCGCTCCGCCGATATACCCGCCGCAGTTCTGGATGCTCCCCAGCGACGCCGTGCAATGCCGCGGCGCGATCACGCTCGCCAACGCCCAGCACATCGCCCCCGCCATCCCATTAAACAACAGCGCCGTCGAAATCGCCGCCACCGCAACAAACGTGCTGGGAGTCAGTGCCGCAACGATCGTGAAACCCGCCATCCCGCCCAGCCCGATCACCACTGGAATCTTGCAGCTATTGACGGGAGAAACCCCGCGCCGCGACAGAAAATCCGTCAGCCAGCCCGCCCCGATACTGCCGATCACGCCGAACGCGAATGGGATCCCCGCGACCCAGCCGGTCTTCGGAATACTCATGTGCCGCTCGATTTCCAAATAACCCGGCAGCCACGACTGGTACACCCAGCCCATATACACTTCGCCGAAAAACCCGAGCACCATGCCCCACGTCGCCCGGTACGCAAACAGGTGCTTCCAGTCCGCCCAGGTCACCCGGTCCGCGGTCGTCGCCACCTCACCATCCGAAAGATACCGCTTTTCCGCCTCCGTCAGATCAACCTCCCGAGGCTCCCGGTACACCGCGTACCACACCAGCGACAGGAAGATGCCCAGCACGCCCATCAGCACGAACATCCACCGCCAGCCGAACGACAGCATCAGCCCGGTCAGCACCAGCGGCGCGATCGCCGGCCCCAGCTTCGACCCGCACAACCCGATCCCGGTCGGCAGCCCGCGCTCCCGCACGTTGTACCAGTCCCGCACCACCCGAACCAGGCCGGAGAACTGTGGCGACTCGCCCAGACCCAGGAACACGCGGGCGCCAACGAACTGCCAGAACCCGCCGACCAAGCCACCCAGCGCCTGCGCCACCGACCAGACGAAGATCCCGCCGCCCAGCAGTCTGCGCGGCCCCAGCCGGTCCACCAGCGCGCCCGCAGGAAGCTGAAACGCTGCATAGGCCCACAGGAACGCCGACAGCAGCAGCCCCATCTGCCCGATGGAAAAACCCAGGTCGTGCCGGATCAGCGGATTGGCAATCGCCAATGTCGATCGGTCAACGTAATTGAGCGCGCAGCCCAGCGTGATCAGAGCAATCGAGTTACGTTGTATCCGCTTGATGCGCGCGGATGCGCTGACTGTGGCCATCTCTCTGCTCCGTTCGGAGTCTGTCGGAACGTTCCAGAGAAAAGCCTACGCAGGAATCCGGCCAGGTGACCAGAGCAACTACCCCGCCGCGATCCCACGCCGCCGGCGCACCATCCCCAGTCCTGCGACGCCGACCGCAATCACCGCCAGCGAGGCCGGTTCCGGAATCGGCGCAAACGCGACGCCGCGGAATTCAGTGGCTGCACCGCCCGATTCCAGCGTGGTGAACGTTTCGCCACCGGCCTGCCCGATCATCGTGTCCGCCAGCGTATCACTGATCTCATACAGATAGCTCGGCGACAGCTCGTTCAACCCGTAACTTGTCGCAAACAATTCGACCTGTCCGCCCACCACCTCGCCGGCCAGTCCAAACAATCCGGTCACCCCGGGCGCTGTCGGCGTATTGGCATTCGCATTGGCGTTGTTCACCAGGTTCAGCCCATTGACCAAATCGTAGTCGAGCACCCAAACGCCCGCCACCAGCGACCATTTCTGCAATCCGCCTTCGCCCAGCGCCGCCTTGTTGGCATTGCCGTTCTTGGGTTGGCCGCTATCGGTCACATACATCGTCGTCGGGTTGGCGAAGAAGATTTGCTCCGGGCTGAGATAAACGAAGCTGCCGATGCGCGCGTTGTTCACCCCGTTGGCCAGTGCCGCCGTCAGATCGATCGAACCGGTGTTCGCCCCGTTGACGCTCGCCGCGCCGGGCACGATCCGCGTCGCCACCAGACCCGCCGAGGACGTCGGCAACCCGCCGCTCGCATTGGTCAGCGTC
>Ga0302320_10005103_pt1 | contig 29542 bp, 20 predicted proteins | sample Bog_T0_3_FD_202130 | JGI IMG/M metagenome (GOLD analysis project Ga0302320, IMG submission 202130) | Peat permafrost microbial communities from Stordalen Mire near Abisko, Sweden - Bog_T0_3 | ecosystem: Environmental > Terrestrial > Soil > Wetlands > Peat | place: Sweden: Abisko, Stordalen Mire...
GTGTTCGATGGAGGGGCGATTCTGGGATTACGTCCGGGCTCTCAATGATAATTTTGGGACTCTCGGTTATCTCATCATCGGGCTTTTCGCCGTGACCTGGTTCATATCAATGATGGTGTATCGTATTAAGGGCTACGACAGGATTGTCATCGGCGCGCCTGCAGCCAACTGATTCCTAACAGGAGTCACCGCGGCGCGTTGAACCAGCTGAGCGTGTCGCGCAGGTTCACGACCTCGCCGAAGATCGCGACGGCGGGCGGATGGAAATTCGCTTCGGAGACGATGCGGGCGATGTCGCGCAAAGGGCCGCTGATGGTCTCCTGGCGCTTGGTGGTTCCCCAGCGCACCAGCGCGACCGGCATCTCGGGATCGGCTCCGCGCTTGATGAGTTCGGCGGCAATTACCCCGATGCGGCCTATTCCCATCAGCATGATTTTCGTCCCTGGCTGGCGGGCCAACTGATCGAGGTCCAGTTTGCTCTCCGGCTTGAGCGGGTCTTCGTGTCCAGTGAAAATCGTGACTTGGGACGTGTACGCGCGGTGCGTGATCGGGATGCCGGCGTACGCGGGGACGGCCAGAGCCGAACTTACCCCCGGAATGATCTCAAATTTCAAGCCCGCCCTGGCCAGCGTCTCGGCTTCCTCCCCGCCTCGCCCGAAGAGAAACGGGTCGCCTCCCTTCAAGCGCACCACACATTTGCCGGCGGCGGTTTTTTCAACCAGCAGTGCGTTGATTTCGTGCTGGGTGCAGGCGTGAGAGCCGACTTTCTTTCCGACCCAGATGCACTCCGCGCCGGGGCGCGCCCACTTGAGGATTTCGGGATTGCAGAGGTAATCGTACAGAATCACGTCGGCGCGTTCGACGCACTCCCTGGTCCGGAGCGTTACCAGCCCAATGTCGCCGGGGCCGGCTCCGGCGAGGTAACAGATGCCGCCGGAAGGTTGTGATTTCTTGAACCATCCCTCGACCGCGGCTTGGAGTTCCTCGAATGTCGATACGGCGGGGAATGCGATTCCCGTATCGAGCAGGCGCGGGGCGGGCCGGAAGAGGAACGCGCCATCGGCGGCCTTGAGCATCGCCAGGTCGTTGAACGAATCGCCGATTGCAAGCACCCGCAGGCCGAGTTGCTGGAAGTGCTCGACGGCGGCGGCTTTGCCGGACTGGTCGCGAAACTCGTAGCCAGCGATGAAGCCCTGGCTGTCCAGCTTTAACTCGTTGCAAAGCATCAGCGGGGAACCGAGTTTCCGGACGACCGGTCCCGCGAGTTCGTGAAATGTGTCCGAAACGAGGACGACCAACGCCCACTGCCGAGCCCATGCGAGAAAATCGAGCGCGCCTGGAAGGGGCTCGCTTGCGGCGACGATTTCGCGCAAGCGGGATAGCGTCAGCCCGTGCTCGCGGCAGAGTTCGATCCGCCGTTGCATCAGGACATCGTAGTCCGCGATGTCCCGCGTGGTCGTGGCCAGTTCCGGCACGCCCGCCGCAGCCGCGACCGTTTCCCAAATCTCCGGCACCAGCACGCTCTCGAGGTCGAGCGCGAGCACGGTGCCGGCGCCTGGTGAATGTCCGTGCCTCATAACGCTTGGGGACCGGGTCAGATTGCAGCCATATCCAGGGTGGTCCTGGTGCCCTTGTCCCATCCATCCCACAAATAGGCATCCTGCTGACCGTCGGCTATGAGGCGGAAGGCGTAGCGCACCTGCTCCTCGTACAACTCGCAGAATGCGCCCGGCTGTTTCATCCCGCCTTTCATTTCATGCGCCTCGGCGGGACAGGGGGAGCCGCAAAAATGCCGCACTGCGCAACGGTGGCAGGGATCGATGTCTTCGACCTTCCGCTCGGTCACCATGCGGAACGCGGGGCTTGCGAGCACGTCGTCGATCTTATCGGCGAAAAGATTTCCGCCCTTGAACTCCGCCAGCCCGATGAACTCGCTGCAAGGGAACATGTCGCCATTGGCCGAGACGGCAAAGAACGCGCGTCCGCCGCCGCACGGCGAGATATCGCACATCAAGCGGCGCGCCTGCGGAGCGAGGATCGCTAGGAGGATATTGGCAAAATTGGCGACTACGAGTTTGCGGCCGGTCTCCTCGTAGAGTTCGCGAGTGCGATCCAGCGCGCGCAGGTAATGGCGGGACATTTCGTGGTCGCGCGGCTTGATCTCGCGCGCGCCTTCGCGGGTGCAGCGCACCTGGTTGAGCATGCATGCAGGTATTTCGCGCTCGTGAAAGAACTCCACTAGCGGCACGAGTTGCCGCATGTTCTGTTGCGTGACCGTGCAGATGACGCTGTGGTTCGGATAGCCGCGCAGTTTTTCCATGGTCGCAAGCACCTTGTCGAACACGCTCCGGCCGGCCCACGTCTTGCGGGTGCGCGTGGCGATCGATTCGACGTGGCTGTCGAGCGACAGGCCGATCGCGATCCCCAGCGAGGTGAGGAATTCGATGTCGGCGTCCTCGAGGAGCGTTCCGTTGGTCTGGAGGCCGAAACGGAAATCATTCTTGAAATGCTCGAGCGTGGCGAAGAGCGCCTCGCGGTTCATCGTCGGCTCCGCGCCGTGGAAGATGATCTGCGGTTTAACGCCGTTGGGCAGAGTCTTTGCGAAGTAAGCCTTGAAGGTCTCGAGCGAACGGAACAGGGCGCCCTGGGACATGTGCGCCCCATTGCGCCGCAGCGTCTCCGGGATGTAGCAGTAGCTGCAATTGAGGTTGCAGCGATCCGTCGGGTTGAAATAGACCGCCGACGGCTTCAGCCCGAAGCGCAGGACGTTCATCTCCTTCTCGAAGGAGGCCGCTTTACGCCGGTACTCCTTCAAAAATGGACCGTCGACGAATGCCTCCGCGAGCCGGTCTTTCCGGAGCAACGCCCAGAACGCCGTGTCGGGATCGACGACGCCCAAGTAATCGGCGTGGCCGATGTCGATGGGCTGGAGGGTGCGGCCCGTGCCTGTGTTGTAGTGGATGCCGCGCGATGAGGCGGGCGTGGTTTTTTGATCGGTCTTCATGAGGCTAAAATTGGGTGTTGGTGGGGCGGTGAAAAGGGGCGGAGTTGATGCGGACGGACCGCCCGCCGCGGGCGGCCGCCGCATTGATTGCTGACTATTTCTTCGGGGTTTCCATCATGACGTAATGGGACAGGCCGATGCCGGTCGCCTTGCACGTCTTGCGCGTGGCAATGATGGCTTTCTTTTTGATGTTCTTTTTCAACTATTCTCACCTCCTTTCATTTTTTTTCGAGCGCGGATGGATGAAGATTCGCGTTTTAGCGACGCTTCAACTTCCTCCTTTCGCGCAAAGGCATGCCGCCCCGACAAGGGCGGGCACAAGTTCGGTTAATTCGCACGCCGCTCCCAGCGTGTCGCCCGTGAAGCCGCCGATTTTTCGCCAGCACCAGAGCGATAAGACCAGGGTCGCCGCCACAGTCAGGCCGGCGGCCGCCAGCCCCATTGGGCCAGCCGCGGCCCATCCGACGAGCGCCAGGAAGGTTGCGGCGAGAAGGGAGTCCTGTTTGAGCCGATGCTTGACGAACACCGTGCAAATCCCGCCTTCGGCCCTGGCGTAGGGGAGGGCCGCCAGATGCATGACGAGAGCGCATCGGCCCGCGAGCGGCATCAGCAGCAGCACCGGGAAACGCAAGGGTAACGGAATGGAAGCCAGCGCCGCGACTTTCAGGCAGAACACGCAGACGATGCCGATGACGCCCATCGCGCCGATGTGGCTGTCCTTCATGATCTCGAGAATGCGCTCGCGCGGACGGGAACTGAAAAACCCGTCGGCGGTGTCGGCAAGCCCGTCCATATGCAAGCCGCCGGATGCGCCAATGAGCGCGACCACGGCAATGACGCTCGCAAGCAGCGGCGGGAAGAAGTGGATCGCGGCGCGATCCAGCAATCCAACCGCCGCGCCGATCAGCAGACCGACCGCGGGGAAAAACGGCACGCTGCGGCCGAGGTCGTGCTCGGAGCAGCGAATGTCCGCGAGGCACGGACAAACCGTAAGGAACTGGAGGGCAGCGACGAACCGCTTCATTACTCGGCTTTCGAGACGGAAGCCTCCTCGAAGGTGGCCACTTCGGTCAAAATGCGGACTGCTGCTTCCACGTGATGCATGGCGAGCGCCGCGCCCGTGCCTTCGCCCAGGCGCAGGTCCAGGTCGAGCAGCGGTTGTTTGCCCAGATGCGCCAGGGCGAGCCGATGGCCCTGCTCGACACTGCGATGGGCGGCAACCATCGATTGCGTCGAGAGCGGCGAAAGCGCCTGCGCGATCAACGCCCCGGCGGTGGAAATAAAGCCGTCGACCAACACCGGTTTCTTCAATGCCGCCGCGCCAAGGATGAGACCGGCGATGCCCGCGATTTCAAAACCGCCCACTTTCGAAAGCACGTCCAATCCGTCCTTGGGATCGGGTTTGTGCAACCGCAGCGCGCCTTCGATCACGGCGATCTTGTGCTGAAACTGCGCATCGTCGATCCCGGTGCCGCGGCCGGTAATTTCGCCCACTTCGCTGCCTGTAAACACGGCGACGATCGCGCTGCTGGGAGTCGTGTTGCCGATGCCCATGTCTCCCGTGCCGAAAACGTCGGTCGAGCCGGCAAAATCCATTGCAACTTCGATGCCGGCCTCGACGGCCCGCACGGCTTCGTCGCGGCTCATGGCCGGACCGATTGCAAAATTCGCGGTGCCGGGAGCGATCCGTTTGGAAACGATCTTGCCCTCGCTGGCCAATTGGCCCAGGTCCGAGGCGACGCCCATGTCCACCACCACGACGCGTGCGCCGGCCAGCCGGGCGAGCGCGTTGATGCCGGCGCCGCCATTGACGAAGTTGAATACCATTTGCGCGGTCACTTCCTGGGGGTACTTGCTTACGCCCGAAGCGGTGATGCCGTGATCCGCGGCCATCGTGACGATTGTTTTGCGGGCGACAGGCGGGCGGATCGACCGCGTGATGCCGGCCAGGTCTTCGGCGAGGTCCATCAAGCGCCCGAGCGCCCAATAAGGCATGGTGAGTTGCTCCAGGCGTTTCCGCGCCGCGGCGCGGCTGGGGGCGTCCTGGGGTTCGATTTGTCGCAGGGTTTTTTCGAGCAGGTTCATTGGGTTTGCGGTTTGATTGTGAGCGCCTGGCCGCACACGGCGAGGATCACCTCGTCACAGGCGGCGGCGATTGTCTGGTTGGCCCGTCCGGCCAGGTCGCGGAACCGGCGGGTGAGTTTGTCTTCCGGCACGATGCCCATGCCGACTTCGTTGGTGACAAAAATGATCGTGCCGGAGTGTCGGCGGCAGGCCCCGATCGCCTCCTTGCAGTGGCGCGCAATCTGCGATTCGGAGACCTCTCTTCCGCGCAGCCCGGCTTCATGCATTAGGTTGTTCACCCAGAGGGTGAGGCAATCGACGAGCACTACCGGGTGGTCACTCGCGCGCTCGATTGCCGCGGCTAGGTCGAGCGGCTCTTCAACCGTCAGCCAGTCGCTCCGGCGCCGCGCTTGCTGGTGTTTGCGAATCCGCTCCCGCATCTCATCGTCAATCGCCGGGCATGTGGCCACGAACGCACGCGGGCCGGCCAGGGACTGTGCCAGTCGTTGTGCAACGATGCTCTTGCCGCTCCGGCTGCCGCCGGTGACCAGAATGCAGCGGCCCATCTTCAAACGGCGGATCGAAAGAACGGCGGCGCGAGGCGAACAGGGGGTTCACATCGGCGGCCTGGGGTCGACGGACGAGTTGGCACTATGATTTCTCCTTTGTTTCGAAGGGCTTCTATCAATCACGCGTCGGCCGATATCCTGACTCCTGGCATCAAGCCTACCGCCTCGCCTTCCCCGGCCCTTTGTAAAGCCGAGTGGCATATCGAGGTTTCGTAGCCAGTCACAGTAGCGGCACTGTCGCCGATTTTAACGGCGTTTCCTGCACCGACGCATCCCGGGATTTTTTTAGGTCCCGAGTTTTAAATTGCGGAGCCGTTCGTAACAGAATCCGCGAGCCCGTCAAGCGTTCTTAAGAGGGAATATCGCTGTTTTTTGGAAACGGTAGAAGAATCTAGATCGGGTCAGCGACCAGCAACTCGTTGACTTTTTTCATAACCGAAAAAGCATCAGCCACATAAAGCACGTCCGCTTTGCCGCGCGCCCAGCAACAATTCGGATCCAGGCTGATGGCGCGACGCTCATTGACAAATCGCCAGCCAACCGTGTGTGGCTCTTCGCCGTGACAGCAAGTGGAAAGACCTTTGGGATGGCGCGGTGTCGCGCCGGTCTGGCCAATCTGATTCAAGTGTGACAGAAATGGCAATACCGCCTGCCCTTCGCCGCCCAAGTCCACCAACGATTTGCTGCTGCCCAGCGAAGCGCGGGTTTTGTGGAGAAATTCGAGGATGATTTTCGCGGCCTCCGGAACGTGCGTTTGACCGTCGGCCTGCTTTTTCGTCCAGCCCGCACCGATTACGAACAGCAGTTGCGCGTCGGGCCGAATCGTCTGCGCATCGGCCTTCGGTTCGCGCACGCCAACAACCGTCGTCCGTTTGGCCGCTTCCGGGATAGTCACGGCGACTATTTCCACGCTGGCCGTGCCCGCGCCGCACTCGCACGCCGTCTGGCTGCCGGGATCAATGGCGAGAATCCACGGACGCTGGGTTCGGTTCTGTGTGCTTTCCATACGCTGGCGGTAATACCAGCGGTTCACGGAAATTTTGCCGTCCGCTGCCGCCACTCCGGTGACATGCGTGTCCGCGCGTCCGCCGAGCCGCTGCGCCACGCCGGGCAAAACGCGCATCCAGCGCGAAGTCGCCGGCGCGACGACAATTGTGGCTTGCGCCGCTTTGCAAATCGCTTCCGCCGCGGCCGCATCCGTGGCGTAACGCGCTTGGATGAAATCCGCTCCGGTGACGCCGAAATATTTCGTCGCGGGACAAGCCGCGATGGAATTGGCCGCCGCCTGAACATTTTCGCCGGCGAGGCCGATGACAATTTGTGATCCGGCGAGCGACTTATGCAGTGTCGCCGCCGTGTGCAACGCTTCGCGCGCCGACCTGGCGAGCGATCCGTCGTTTTCCGTGTGATCCAGAACAAGAATGGTTTCCATAGAGTGAAATTTTTGCGTGTTTGGTTTGATTCCGGTTTTCTAGTTCTTAATCCACTCGACGATTTCTTTGGCGATGTCGTCCGGCGATTTGTCCTTCACAACCTGTGTTTCACGCATTTGTTTCGGCAACGCCACACTTGCAAAGCTCAACCCTTCGCCTATGAATTTCACCGGCTTGGCCTTTTGCAACGCGGGCATCACAGTGCGCATGTTGGCCATGCCGACCTGCGGATTGTTTTTCGGATCCGGCAAATTGCCGGTGGCCCAGCCAAGCAACGCCGGCGCACCCGCGCATTTTGAGACCTGGTGTTTGCCGCCTTCGACGCGCTCCAGAATCTCCAGCGAGCCGTCGGCGGTTACCTTCAGTTCATCCACGCCCTGAAACTGCTCGGTAATGCCGAGGCGTTCGCCAACTATTTGCATCGTCGCGCCCGCGCCGCGTGAGGCGGATTCCCAGCCGCCGAAAAGGAGCAGCCTGGTTTTGTCAAGCCCGGGAATCGCCGCGATGGCCTCGGCGAGAGCCGCCGCCGTTTCCGTGGCATCGGTGAAACCGTTGGCAGGGCTGTCGAGCGCGACCAGATCGAATGGCACTTTTTGCGCGACGGTCATCATAACCTGTTGCAGCTTGGCTTTCGGGCCGAGACTGACGAGCCAGACTTTTGAGCCGGGTTGGTTTTTCGCCAGATTGGCGGCTTCAAAAAGTGCGTGCCCCGCCCATGGATCGAGGATGGCCGGCAGCATCATTTCATTTTTCAATGCCGGTCAGGCGGGCGATGCGATGGGTTCCAAAGTTTGCAGCGGATCAGGAATAATGCTGCCGCAGACAACAATTTGATAGGAGGTGCTCATAATCTTATTGGTTCAATTTTCCGCCGAGTGCAATCCGCCGGCGCCGGCGCGGAAGACAATGTTCATCTGTTCGGGATTTTCCGGCGTCGCCTGCGAGCAATTCCACATGCACACTCCGCAGTGCACGCATTTCTCGCGGTCGAAATTTGGTACGCCGGTATCGCCGGGGTAGATCGCCTGGCCGCTGCACGCCTCGATGCAAATACGCTCGCCGCATTTTTGACAGAGATAGGGATGCAGGAAAACGACGAGGTCCGAGTAGCCGTCCGGCGCCTGCACTTTGCCGCCCATCAGCAGCGCATCCTGGTGCGACACGAGCAATTGCCCGTCGAATGGAATCGCCGGCCAACCGGCTTTGTCCATCAGTGCGCCGTGCAGCGGGATGTTACTGGTTTTGCACTCGTCGCGTGAAATTTTTTCGGCGAAATAATTTTCGACCGTTGGAATGCGTTTCCATGGCTGCAATGGCACGCCGCCGAGCGAGAGTTTTCCGTTCGTCAAACCGGCAAGCGCCATGCCGATCATGCCGGTGACGACGCCTTTTTGAAAACCGTCGCGGGATTTTTCGGCAATGCGCCCTTCGGCTTCAACCCAGCTCTCGCGCCGGCGCTTGACGTAGGTTTCTTCGAGGTTTTGCCCTGTGAACGGCTTTTTCGCGTTGAGCAATTCGACGACGGCCTCGGCGAGTTGGGTGCCTGTGGCCCAGGCCTCGTCCACGCCTGAGCCGGTGAGCACATTGGTCGAGCCACTCCCTTCGCCGATGCGCGCGTAGCCGTCACCGGCGAGGCGCGGCTCGCCGTGCTTACCGGATTCGCCGAGCGTCTTGGCGCCCCACGAGCGCAACTTGGCGCCTTTGAGACAGCGCCAGAGATAGGGATGCAGCATCCAATGCTGGAGATAGCGGTAGGCCGTGCGTGCCGGACTGTCGAACCACGATGGCATAAAAATGCCCAGCGACGCGACGCGGTCGGGATGGATGTAGAGAAAACCAAAAATCTCCGGCTCGGGATAACCGAACGTGTGGAGTACTGTGCCAGCTTTGAGCGCGTATCTTCCGGCAAATCCACGACGAACTTCATGCCCACAGCCCAGTCGCGAATGTGATTTCCAACCGGCATACCGAATTGCTCGTCAAGCTGGCGGCCGATGGGACCAACGGGACCGTCTGCGACGACCGTGAGCGCGGCGTGGATATCCATGCCGGGCATGAATCCGTCGGACGGATTTCCCTTTTTGTCCACGCCTTGGTCAAGCAGGCGGACTCCAACGACTTTCTTTTCCTCAACCAGCGCCTGAGATACCGGCGTGCCGGGCCAGATTTGGACGTTGCCGGTACTTTGCACCTGCGCGCCCACCCATTGCATGAACTGGCCCATCGAGAGAATCATTCCATCGTGCTTGTGTAGAAACGACGGTGTCCACGGCAGGCTCAGCGCGTGATGCTCGAAAGGCAGCGCCCATTTCGTCGCGCGAATCAACGCGTCCGCCGCCCGCAGCGCGGCGGAGCGCCGACTTACGCCGCGCGGATCAAGCAGGTAGAGTACTTTTTCCTCACCGATAGGGGCGGCCATCGGAATGCCGGCGGTCTTGATTTCCGGAAAGGTGGCTTTCAACGCTTGCGCGCGCGTGTCGATGCCGGAGACACCGAAGCCGATGTCGTCGGCGCGTTCGTAGCAGAGCACCTGCGGCGGCATTCCAGGCATGACGGCGCTCTCGATGGCGGGTGTGCCATCGGAGTTGACGAGCTGCTTGGACAGCGTGGCGAGAAATCCCGCCGCTGCCGGGCCGAAGCCGACGCAGACAATGTCCGCGTCCATGCGCGGGCGTTCAGTTTGAATATTTTCGGACATGGTCAATTCAGTTCGCCGATTGATTGCAGGGGACGGCGTGAGAAGGCTCTGAAATCAATTTTCAGTTTGAGGCCTGTTACTTCGGCTCCCGCAGGATCAGACTGGATAATCCAGCGCTTCGCGCGTCATGACCTTGGTCAGCGCTTCGGCGGCGCGGTCTTTCGCAAGACGGCAGCCGGTGATGCAGGTATCGAGCTTGGCACGGAGATGCGCAAACGGCTCGAGCCCCTCGCCTTTAACGCATGGGCCGGCTTTGCACGGCCGTTCCGCGGGGGTCCCGGATGCATCGGAGCCTGCGGGGCAACTGTCGTCGTCCCACACGGGATGACGATTGTAACCGTGGACAATTTCCGCGCAGACGCGGCCGACTTCGCCTGCGGCTCGCGCGGCCTGTGTGTGGCAAAGGTCGGTGTAGAAACTGATCAGGCCTGGCAAACTTTCCGCGAGCGTCGGATTATCCGCGCCCTTTATCTCCAGCTCAATCACATCGAGGATGAATTGCCGCGCAGCGAGCATCCAGCAGAGCGCGTCGGCGAGCGGGAACGAAACGCCCTGGCGTGTCTTGTGATAGAGCTTCACGCCGTCGGCGTCGGTGGCGTTTTGAATGTGTTCGAGCGTCCAGAGCCAGAGCTTCATGGCGGTGCCAAGCGCGCAGGCGCCGGTGCCGGGGCGTTCGGAGGAGATCTGTTTCAAGTCGATGATCCAGCGCTTGAACTGCGCGAGGAACAACTCGTTGGTCATCGTTATGGAAAGTTGCAAACGCTGCACGGCCTCCGGGCCTTCGTAGGTCGCTTCGAACTGCGCATCCATCCATTTCTGGCCGAGGAACCCGGGGCAATCTTCCGTGACGCCGTACCCGCCCATTAAGCTCACGGCCTCGCGCATCATCGTTGCGCCGTGGCCGGTGTTCCAAAGCTTGCAGGCAGGACATAGTACGTTGGCTATCGAATTCATCAGCGCGAATTTCGCGACCTGCGATTCGACAGGCTTGCCGGCGTTCACCGCCGCAAGAGCTTCGTCCTGCGCCTTGCCCAATTCCTTGAATGCCGCGCGGCCCGTTAAGCCTTTCTCCGCAAGGATGCGATCTCTTTCCTTTTCAAGCGGATCGAGCTCGTCGAATACCCGCGCTGCCTCGAAGCCGAGCGACGCGCTCGCTTCGCCGGTGGACCAGATGTCCACGAGCCGATGCAGGGCGTCTTCCTTTTGTTGGATACCGAGTTCGTAGCGCGGCGATCCGGGCGCGCCCTGGCCGCCGCGGAATCGACGGCGCTGATAAAGAATGATCGGCTCGACGGCGGAAAGCAGCTTCGCGCTTGTCATCAGGCCAACCGTTACACGCGTGCGGCGGAATACGGCCTCGATGATTTCGCCGTGCGAAAAGTTCGGAACGACGACCCCGTCCTTTACCATGTAACCGCCGACAATCCGAGACGCGGAAACTTTCAGGTTGAACACCGGGTCATTGGTCGAGGATAGCTGGTGAACAAGCTTTTTGGTCGGGGTGCCGCGGTCCCAGCTGCCCGGATCGCCTTCCTCCAAAATAACCATGCAACTGCCTTTGATTTTCGGATCGTCCGAATCCACCGCGGCCGTGACAACATTGGCAAAGCCCATGTTCGTGATAAAACGGCCACGCTTGTCGACATGCAAAGTCGGCTCATCGCCGTTTTTCCATTCCGCGACACGGACTTTGCCGGCCAGCATGCCGGTTTCCACGCCGACAAACGGGATCGGTTCCGTAAGCGCGAATGCCGCGCGGACTTGCTTGCGGTTTTCGCCCGGCTGAACCGGCTCGGCGCCGCCGACATATTTCTTGCGCTGCTCCTCCGTGCCTCGTTCGTGGATCGGCGCGAGGCCCAGATTGCCCGCGAGACTGCCCGTGGCCGCGCCGACATCCACCCACGCCAGCTCAAACGCGAGAAGCGCAAGTACGAGATTTTTCGGACCGGCGATGTAACCGCCCAGTTCCGGCTCGAGGAATGCCGCCGTAATGCCACTTTCGTCGTAATGCTGGAGCAGTGAATTTTTTTCGGGCGTCCATCCGTGCGAATTGCGGCCGCCGGCGGCGACGAGCCGTGCGACAGGCCCTCGGGCGACGCTGCGGGTGGCTTGCACGAGCATGTGCAGTTCGTAACGGTCGGCATATCGCCACATGATCTGGCGGACATCGTCGGTAGGGAGTGTGGTGAGTCAGGGCAATGGTTCGGATTTTGGGGTGTTATCCATAGATTTTAAACGTTACCTAAGGTAGATTTGAAATCGAACAGATCACAAGCCGCAATCCCGCGAAAATCAGCCAGGAGGTCCGATTCTAATGGTGCAGGCCTTTAGGTGACAGGCCCACTCCCGGTGCGATACTTCTGATAAGCTGGAAGTAGTCGCGGGTTTCGTCGTCCTGCCTGAATCCGGTACGGTTAAGGCACGCACCTTCCAGGCGCCGCACCGCATTTCCATCCGCCTGGTACTTGTTATTTTCCAACCTCCCACACGCCGAAATCGTAGATGGAAAACGGCCGCCTGTCCTTTGATGCCGTAGCGAACGTCACTCGCACGTAGCGGACATTGCCACCATTGGCCAGCGGGATGTAGTTCGGATCGCCTTTCCCGGCATCCCTGGCGGCATTGGCATCTCGAGTGTCGGCCATCGTCTTCCACGCCTGGCCATCGGATGATCCCTCTATCAGATACGGATGGAGCGAATTCTCCGTCCGTAAATTCATCCAGGCGTGCGCCAGCGAATACGGCTTCTGCAAATCGACCATGAACCAGGCCGGATGATCGGGCGCTGGAGGTGTCGCGGGCGCCCAGAAAGTCATGTCGTCGCCGTCGTTGATATTCGAGGCATTGTTATCCGGATCGCTTGACGATACCTTCACCGGCTTGTCCGTCGCGATATTCACGTGCGCCGTCTCCCGCAGGTCGTTCTGCTGGTAGGGAGGTAATTGGATCGGCGCGGCGGGATCGGCCGGCTTGGAAACAGGGATCACTTCGCGGCTCGCCTCCTTCTCCACGATCAGCCCCGTCTGCGCTGGCGATTTTCCTTCCTCGTCAAAGACAGTCAACCGGTTCTTGCCGTCTGCCGCCAGCCAGCACTCGGGCAGATACATGCCCAGCGGTTTGTTGTTCACCTTGAGGATGGCGGGATAACGTCCCAGGCAATGGCCGTTGAGAAAAATAGTTTCGCGCGTGAGAGTGCCGGTCGGCAAACGTAAAATGGGATTCGGCCCAAGCGCCGGCCGCGTGGCGGTGAACGCGGTTGAGAAAAAGGCCGGGGAATCAGTCGCCGCAAGGTGCCGGAACGAAAGCGTCGACGGATCGGGGAGGCCGCCGCGCATTCTCCAGCCTTTGATACTTATTTGTTGTCCGCCCAACGTCAGGTAAACCGGCTTGAAAATGCCCTTGGGGAAAAAGTGGTCGATAGGTCCGTGACCTTGATAGCCGCCCCCCTTGTCACGGCCCTGGTGCGTCGCCAGAACGGCGATCGAATTGCGCCCCGCTTTCAACTCTACCGGCGCCGTCCACGATACTTCGCCATTTCGTAATTCCGGCCCGGTGGGTTTTGGATCTACGATACTCGGCGCTGCCGGGCAACGATTGCCGTTAACGAAAATGATGAGATGGTCCGCCGCGCCCGGAAAATGAATCGTCGCGGGACCGGCCTGCGGTATCTTCGCCGTCGCTCGGTACCACGCGAACGCTGAAATATCGCCGTCGGCTCCCATCTGCTGCGGATCCTCGGACTTCTTCCATGAGGAATCGTCAAAATCGGGGTTTGATTCAGCCATTGTGGCAATCTGCCAGGTGTCTAGCGCCGGAGCGGGGACGTTGTCCGCCGCCAGGTCGGCCTTTGCCTCGAGATGCTGCGCCGGCTGATCACCCGGACCGTAAACCACCACCTTGTTTGGCGCGGGATGCCCGTAGGGTCGCTCGATTGTCATCGAGGGCCGGCCATTCTCGATGGAAAAATCGCCGACATATTCCGGGCCCACCACGACAAATTCGTTTCCGGGATGGCCAACGATCCATGTCCGATCAGCCAGTTGGCGCGACATCGAAAGAATGCGCAGTGTCTGGCCGCCCGATCTTTCCAGAAGTTCCGCCGGCATCGTCGTTGGATAGGCTACCTCGACTTTCTTTGTCTTCCCGCCGAGATCCAGCGTGATTACTCCGGTATCGTCTGGCTGGCCGAAGACGATGAGCGTGGTTGTGGCGCCATCGTGGGCGAGCCTGAAAATGTTCGTTGTCGCTTGCACGATTCTGATCTTCGCGGGTGCTGGTGCAATCGGAGCATCGAGCACGATAGCCACCACCTCCAGAGCCGGGATGTGAAGCGATCCGCCGGTGCCCGCGCCTGCGGATTTGATTACCGCCGGATTGGTGTTGGCGACCTCGCCCTCGACAAAAACCACGGTGCCCGCGGGACTTTTCCGGGCGCCGATCACCCGCCCATTAGTCACGAAATCGCGATAATCTTCGATCGCGTTTGTGCTGTTTTCGAGAATGTTGGAAAAGCTCGTCGCAAACCAATTGCTCGCCTTGAGCGCGACATAGTCCGGGCGAAGGTCGCCGGCCTCGCCCACTGTGGCGCCGTAATCGTAGCTGGCGGCATTTTCATCGTCGTTCCATGAATCGAAATTCGTTCCGCCATGAAACATGTAGAGGTTGTAGCCGCCGCCGCCCCGCGCAATGATCTTGTCCACGCAGCGCACGATTCTCATGTAGCCGTATTCGGCCATGCCGTAGTTTAAGTACCAGCCCGCCCAAATTTCGGTGGAGTACCAGGGACAGAGACGGCCGGTATTGTCCGGACTTTCCACCACAGGAGTCGTTCCGTGATGGAGTCCGCTCATGAAAAACGGCACCTCGATGCCATTCTTTACCGCCTGATCGTGAATATCCTGGTAGTACGCGTCCGGCGCCTTCCCACGCCACGCACCCTGGAAGTAGCCTTCATTTTCCAACTGCACGAGAACCACGTTGCCGCCCTTGTTGATCTGGTGCGCCGCCACTTTCGGTAAAATTTCTCCCAGCCAGTGATCCTGCAATGCCAGGTAGCCGGGATTTCCCTGCCGCACGACCACGCCAGGCTTGAATTTCGCCCAAATCGGATACCCGCCAGAATCCCACTCCGCGCAAACGTAAGGCCCTGCGCGCACTGTCGCATATAGACCCACATCCTGCGCCGCTTTCAGGTAAGCTTCGAAATCGTGGTCGCCGGCGAAATGAAGCTCATTTTCCCGCGGTTCATGATAGTTCCAGAAGGCATACGTCTGGACCGTGTTGAAACCTGCGCGCCGCAAGCGTAGCAACCGGTCATGCCAAAGCTCCTCTGGCACACGCGCATAATGGATTGAGCCCGACGCAAGAAACGTCCGCTGTCCATCCACAATGAATCCCTTGCCATCCACATCCATGGACGATTTCGCGTCCGGTGCGGGCGGAAACATCGCTTCCTCGGCAGACGTACGCGTTAGCGATCCTGCGGCCAAAACAATGGTTGCTGTAATTTGCGCAAGAAATTTCATCATAAACTGAAAGTCTTATTCGAAGGAAGGAGCAGCACCGTCATGGCGATTGGTAAACCCGCGGTTTCAAACTCAGTTGCGCTGTATGAGGATGTTACGAAAGGTTTTTGCACTTGATTCCGCGGGCAATGAGGCCATCATCTAATTCCCCGTTCACCCCCTTGCCGACCATTCAGCCCGCGCCGCTCAAACATAAGAAAACCGGTTTTTTATTTCAGTTTGGTTTTTCTGTATCTGAGCCTGGCTTCGCTTTCGGCCCTGGCGATTGACATCGGCCCGATGACATGGACGCCGCGCTCTGACTGGATTAATGTCACGAACTTTACAGTATCCGGCACCACTTACCATGCGGATAATACGGGTGCGAACGATGCCGCGCCGGCAATTCAGGCTGCCCTTAGTTATGTCCAGACCAATCATTATGGCCGGATTTTGACCATCTATTTCCCGCCGGGGACCTACAAGCTTATGGAAACGCTGACGATCCAGGGCGTTGCCGGGGTCACGCTCGTCGGGTGCGGCAGCGACACGATCCTCGAATGGTCCGGCAACTCTGGCGCCGCCATGTTCTGGCCCAGCAAGACGGACTACATGCACTACATCGGCCTGACCTGGAATGGAGAGAACCTCGCTAGTTGCGCCTACGAACACTATGCGAACGGGGGATATGAAACCCAAATTCGGCACGAGTATGAATCGTTCAAGAATTTTACCGTGACCGGCACTTACATGGCGGGTTTCTCGCCGCCGGCGGCCGGCATCTTCTGCGGATGGGGCCTCACCGCCGATTCGATGATGTACAACTGCTGCTTCTACAATTGCACGAATGGTTACATCAACGGGTATGATTTTTTCAATAATTTAGAATGGGTTATCGACAGTTGCGAGTTTGAGAGTTGTGGCGCCGGGGTGAACTTTTACAGCGTCTCGGACTGGGTCGTGAGTAACTGCCATTTCCTGAGTTCGACGACTGCCGATATTGTTGGCGGAGGCGACGTGCGCGCGCGGCACTGCACCTCCTACGGTTCGGCAATGTTCGCCCAGGATCCCTTCGGCAACAGCCTCCTTCAGGATTGCTCGGTCGCCGCGTGGACCAATACCAATGGTGCGGTTTATTTCGCCGGCGGGCCGGACGCCATGTTCGATTGCACATTCACCAATCCACCCTCGGGAGCGCTTCGGGTGATGTTAGTGAACGGCCAGGCAGTCACCCTTTCTAACAATTATGCGCCGAATTTCCCCGGCGGCTTTTCCGGACTGACCAACACCACCTACAGTATGGAAGTGCCTTTCCAGAACATTCAGCCCGGCCTGCGTTACGGGACGGCGGGACTGCTTTTATCCGCCACCCAGACGTTTCTGCACACCGGCGGATTCACGGACAGCACGAACATCCTCGATGTTACACAGTCGCCTTACACCGGAGATCCTTTGGACGTGCATGATTCAACGGCGACCATCCAGGCCGCGATCAATGCGGCCCAGGCGGCCCACAACGGAACAATCGTATACATTCCCGCGGGCATTTATAAAATCTCCTCGACCCTCACCGCCGGCGGGAGCAACTACACCATTCACGGGAGCGGCCTTACTCGGAACTCTGCTGGTATGGCGCCAGCGGCAGTACAATGTTGGCGATCACAACCCCGACCAATCTGGAGGTGCAGCAGTTACGCTTTGCCGAGCAGTACGGCGGGACCGCCGGCATTGTGGAAACCTCCACCGGGCCTAGCAGCCTCGTCTTGGACGATGTTTATTACGGGGGCTTTAGCGTCGGCAATCCCGGCGCCGGTGGCGACGACTCGGACGGGCCGGGCGTTGTCCTCTCCAATCTGCCAGCGGGTTCAACCGTGTACCTGCCGCACCTCGACGCGCCCTTGACGGTGCAGAATTGCGGCGCGGCGCAGATTTACTCGAAGTTCCTCCAGAACGGAACCATCACGGTCTCGGGCACGGGACCTAAAACGGGCTTCTTTGGAACCCTTGCGACCGAGGGCGGCCAGCAAGAGAACCTGACGGGATACAATGTCATCGTCAACGACAACCAGAATCTGATCCTCGGAGATTACTATTACGAACAATGCCGTAACGGCATCGACCTTGAGCGGGGCAGTGGCACCGGCCCCGGCTATGTGGCGATCCAGGGCTTTAACGCTGCGGCGGGCGAAAACGGCGGCAACGGCAATGCCCCGACGACGCAGATACTGGTAAATAATTACCAGGGCACCCTGCTTTATGCGTGGACGCCTTTTGTAAACAATACGGGATTAGCTCCGGTCCAGATCACCCAGACTGAAACCAATCCGTTTAATATGCTGCTCGATGCGGATAATTATGACGACAATCTTCCCACCATCAACACATCGAGCGCCAATCTGATCCTGTCGCAGAATCAGTACCAGGCCGCGGGGAGCGACCATTATACGCTCATGGCGGATAATCCAAATCCGCTGACAGGCTCCGCGCTGGCATTGCTGGCGGAGGGGCTTGATCCGTTCCGGCAACTCGAGGCGATAGACCTTTCGGTTCAGTTCGGCATTAGTACCGACGGCCCGCCCGTGGCGGCTTATGCCTTTGAAAATGATGCGACCGACATGACCGGCAATTACAACGGAATCAATTACGGCGCGACTTATCCGGTCGGCGCGGTCGGCATGGAAACGGCCGCTTTCAGCGGCACGGGCGCGTATATCCAAATCCCAAACCCACTCGGCCCGGCCGGCGGCAATTTCTCGATCTCGATGTGGCTGCAGACCAACGACACCGGCGGGACCGGCCAATGGTATACAGGCCATGGGTTGGTTGACGACGAGACCGGCGCCGGCCAGGCGGATTTCGGCACCGCGCTCGTCGGCGGCAAGTTCGCGCTCGGCATCGGCGGTCCCGACACGACTTTGCTTACAACCGGCACGGTCAACGACGGCAAGTGGCATCACATGGTCGCCACCTACGCGACTTCGGGTACGATGCAGGTATTCGTCGACGGCGTGCTCAACAATAGTATGACCGGCCCCGCCGGCACCCACGGCGCCCCGACCTCTCTGCGCTTTGGCGGCATCCTATCGGGAACCACGAGCGGCTATTACAACGGCCTGCTCGACCAGGTCCAGATTTACAACTACCTGCTCAGCGGCTCCGATGTCGTTTACATGTATAATCGCACCGACGCAGCCAACGCCTTGGTGGGATATTGGAAACTTAATGAAACATCCGGAACAACGAGCTACGACTCGTCGCCGAGCGGTGAGAATGGGACGTGCATCAACAGCCCCGTTCCCTCGACCTCTTGTCCGCCGGCCATCGCCTCCTCCAATGCGGGCAGCCTTCTCTTCAACGGAACCAACCAATATGTGAACGTTGCCACCACGGCGGCTTTGCCCAAATGGGAAACTTTGCGCACCCTCTCAGCCTAGGCTAAGACTAACAAGCTGACCGGCAATCACGTGATCGCCGCCTTTGGAGTCACCGGCAACGATGCAGCCTTCTTTATTGGCCAATTTGGCACGACGCTCGAAGTGGGAGGGTTCAACGATGATATAACCGTTCCAAACTTCTGGGACACGAATTGGCATCATATTGTCGCCACTTATGACGGCGCGACGGGCAATGTCTATGCCGACGGAACGCTTGTCGCCAGCGCCGGGAAGCCCGGCTGGCGACAACTGGCGCCGCCGCTTTCGTGCGCAATCGGGAATTATGTCAATGGCACCGGGTACCCCTGGAGCGGGAACATCGCTGACGTGCGCATTTACAATCGCCCGCTGACGGCGACGGAAGTAGGCGGCATGGATATCTCCGTGCAGGCCATCACCAGCGCAACGAGCGTGACGGGCACGAATGGTTTCCCCTTTAACTATCAGATAACTGCCAACAGCGGCCCCACGACCTATGGAGCACGCGTCCTTCCCGCCAACCTCAGCCTGAATTCAACCTCCGGTCTCATCAACGGAACTACGGAAGGCACCGGCACCAGCACTGTCACCATCAGCGCCGCTAACTCCACCGGCACATGCAGCGGCACCCTGGTAATCACGGTGGTTCAGACCCCGCCACCCGCAATCACCAGCAGCACAAGCGTGCAAGCCATCGTCGGCGAGCCGTTCACCTACCAAATATCGGGCAGCAATTATCCGACCAGTTACGCAGCCCCGAGCCACCCAGCCTAGCTCGGCGTGAATAGTGGCTCCGGCTTGATCACTGGAACTGCGACGACCTCCGGCACCACAAACATGACCGTAAGCGCGATCAATACCGACGGCACGGGCAGCGCGACCGTGGCCATCCAGGTCCAGATGCCTTACGCCGCATGGCAGAGCCAGATGTTTTCGCAGGCCCAGCTTGGCAATTCATCCATCAGTGGAGACACCGCAACCCCCGCCGGCGACGGCATCCCGAATCTGATGAAGTACGCGCTCGACCTCAATCCATGGACCGACGGCGTAGGCGGCTTGCCGGCGCTTTTAATCATCACCACCGGCAGCGGCAATTATCCGGTTTTCACCTACACCCGGCCGATCTCCGCCACGGACATTACTTATACCGTGCAGGTTTCCACCGACGTGCAGTCATGGTTTTCCGGTCCGGGCTACACAATGCCGCCGAGCGCGACGAATAATTCTGACGGCGTGACCGAGAGCGTAACGGTTCAAGCTGTGGCGCCAGTGAGCAGCAAAACTCCAAAGCGGTTTATTCGATTGCAGGTCACCGGCCAATAGGGTGGACTCACACATGGCGGCAGTACTAAAACCAAGCTTGTCTCCGGGCACATTAAATAAAGTCTGCTTTTTATGCTCTCGGGTCATTCAAACTGATTAAGAAAATGTTTATGCCGGCAAAGACAAATATTCCATATGTTCTCTTTCTTGGAGCCACGGCATCCCTGGGCGGTCTCCTGTTCGGGTTCGACATTGCGATCATCACAGGCGCGGTACCTTTCCTGAGGGAGTATTTTCAACTGGATGACTTTCGGCTGGGTTGGGCGTTTAGTTCACTGTTGTTCGGGTGTGTCGCCGGCTCCGCGATAGCGGGACGTTTGACGGATTCATTCGGACGCCGCGGTGTCCTCTTGTGGGTGGCTGTGTTGTTTATGTTGACGTCTTTGGGAACAGGTCTGGCGCCGACATTTGGCTGGTTTATTCTGGCGAGATCTCTCGGCGGCATCGCAGTCGGCGGCGCATCCATATTGGCGCCAATCTATGTGGCTGAGGTTTCGCCGGCAGCCATGCGCGGGCGTATGGGGACATTGTACCAACTTTCGATTGTCATAGGCATTCTCATTTCCTATATCATCAATTACCAATTGCATGATATCGGCGACTGGAACTGGCGCTGGATGTTCATCTCCGGCGTGCTGCCGTCGGTGGCCTTTTTTTTCTTCCTTCTCCCGGCTTCCGAGACCCCACGGTATCTCTTAAAGGCTGGCAGGGAGAAAGAAGCCTATGCCACGCTGGAGCGGATTGATGGACATGATCGCGCAATTGCCGAATTGGAGCAGATTCGTGACAGCCTTGCGGTAAAAGGCGGCTTGCTTCGAGAATTGCGCAACCCGGGGATGCGTCGTGTTCTGGGTGTCGGATTCGTGCTGGTGATCCTGGTCCATTTTTCCGGGATCGCCACCGTCATCGACTACGCTCCCAGCATCTTGAAATCCGCGGGATGGAAGATAGATGCAGCGTTATTCTCCACATTTGTCATCGGCATCGTGAATCTCCGCTTCACGCTGGTTTCATTTTGGGTGATTGATCGCTACGGGCGCAAGGTGTTGTACATTACAGGGTCGCTTGGCATGACTGCCTTGCTGGTTACCCTTTCCATCGTGGCCGCTCTGGGACGCTTTCAAGGGGGGGTGGTGCTCGCATTGATGCTGGCCTATGTCGCGTTTTTCGCCGCCTGCATCGGCCTGGTGTTTTGGACGTTGGTGCCGGAAATCTTCCCTACCCGCGTACGCGGCATGGCGATGAGTGTGCCGGTGCTGACGCAGTGGATTGCCAATGCCGTCATGGTCCTGCTATTTCCCGCGGCGTTCAACCAGTTCGGCAAAGTGCCCACCTTTGGTTTCCTCGCAGCCATGGCGCTGACACAAGCCATTTTCACCTGGAAGCTGGTGCCTGAAACCAAGGGTCGGAGCCTGGAGGAAATTGAGGCCTTGTGGGAACCGGCCCAGGGTGAAGAGGACCAGGAAGCATTGGAAACCGAGGCGCTTTGAGGACAGTGGTTGAGTTGAACGGCATGCCCGGATTTGCCGATGCGATGAAACGGGTGGCCGCTCGTGGAGATAATGCTTGGAGAAATAATTTCGGTTCGCAACACTTTATAATTTGAACCTCATGAAAATCAGATCCACATGCTCTCCAGCCATTCTTGCACGACTCGCCCTCATCGTGATCGCCGTGACGCTGCCCGCTGTCCCGGGCTTCAGTGCCGAGGATACGGCGGGTCCGGTTGTGATCGAGCCCACGGCGGGCAACACTCTCACTCTCACAAGAGGCGAGGCTAGCGCGGTCAAGGGCGGCTGCGTTCCCGAATTCGTAATGGGATGCCCGCAGGTCGGAAAGGCCGAGGTTAGCTCAACCGAGGAGAACGAAATGAAGGTGATCCGCCACATGCGGGGACCCAAAGGGCAGTTGTGCGTGGTGACCGAAACCTTCACGCCAACAAAGGATAGCATCCGCTGGGAAGCTGCGGTAGCTTGTGATGACTCCAAGCCGTGGTCAACATATCTATTCTTCCGATTAAGATATCCTGCGACCGCAAAGACGCGGTTTTGGACTTCGTGGTCGGAGGGCGTTCCTCCTGCGCCCCTGCCTGGGAACGGGAAACCAGCGTCGGATCCCAAGGATAGACTCAAGATTTGGAACGATCCTCTTATGGTTGCGCCATTGATGATTCATCAATGGAGGTACGGCGGGGGCATCTGCATTCCTATCGCCACACTTCTGGAGCCAGAGGCTGACACCGGCATCAGCCTTGCGGTGTCCCCGGATCAGGCTATCGTGCAACTTTCGTTGTCAATAGCACCCTCCGGCACCGCGCAGTTTGGGCTGGGAGGGATGCGGCTGGGCGAAAATCGCGTTGTTAAATTCAGCGCGGATTTGGTTGCGCACGAAGCGGATTGGCGCGGCGGTTTGCGTTGGATGGTCAATCGCTACCCGGATTTCTTTATTCCTCCCAACCCCAAGGCTGACGAGGTGGCCGGGACAGGTTCCTACTCGCATCACCGAGGAAAGTTGGATGAAGCGGAAGTTACCCGGCTCAAAAAAATGGCCTACCGCGTCAACTGGGCCGCGACTTTTGACTGGCCTTACTTTGGCATGTACCTGCCGCCGATGCCCACGGCCGATGCCACTTGGGAGACCTCCGGCCATACCGCGCAGGGCAAGCGCGATCCGAAGCTTGTCGTACCGATGTCTTACCGCAAGATGAACGAGGAGAGCCGTTACCTGAAGGAAAACGGCTTCTATCAACTCAACTATTTCAACATCACCGAGTTTGGGTCACAGATCGGCAAGCCTGACGCGGTTAAGAAGGATCTGCCGAAGGACGAACGCTGGAAGGATGCCACAACGCTTCTGTATCTCAATTTCCCCAATGCCATCTGCAGAACATCTGACGGAGCCCCCATCGATTCCTGGTCGGGTTCCGTCGTCGTGGATTCGGCCGACCCGGCATTCAAGGCCTATTTGCTGGAAATAGCTGGGCGGTACATCAAGGATCTGCCGGACTCCGCAGGCATCGCAGTTGACCGCATGGATTGGCTGGTCAGGGAAGTCAACTATGGCGCCGACGATGGAATCGGCTGGTACCCGGGAGACCGGCCGGGACGGTCGCTTGGGGTGTCGTGGAACAGCTTTATGCCCGATCTTGGCAAACTGATGCATTCCAACGGCAAAGTGATATTTGGCAATCCGTCCCAAAATGATCGACTGGATCAGGCGCGAGAACTCGATGGTTTCTTTGACGAGTACGGACACGTTGGGCTCTTCATGAACGGGTCGAGCCTTATGGCTCTGCGAAAGCCGGCGATCATGTGGGCTTATACCACGACGCCAGATCCGGATGCGTGCTTCCAGCAGCGCCTTTACATGGGCGCATTTCTGATGGCGCCGTTCCCAGGCAACGATCACTCGATCCTGCCCAGCCCGAGGGAAGACCAGCCCTTTTTCGATTACGGCCCGCTCCTCGATGCAATGCGCGGAAAGAAATGGGTGCTCCAGCCCCACTGCGTCGAAGCCGCCAACGGCAATGCAAAAGTGAATCTTTTCAGCGTTTCTGACGGCTGGGCTGTTCCGGTGGTCTTCGGGCCGAAGGATGGAACGGTGACAGTTTTAATTCGCAATGTTCCGGAGATTTCGAAGGATATCAAGGTTGACGCGCTCCTTCCGGGTGTCGAGCAGCCGCAACCTGTACCGACGGCAATCAATAGAGGGGCCCTGGAATTGCAAGTGCCGGTTCATCGCGGATGCGCGATGGTAAGAATTCATAAGAAGATCGTTGGAAGTAATTGAGCAGGACCTGCCGGGGATCAATTGGGGATTGATCGCCAGTGGCGATTTTGAGATCGCGCCTGCGTTTACGGATCGAATATCTGCCAGCCCCGCACGGCTTTCGGTCATGTCGTCAGAACCGCTCTCAGCTACCGGCCTTGCAAGAAATTGCCGAGGGGAGGAAAGCTGAGAAAAAATCCCAAGCCTAACAGCAAAAAGGCGATGATGGAGATGATTCCCATCGGAACAAATCTCCCTCCCCACACTTTCGACAGAATAATCCAAACAACCAGCCAGATGATGATGGCCGACGTAGTAACACCCGAAAGGGGACCGGTCGGATTATAAAAGTTAAAGAACCGAGCGACGACCGGGAAGGCATCGCCCAACCAAGCAAAAGCGCTTACCAAGAAGCATCCTGCTCCTGTCGCAAGGATGGCCGCCGCCGCTGCCCCATTTGGAATCGTTGCTCCAGGCTCATTTGCAATTTCACCCGAATGATTTTTCATATCAATCGGCACCTATTTTGTCTCAACCATCATGCGAATAATCGCCCCACCTTGCATAGGTGCGGCTTTATTGATAAGCGCTCCGAAAACGCCGGCAATTCCCGCAGCGATAAATGCCGCGGCACCGAACGCAAAGACGACATTCCTCACATATCGATCCCTGGAAAGATCGGCGCCGTATTTGATGAAAATATATGCGATCATTGTAACGGCGATGGGGGCGAACCAAGCTACATGCTCTTTCCATTCCATTCCCAGGTTATGCCAGCCTGAAGTTGTGGGACTCGATAGAAGGCGCCGCTGAGGAAAGTCAGTATAGTCGGTAACACCCGCCGGCGGATGCGCCCGATACCAGGGGTAAACAACGTAGGCTCCCGATAATACGGTTACCCAGGCAAGAACGGCCATCACAATCAGGTAAACGCGGAAGAGCGTGCGTTCGTGAGCGGTGAAATCCGACGATATATCCGGCGTGCGAAGACGATGCAGTTTGACCAGAGCCCCTGAGAACGCCAATAAGAATAACGCGCCGAAGCCCATGCCATGGACGGCGGTTATAAGTTCGCGGAGAGACATTTGCATAATTATTTGGCCTTACTGTTTTTCGAGGTTTTGGGATCAGAAATGACATTCGACCTGGAGCTATTCAAAAACGCAAGATAGTTATCGACAACGCTGAACTCGGAATTGGCATCCACCTTTCCTAGTTTCAGACGCAATTTCCCGTGGAACAATGTTTGCCGATACCAAAATTCTGCGATCTGCAAATACGGCGGGTAGTTGAGCTTGGTAAACTTCTGGACGTTTCCGACCAAATTCTTAATGCAACATCCGGAAGCGCGATGGTGCCCCTGACGAGCGGCCACACAATCGCAGCCACGCTGTTCTACAGGACACTCGTCTTCTACGTTGCTCCGACTTTGAAAGTCCGGCGGCGGCGGTTGCTCGCGGCTTTCTTAGCAATGTTGCTTGTGCTATCCGTCGGATTCAGGCGCGTCGCCCTGGGAGCGGATTATTTGACAAACGTGCTGGCGGCGATGGCGTTGGGCAGTGCGTGGCTGGCGCTATGCCTGAGGGCTGTGGAAGGTTTTCGCCGGAGCCGCTTGCGAGCGACCCCCTGAATTTTCTTCATGCATGTCCGGCAACGTGGCCGCTTGACATGGATATTCGCAGGGGCCGGATTCTTTCGGCTAATGAGATTGCTCTGCCGGGCTATGAGTGATTATGCTACGCGCGGTTGGGCAGGAGTCATTCATTTCTGAAATTCTCTAAACATGTCCACGCCGACTTCCAAGTCATCTGACAATCTGTCCCCCAGCCCTTCCGGACCAGACAGCGCAACAGCCGTCCCGGCTCCTCCAAAGGGTGTGGCATCACGGCTATTTTACATCCTTTTCGGCCGCCCTCTCGCTAATTGGGAAGGCGCCTCGGAGCGGATCGGACCCATTGGCGGAGTGCCGATACTCGGTCTGGATGCGCTCAGCTCCGCGAGTTACGGACCGGAAGCGGCTCTCGCGATTCTTCTTCCAGTTGGCGCACTCGGCCTCGTGTATCTCCCCGGCATTATGGGAGCGATCATTTGCCTACTTGCGATCCTCTACTTTTCGTATCGCCAGACGATCTCCGCCTACCCGAACGGCGGCGGTTCCTTTACCGTGGCGAAGGAAAACCTCGGAACCTACCCTGGGCTCATTGCGGCTGCCGCTCTGCTGACCGATTACGTCCTCAACGTCGCCGTTGGGATTTCGGCGGGCATCGGAGCCCTTATCTCGGCCTGTCCCGCGATGCACAGTCACACGCTCGGACTGTGCCTCGCCGTTCTCGTTTTGGTGACATTCGTAAATTTGCGCGGGGTCCGGGACTCCGGCGTGGTATGGAGCGTCCCCACCTACGCATTTGTGGGCAGTCTTCTGGTCGTACTGACATTTGGCATTCTCAAGACCGCGCACGCAGGGGGCCACCCTCAGGCAGTGCTTCCGCCCCCGCCCGTCGCGCATTCCATTGGCGGGGTTTCCCTCTGGCTCGTCCTGTGCGCATTCGCCAGCGGTTGCACCGCCATGACGGGGGTTGAAGCAGTGAGCAATGCCGTGCCGATCTTCGCAGAACCCCGAGTTAAGAATGCCCGGCTCACGCTCACCGTCATCATCGTAATTCTTGCAATCCTGCTCGGCGGGATCGCTTATCTTTCTACCGCATATCACATCGGCGCGATGTCTGAGGACCAGCCGAACTACCAGAGTGTTCTTTCGCAACTCACGAGCGCTGTCGCAGGCCGCGGCCCGCTCTATTTTGTCACCATCGCAAGCGTGCTCGCGGTGCTCACTCTTTCGGCCAATACAAGCTTTGCGGATTTTCCTCGGGTTTGCAGCCTTTTGGCAGCGGACGGGTTCCTGCCGTACGGCTTTGCCCAGTTGGGACGGCGCCTGGTTTACTCCACTGGCATCATCGTTCTCTTTCTTTTCTCCGCCCTGCTTCTGATAGTTTTTGATGGTGTCACAGATCGCCTTATCCCCCTCTTCGCCATCGGCGCTTTCTGCGCATTTACGATGTCACAGGCCGGCATGGTCGTCCACTGGCGGCGGCAAGGGGGGCCAAACTCGCGTTTTTCAATGCTCATTAATGGTGCCGGTATGGTGAGCACCGGTGCTACACTGGCAATCATTATCGTCGCCAAGTTTCTGGGAGGCGCCTGGATCGTACTCGTTCTCATACCAGCTCTTGTGGCACTCTTCAGTGGAATCAAGCGGCATTACCGCCGAATCGCCCGCGAAGTTGGAGCCGCCTTGGAACTTCAAGTGTGGAAAGTGCGGCCTCTCTCCCTGGTTATTCCGATGGAAAGCTGGAACCGGATCAGCGAGCGGGCGCTGCGCATGGCAGTCGGCATATCGAGTGACATCACTGTATTGCACGTCACGCCTCAGGACGATGAAGCGCCGCTGCGAAAGATATGGGCTGAGCGGGTCGAGAAACCTGCCATTCAGTCGGGAGCTGTCGTGCCCCGGCTGGAGATAATCCATTCTCCTTACCGGCTGTTCTTCGAGCCGATCATGGATTTCCTAAGGAAGGAAAAAAAGGAGAAGCCAAACCACCTCATTGGAGTCGTAATTCCCGAGCTCGTTGAACCTCGGTGGTGGGAATACCTTCTGCACAACAATGTCGCGGCAGAATTGAAAGCCCTCATCCTTCTCCATGGCGGGGAGCGTGTGGTGGTGATAAGCTCGCCGTGGTTCTTGCGCGACGGAGACCAACGGCGAGGTGACGAATCCTGATATCCCGAATGAGCTGCAAGTTACTGAGAGGGAACCGCTTCGAGAATTGCGAAAGTGGTTTCGGTGGTAGGAATCGCCTTCCAGGCACTTGATGGTCAGTAGCTTAACGACAATCCTCCAGAGTAATCAAACCAGATCTATCACTGCTCGCGCGTACTCTTTTACTCCCGTTTGCTGACACCTTTATATGGTCGGTCGCCGACCTCCTGCGCGGCGATTACGAGCTATCTGATGGCAACCGCGAAAATTGATTGATCGTGACGGTGTTGGATGGGGCATGTCTGGATCACTCAGTATCCGAGCCACCGTAGCCAAGAACCTCGACGGTGATGATGGATGGCGGGCCGTTGTCCGGGGCAGATTGCTGGTTTTGGGAGGCGAGGGTCTGGGCGGCGGTGCTGACGGCGGCGCCGGAGTTGGCGGCGGCGGCGATGCTGGCAAGATTTGGCGCCGCGATGGGGATGGCCACGGGAACCCCGGAGGTTGCACCGCCGGCCTGGATGTTGTTCGCGTTCAGGATATGGACGGCGGAGACGTTGAGATTGCCGGTGGCGCGGATGCCGGCGTCGCCGGCGTTGATGACACCGTTGGGCGCGATGAGATCGACGCTGCCGGGCGGGACGTTCTGAACGGAGGCGAGAACGCCGATGCCGCCGCCGGTGGCGAGGCCTGCGAGATCGGTCTGGACGTTGGCGCTTTGCGGATCGACGAGGACGCGGGTAGGAGGCGCGGTCTGGACAGTCTTGGCGGAGTTGCCGGCGGCGATGTCGCCATTGGTAGACCAGATGATCTCATTGCCGCCGCGTAGCGTGAAGATGCGGGAGACGCCGATCTCGACGCTGTCATCGGTGAAGATCGAGATGTTACCGCCATCCTCGGTGATGATGCCGGGCGGGGCGAGTGTGACGGCGACGGTATCGGGCGACATGGTGAGGCCGCCGCCGGGCGCCAGCAGGGAGATGTCGCCGCCGCTGTCGGTCTGGATGTCGCGGTATTGCGTGGAAATATCGCCGGTCCATGAGCTGCCGGGGAAGAGATCGGCGATGGCTTGGAAGCCGGCGGTGTAAACGCCGTAGCCGGGAGAGCCGAGGATATTGTGGTCGCGCCCGGCGTCGCGGAGGACAAGGAAGAAGATGTCGAGGGCTAGAGCATCCTTTTGATCAGTAGACAACTTATCGAAAGGAACGTCGGTCAAGCCGGGGATGTCTCCGAGCTCCTGGCGGTAACTGCTGCCGGCGGCTCCGGTGACAAAGGCCGCGATGAAGCTGGTGAAATCCATGCGCGAAGTGTCGAGTCCGGTGGCGCCGAACAGGCCGCCGGCGGCAATGATGCTCGCGCCATCGAAGGGGAGATAAGGATCGCGCGCGTTGCCCACGGAGGTGATGCCGACCCCGGTGCCATCGCCGTTGTTGCCGCCAGAGCCGAGGTCGAGATTGCGCCCAGCGAGGACTTCGAGGGTCCCGGGGCCGTTGATCTGGACATCCCCGGCGGTGGGGCTGCCGGCGGCGGGGCCGGAAATGCCGGGGTTGTAAGACAGCAACTCATTGCCCGCGGCCTCTGCATCAATGCGCAACGCCGAGGCATCATCGTAAAGGACGATGTAGGCTCCGGCCGAGACGACGGAGATGTTTTGCGCGGAGACATTCTGGATGTAGAGGGCGACATCGGTAATGTCCCGGCCGGCGATGACGCGGCTGAACTTTCCGGAGTAGAGCGTGAGCCCGGAGATATCGCCGGCCTGCGCGTAAAGATGCACCGGATTCGTATCGCCCGCGTGGAGGAGGCCGGGCGTGTGAAGTGCCTGGCGCGCCTGGATGGAGCCGTGCTGGTCGATGTAAGAGCCCGATTCGTCGAACATCAGGCTCAATGAACCGAACAGCGACTTGTCCGTGTCGATCCACGAAACTTCGCTTGCCGGCCCGGAGAAGGAAAGCGGCGTGGCGACTCCGGGGATGTTGGAGGGGTCGGCATCGGAGAGATTAATGACG
>Ga0302320_10005105_pt1 | contig 29536 bp, 20 predicted proteins | sample Bog_T0_3_FD_202130 | JGI IMG/M metagenome (GOLD analysis project Ga0302320, IMG submission 202130) | Peat permafrost microbial communities from Stordalen Mire near Abisko, Sweden - Bog_T0_3 | ecosystem: Environmental > Terrestrial > Soil > Wetlands > Peat | place: Sweden: Abisko, Stordalen Mire...
TTAGCAAGATAACTTCGACATGGCGATACTGGAATGGTTAGATTTGACCATCGGATGGACATTATTGACTTACTCAGGTGAAAACACGTCTCCCGCCACCCAAGATCAATCAAGCCGCGCCTGAACCGGCAGTTCGGAACCATCGCCGTGCGCGATGCATGGAAGACTGCGATGCGCAACCTGGCCGGTCCCGCGCTGTTTGGTGACGGCCTGCCCTCGACCGTGTTAAGCGTGCCTGCCAATGGCGCGGTTTGGTCAAACTGAATGGAGGAATCGGCCGCGAAAGTGTGTTCTCACCCCTTCCACTGCTGAAACCGTCGCCACAAACGGGTGGCAATTCAACTTTTCGGGCGATCCGATTCAGGAGATTCGAGCCAAATCCGATACCTGTTTAAGTGGGTTTGTTTTTGGCCCTTCAGAGTCCATGAAAAGACTTGCCCCTGCTAAATTATGTCAGTAGCCTTTATGCCTGAAGAATTTTAACGTCAAATCTCCCATAACCCTACGCGGATGAAGCTTTCTAAATTTTTTACTGTCATTGCTTTGGGCTTAAGCGCCCTCTCGGTTCAGGCCCAGCCCGTGGTCACCAACGGTCCGCCCACCTCTCCGGTTTTGGCCGGATCGAACTACAGTTTTACATACACTTATACCGGCAGCCCGGCGCCTTCGTTCACATATACAGGGACGCTGCCGCCTAACGTCACCCTTTCTTCAAGTGGCGTCCTCTCGGGCACATTAACAAGCGCGACGGGCATCTATTCGGGCACCATTACGGCGAGTTACACGGGCACGGCGGGGTCGCAAGTCACATTGGGGACGCAAAACTACTCGATCGACGTCACGAACACGATCGTTCAGAGCGTCCCGGAAGGGGTGATTCCCTACAGCTTGCCGGGCAGTGTAACGACCACTTACTTCAGCCTGCCTTTCACGTGCGACCCAGTTTACACGGGAACTGTTTCGTCCGTGTCGCCTGCTGGCAATACAATCTCGGTTGCCGATGCCTCGCCTCCCTTCGTCAATCCCACGGTTGGCGTTCAGTTGGCAAGTCTGGCGACCGCATCGGAACCTTTCTTCGTGAAATTCCTCACCGGGGCGGAGACGGGACGGGTGCTGCTCGTTACGGCGAACACCAATAATTCGGTGACGCTCGATATCTCGGACAACACCATTCAATCCACGAGTCTTAACACGACGGGCTTCGCCGTGACGCCGGGAGGGTTGGGTGTGGGCGATACTTTCGAGGTTTTCCCGGGCACGACACTGGGCGGATTGTTTGGAGATAATACCACGATCAATGGCACGACGTTTCCTCTTCTTTTAAACGGGGGAGTGAGTGCGTTCTACGGGGATACCGTCGGCATTTACAATACCCTCACGCACGCCTGGCAGCTCTACTATTACAGCACCAACACCAATTGTTGGGTGCTGAATGGATCAACCGTCAATAAAAACAATACGCCCATTTATCCCTACGGCGCTTTTGAGGTTACGCGACGGAGTTCGGGAGCCCTCGCGTTTGTCCCGACGTCCCGCGTGGCGTCCATGGTCATTCCCAACGGTTCGTCGACGGCCACTTTGGAGGAGATTTCCGTTCCGGTGAGCCGTGTCGCGGAGGTTCCGATCCTCACCAAAACAACCAGCGGTTCCGTTGTTTACGGTTCCACATGTTATCCCGTCGACATGACGCTCTCCCAGCTTGATGCTTACGGGCTTAACCAGCAACAAGCTGGAACGTGGATCCAGACATCTTCTCCTTTTACAGCGGACACGATATCCGTCTGGAATTCGCTCGCGCTTAAGTACAATGTCTATTATCAACAGAGCGGCAACACCACTTCCGGCTGGCGCTTGTCGACCGATCCCAACACGGATAAGAGCACCATCACCATTCCTGCGGGAAGCCCCATCTCCGTCTATCAGCGTAACACTGTCAGTGGAAAGTTATCCTTTTTACAGTCGGTCATGCCTTACTCGTTAAATTAGATAAATCAGAGGAAAATGAATGAATACTCACACCCTGCGTCTGCTCACGGCTAGTTTTACCGCGCTCGCCGCGCTCTCACTGGCGCCCTTAAGCGCCCAGACGGCCTGGACCAGCACCACTGACTCGCAATGGACCACGGCTACCAACTGGAGTCCCAACGCTGTGCCGACAATCAACACGGATGTCGTCATTAATGTCACGCCGGCAGGCGACCTTATCGGCGGCCCGGGCAATACAAATCTCCCGGCCAACAGCATTACTTTTGGCACCAATCCAACTCTTGGCGCTCTCACAATAACGACTGCGGGAGGCGACGTGCTGATCGTCAACGGTGCGATCACCAATAATAGCACTTTCCTTCAAACCTTTGCGCTGCCCGTCGATACCAACGACGGCCTGTCGGGCTTCGGCACTACTCCTACCGGCACCACGACGTATGCGGGTGGAAGCGCAGGCATCACTTTCGGTGCTTTAACGGTGAATACCGCCAATATCCTGACAACCGGAACGGTGGATGTGACCGGCCAGTTGAATATCACGATTAATACCAACTCGAACTCCAGTTCGCCCCGTGGTTTTGGCCAAATCGGCACCATTAACGCCCCTGGCATCACCATTGTCGTTAGTTCAAATACCGGCTACACACCCACCTCGGGAGATTTCTTTCAGCTCGTCGCCAATGGCAGTAACTTGAGCGGTGTCACCGCGAACACGAGTCAAGTTTCGCTCACCGGTTATGTCTGGGTAACGAGCCTCATTCAGAAGGGAATCCTGATCGTCCAGCCCAGTGCGGGAGGAAACTTCATCAACACCGGGGTGGTTCTGCCGATCGGTGCTGATGCCGAGTTTAATACGGGCGGGATCACGTTGAATGGTGGCGAGTTGCTGACCTCCAATTATGGCAGCACGGATACAGGCGGCGGCCCGAACGGCACGCCCTTTTCCACCAATCGCACAATTACGATTAACACGGTCGGCGGCACAATCGCCGCTGCGCCGGGAACCACGGCCACCTATGGCGCTGCTTCGGTTATTTCCAATGGGACCACACCCGCCGGCACGCTGACCATTGGGGATGCGGGAGATACGGGCAACACAGGCACCGTTGTTCTCACTGCGCCCAGCACCTACACGGGCCCTACAAATGTTGTCCATGGTACGCTCAAGGTTGTCAATACGACGGGTTCCGCAACCGGCACTGGCGCCGTCAGCTTGAGCTCCGGCACCAGTTTGGTGGGCGGTCCCGGTTCCGGCATTGCGGGACAGGTCAATCTAAACGGCACGAACAACATCAGCTCCACGTCGGGTACTTTGACCGTTGGGAGCTTGAATATCACTGGCGCGGGCAACACGTTGACGACCGGCACCATCGCGGGCAACGCAACGCAGAACGCGACTTCCAGTTTCACGGTGAACGGCGCGTTGAACGGTACGGATAATCTCCTGGCGGGCGCGAATACCCTGACCGGGGACGGGTCGGTCACTGGCGCAGTCACCATGAACGGCAACGGCAACGTGGTTTCCGGCACCGGCGGCGGATTGGCCACCGGCGGCATCACGGTGAACAATTCCAACAACACAATCGGCACGGGTACCGTAACGGGAGCGATCACGCAGAATGCAAGTTCGACCCTGACCGTCAGCGGCGCAGCGGGCAGCGACGCGCTGGCCTCGGGCGCGACCCTGACCGGCAGCGGCAGCGGCTCGGTCGGCGCGGTGACGCTGGCTGGCAGCAATACCGTGACCGGACCCTTGACCACGACTGGCATCACGGTCAACGGAACCACCAACAGCACGATTGCCGGCACAGTTTCGGGAGCGATCACGCAAAGTTCCAATTCAATCCTCACGGTCAGCGGTGCGGCGGGCAGCGATCAGCTGGCTTCCGGCGCGACCTTGACCGGCAGCGGTACAGGCTCGGTCGGCGCGGTGACGCTGGCGGGCGGCAATACTGTGACCGGACCCTTGACCACGACCGGCATCACGGTTAACGGGACCACGAACAGCACGATTGCCGGCACGGTATCGGGCGCGATTACGCAAAGCAACAATTCGATCCTGACAGTCAGTGGCGCGGCGGGCAGCGACGCGCTGGGCACAGGCGCAACCCTTCACGGCAGCGGCAGCGGCTCGGTCGGCTTGGTGACGCTGGCAGGCACGGATACTTTGAGCGGCCCCTTGACCACGAGCGGCATCACGGTAAGCGGCAACGGCAATACCATCAGCACCGGCACGGTCACGGGCGCGATCACTTTTAGCGGGACGGCAGCCCTCTCGGTGCTGGGTACTGCGAGCGGCACGGTGAACGTGGGCAATAACGAGACGCTCAGCGGCACCGGCACGACCGGCGCGCTTACGGCAACAGCGGGCAGCATTATCAATCTGGCCGGGGGGAATGGCACCTCGCTGACCGTCGGCGGCCTGTCGCTGGGCAGCGTCGGCTCTTATACTTCCAGTTTTACCACTCTGGATTATACCACCGGTGCTGGTGGACTCGAAACGCTCAATGGTTCGGGACACAGCCTCACGTCGAACAATGTCTATGTCGATATATCCGGATCGCTGACCAATGGCACCTATACCCTGGCGACCTTCAATTCGACGGCCATCAGCAATTTCTCGCTGAGCAACGCCTCGATGACCAATACGGAACTCGTGGGTCGGCAGACATACACACTCAACGATAGTACAACGGGCGCTGCACTGACCCTTACCGTAGCGGGCGTTCCGATTCCGAACGTCGCCTACTGGAATGGCGCGGTCAGCACGGTCTGGAACGATACTTCGAATGCGACTTTGGTGAACTGGTCGACCAATCTGGCCGGAACGACCGATGCAGGCAACACTCCCGGCGCTAACACCGACGTGATTCTCAATTCCAATCTTCAGACCGGAACCGTGACGACGACCCTCGGTGCCAACACGACGATCAACAGCTTGAACGTCAACGGCAATGGTACAAATACGATTGCGTCGGGCAATACGCTGACCATCAATGCGCTCGGCGATACCAATCACTCATCAGACAACCTCTACACCGGCAACACTGCTGGGCAGGGCATTCTTATCGCCAGTGGGGCAAATGCCTTTACGATCAACGCCAATGTCCTGCTGGGCACGGGCGTAAGCGGCAACCAAACCTGGACCAATAATTCCGCGAATGGTCAGTTCACCGTGACCGGTAATGTCGCTGGCACGGCCACATCGGGCACGCAGACCCTCACGCTGACCAATACCGCCGCTTTCGGCACGACGATCAGCGGTGTTATCAGCGACGGTTCAGGTGGTGGCAATGTAGCCATCAACATCGACAGCAGTAATTCAGCAGGCTCCGTCCTACTGAACAATAACGGCAACACTTACACCGGTGGCACGACGGTTACGTCGGGCGTGCTCCAGTTGACCCAGAGCAGTCTCGCCAACACCAGCGATATCGGCAGCACGACATCTACATTGACGGTTAACGGCGGAACGTTCGATCTCCATGGTTTCAACCAGACGGTCGGCAATCTTAATGGCACGGGCGGCACCATCCTCAATAATAATTCCGGCACGAGCGTACTCACCGTCGGCAACGGCAACGCCACCGGCGGCAGCTATTCCGGCACTCTTGCCGATCGCACCGTCGGCACCGGGACTTTGGCCCTGTTGAAGACCGGTACGGGCACGCAGGTCCTTTCCGGAACCAATACTTACAGCGCCGGTACGACGATCAACGGCGGCATTTTATCCGTTGCGTCGGATTCCAATCTTGGCACCGGCAATCTGACGCTGGGCGGCGGCGAATTGCTGACCACCGGGTCCGGGTCCACCTTCAGCACGACCAAGACGATTGCGCTGAACACCGGCACGGATACCCTGGCGGCGGCTACAAACACGACGGCGACTTACGGCGGAGTGATCAGCGACGGCAGCGGCAGTAATCTGGCCATTGGCGATGGCACGAACACGGGAACCGTTGTTCTTACCGCCACCAATACCTACGACGGCACCACGACGGTCAACGACGGTACTCTGCAGATTGGCAACGGCACCACAAACGGCTCGATCGATGCCAGTAGTGCTGCGACCGTCCAATCAGGCGCAAATCTTAAGTTTGACGAGACGGGCACTGTGACCGAGATCATCCCCATCACCGATAACGGCACGGTCACCGGCATTCAGGCCAGCGGTACTACCACGCTCTCCGGCCTCATCAACGGCACGGGCGGGTTTGCGCAAACTGGCGCGGGCACCACGATTTTAAGCCACGCCGATACCTATGCCGGCCCAACGGTTGTCAACAACGGTGGCACCCTGCAGATCGGTTCCAACGGTTCCGGTTCGATCGGTAACGCCGTCACCAACACGGTGACGGTCGGCTCAGGGTCAACTCTTGCGTTCCAGGAGGCAAATAATTCGAATCAATCTAATGCTATTTCCGACAGCGGCACGGTTGAGGGCGTCGAAGGCAGCGGCATCACCAACATACTCTCGGGCAATATCACCGGCTCCGGCGGATTTACGCAAAACGGCGCCGGAACAGGCGGTACGATTCTCACCGGTACAGACGGCTACCTCGGCGCGACGACGGTCACCTCGGGCGCTTTGCAGATCGGCAACGGCACCAGCGGTTCGATCAGCAACAGCAGCACTGTGACGGATAATGGACTCCTTGTGTTCGACGAGCCAACCGGTTCGACTCAAATCAACGGCATTTCGGGAACAGGCACGGTTGAGGGCGGCGAAGGTGCTGGCATCATCAACACGCTTTCCGGCGACATTTCCGCCTCCGGCGGATTTACGCAGTTCGGCTTGGGAACCACGGTTCTCACCAACACGAATACCTACGGCGGTGCAACGTTGGTCAGTGCGGGCACCCTGCAAATCGGCAACGGCACCACCAGCGGTTCAATCAACGCCAGCAGCGGAGTGACCGTCCAATCAGGCGCAGTCCTTGAGTTTGACGAGGCGACTAGCTCAACTCAAACTAACGCCATTGCCGATGCGGGCACCGTGGTCGCCGCCGAAGGCAATGGAATCACCACCACGCTCTCCGGCCCGATCACCGACAACGTAACTAGCGGCGCATTTTTGCAAAGCGGCGCTGGTACTACGATTCTCTCCGGTACGAACGGCTACAGCGGCGGCACAACGATTTCCAACGGTATGCTGGAGATTTCCGGTTCCGGCACGCTGGGCTCGACGTCAGGCGCTTTGGCCATCTCGGGCGGCGCGCTCAACCTAGGCACAACAAGCCAGACGGTGGGAGCGGTGACCGTTACGGGAGCCAGCACGATTTCAAACGGCACTTTGACCGGCAGTTCCTACGCGGTGAGCGCCCCTTCCGGCCTTGTGACGGTTAGCGCGAACTTGGCCGGATCTGGCACATTGACCAAGACGGGAGCAAGCACGCTGCTTCTTAGCGGCACCAACAGCGGCTACAGCGGCACCGTTTCGAACTCCGCGGCGGGCACGCTGGTGATTGGCAGTTCCACGGCGCTGGGCTCGGGCGCGGTCACGAACAGCGGCACGCTGGAAACCAATGGCATCCAGCATGTGATTAACGTCGGTGCCGGTGGCTTTACCCAAAACGCAGGCGGCGTCCTGGTGCTCAATCTCTACGGCAACACCGCTCCGAACAATGCTTCGAATGAAGTGCTGAATGTCGCAGGCTCCGCTACCCTCAACGGCCAGCTTACCATCAATTTTTCCAATTATGTTCCGAAGGCAGGCGACCTCTACACGGTTGTCACGACTACGGGAGGCATTACGCCAGCCGGGGGCTTCACCACGCTGGATATCGAATCCAACGGTGGTCAGGCCGGTTACGTTGTCACCGGAAGCCTCACCAACAGCAACGACGACTACACCCTGGATGTCATCAGGGTCAATTTGCAGCTGACCAGCATCCCTGGGATCTCGTTGACGCCGAATCAGATGAATCTCGCCTTCTATCTGGCCAACCCCAATCTCGCCAACCTTGATCCGAGCCTCTTTAATGCGTTTACAAATCTTGGAGCCAATCCGCAGTCGGTGGAAGCGGCCCTGGATCAGCTTACCATAGAAAAATTCGGCAACTTCGCCATCAGCAACACCTTCAACAACGCGGCTTTCTCAACGCAGATAATCGATGATTACCTCGCAAGCTTGCGCTCGCCGGAGGGCGATTTCCTCGTGGGCAACGGCCAGCTCGATTCGAGCGGGCTGGTCGTCATGAATCCCAGCATGGATCCCGGCCTGGCCCAGATCGGCAGCCGCCTCCTGGCATGGAACCCGGCTCCGATTGGACACGGCATGCTCAGCGACACGAGCGATTCGGTCCTGTCAGGAGTGGATGCGAAGGAAGTGAAATCGACCGCCGCGCCGAACGAGGGCAATAATTTCAGCACGTTCGTCATCGGCAATATCGTGCTTGGCCAGGATTTCTCGCAACCTGACCTGCCGCATGCCGACACCACTACCGGCGCGGTGCAATTGGGCGCCGATTACCGGGTCACGCCGCATCTGCGTGTCGGCGCGCTCTTCGGCTACGGCCACACCGATGCGACGCTCGATACCGTCGGCAGTAAAGCGTCGGTCGACAGCTATTCGCCCGGGGTCTACGCGAGCTACGCGCAGAACGGCTGGTACGCCAACGCGCTGGGCAGTTATGGGTTTGATAATTTCAGCGAAGACCGGAATATCTCGTTTGGCGGTTTGACGGGTATTGCGCATGGCGCGCCGAATGGCGATCAGATCGTTGGTAATCTGGATGGCGGGTACGATTTCCACGTCAATAAATGGACATTTGGGCCGCTGGCGGGCGTGCAATACACGCACCTCGATATTGACTCATTCACTGAAACGAATTTCGCGCCGGCGGACTTGCAGGTCAATAAGACGGAGGCCGATTCCCTGCGCAGCCGTCTGGGTGGACACGCGAGTTACGCCTTCCAGGCCGGGACGGTCGTCCTGACACCGCACATAGACGCGAGCTGGCAGCACGAATTCCTGGATCAGAGCCGTGGCTTCACCTCGCAATTCAGCAGCGTCGGCGCCGGATCGTTCATCACCAGCACGCCCAACCCCAGCCGCGACTCGGCTCTGTTGGATTGCGGGCTTACCGCCGATCTGAATGGTCAGATTTCCATCTTTAGCGATTACATGGTGCAAGCCGGACAGAGCAACTATTTCGGCCAATCGGTCCAAGCGGGCGTTAAGATCGGTTTCTAAGGCATAGTCCGCTTCAGCCACAAGCATCCGGAGCCCCTCCTTAACTGGGAGGGGCAGGCGCTGGCATTTCGGCCCGCGCTGATAAAGTTACGCATCTCATGCGGTCGAAATCGGGCATCCGGCCGATTAAATTGTTAGCATCGTAAAGTGTTATTTTCGGTCTTGATCTGACACTTAAGTGTCTGATTTGAGTGCGTGTTACGCTATGCCAAGACGCCTGGTTCCAGGCATCGACAAAAGGCATTTACCTCTATTCTCGCTGGTAATTTGGGCTCATTCCGGTGGGGTGCCGCAAGTTGGCCCAAAAATAGCACTCCAACGCGGTCGTCAATTCCAACCTCCTATACACATTATGAACATCATCCCGAATACCATCTCCACAAAGCGTCCCCTACGTCCCACCCAGGTTACCAGCGGCCCGAAGACGGTACGCCCCCAAGGGTTGCATCGGTTTATGCGCATCGAACTAAAGCCCGGGAAAAAGTCAAAGCCAGTGGCACAAGATCAAGCCGCGCGGGTTTTGATCGTGGATGATGATCCCTCCGTAGGCACGGTCGTGACGGAACTGCTCGAGTCGCTGGGTTATTCCTCATCCTGCTGCTTCAGTCCCACGGAAGCCCTTATTGAACTCAAGGGTGGCAAGTTTGATGTGATCCTCACGGACTTCCGCATGCCGACAATGACCGGCGTTGAACTCGCCCAGGAAGCCAAAAAATGCAACGCCTTTGTTCCCGTCATCCTCATGACCGGCTATGCCTCAACCATGGAGGCCAACGAAATGCAGTTGGGCCCAATCAATCGCATTTTGGAAAAGCCCATCGCGTTGCCGACTTTGGATCGGGCCATCAAATCTTCGCTCATGGACGACAAATCGGATTGGTACTAAAAGCCTCTCGACAACTAGACAAATTTTCCGGGATTGAGGATGCGTTTGGGATCGAGCGCATTTTTGACGAGGCTATGCAGCCGGCGCAATTCGGGCGAGGCAGCCTGGGACCACCACGGCAGCTTGGCCAGGCCGATTCCGTGCTCGCCGGTGATCGCGCCGCCCCATGCGATGATCTGGCGAAAGAGTTCGTTGAGCGCGCGATAGGCCCGTTGCTTCACGCCGGGCTGCGTCATGTCGACCATGATGTTGACGTGAATATTGCCGTCGCCCGCGTGGCCGAACGACGCGATGTCGACTCGGTATTTTTTTTGAAGCCGCGCGGTGAAGTTGAACAGATCGACCAGCCGGCTGCGTGGCACGCAAATGTCCTCGTTGAGCTTGGTGAGCCCGGTCGCTTTGAGTGAGGCGGAGAACTCGCGGCGCAAACCCCAGAGCCGTTCGCACGCGGCTTCGGTCGTCGCCGTTGTGATTTCAAGCGCGCCGCCGGTTTTGAGGATTTCGGCCAGGATGCGGACCTCGGAGCGGACGGATGCCGGCTGGCCGTCGATTTCGACCAGGAGATGCGCATGGCCGGGCGGCAGATGCTCCGATCCGAGATGACGGCGCGCGGCATTGAGCGTGAAACGGTCCGCCAGCTCGGCGGCGGAGGGAAGAAAGCCTTCCCGGAAAATATGTTGCACGCAGGCCGCGGCGATCGATGCGTTTGCGAACGACGCGGCCAGGACGGCTCGCGCCGGCGGAGCGGGAATCAGCCGCAGGGTGATTTCTGTCACGAGTCCTAGCAGTCCTTCCGAGCCGACAAAGATGCCTACGAGATCGAACCCACTTTTGTTCTTTATCGTGCGGCCGCCGACGCGGACCAGCGTGCCGTCGGCGAGGGCGACCTGCAGGCCCAGGACGTAGTGGCGCGTGACGCCGTACTTCAGGCAGCGCGGGCCGCCGGCGTTCGTGGCGACGTTGCCTCCGAGCTGGCATTCCTTGAGGCTCGCGGGATCGGGCGGATAAAGGAGGCCGAGCTTACGCGCCTGCGCCTGAAAATCTCCCGTGATGACGCCGGGTTGCACCACGCCGACGCCGTCGACGGGATTGATTTCGAGAATGCGGTTCATCCGCGCGAACGAGACGACGATGCCGTGCTTCTTCGGCACGCATCCGCCGACGTAGCCGCGACCCGCGCCGCGCGCTGTGACGGGAATTTTGCGCTTGTCCGCAAAGCGGAGCAGCGCCGCGACCTCTTCGGCCTTGCGCGGAAAAAAAACAGCCTGCGGAAGCGTGCTGGCGAACCAGGCATCCCCGGCGTGCGCGGCGAGCGTTTCGGCGTCGGATGCGACAACGCCTTTGGGAAAAAGCGCGGTGAGGGGGTGGAGCCAGGGAGTGGGCATGGAGTTAGGATAACGGTTTATTCGATGATGATTAAAAATTAGCCCCCTTTTTTTGAAGGTCACTTGTTAAATTTCCGCGCATCGTTTACGATCCAGTGCCGTGCCCTGACAGGGAGGGAGCGCCAGGCGGATGATTTTTATCGGCGCTTCCACGTTTCAGGTCATTCTGCGTCTTTCGATATATGCGAGCAGAAATCTCCTTAGCCAACCGCCGATCCGGCCCTGCGGGTCGATTCCACACCTTCAAAAGCAACGCGAGGCAGACGGAGTGAAATCATGAGCCGAGGTCCAATAGTTTCTGTTGTAACTCCATGCTTCAACGAGGTGGAGGTCATTGGCGAAACCTACCGCCGCATCGCCGAGACATGTCGGCGCTACGGGCCCTCATGGGAAATTGTCTTCGTCAATGACGGTTCGACAGATAGGACCTGGAGCGCCATTGAGTCGATTTGCCAGAATGATTCGCAAGTTGTTGGAGTGAATCTTTCCCGCAACCACGGACATCAGGTAGCCTTGACGGCCGGCTTGACCGTCGCCCGTGGGGAGCGCATTTTCATACTCGACGCCGATCTTCAGGATCCGCCCGAGTTATTGCCGGAGATGATGAAGCTGATGGACGAGGGTTGCGATGTCGTCTACGGCGTGCGCAAGCACCGGAGCGGCGAAACGTGGCTCAAAATCAAGACGGCGATGATATTTTATCGGATCCTCAGACAGATTTCCGACTTTGATATTCCCGTTGATACCGGCGATTTCCGGCTGATGTCTCGCCGGGCGCTCAATGTTTTTCTGGCGATGCCGGAGAGGCATCGGTTTGTCCGCGGAATGGTAAGTTGGATCGGGTTTCGCCAGTGTCCCCTTGCTTATGAGAGACAGGCCCGATTCGCAGGCCACTCGAAATATCCGTTTATGAAAATGGTTCGCTTTGCCTTCGATGCGATCACAGGATTTTCCATAAAGCCCCTTAAAATCGCCATATACCTTGGGGCTGTGACTGGAGCGATGGCGCTGGTGTGTGTGGCTTATGTCATCTGGTCATGGACGCAAGGGGCGACGGTGGCGGGCTGGCCCAGTTTGATGTTCGTCGTTCTCCTGCTCGGATCCGTCCAACTATTCGTGTTGGGCATCATCGGCGAATATCTCGGGCAGATTTTTGTGGAATCGAAGCGCCGGCCGCTTTTCATCATCGATGAAATCTGCCGTAGCGGTGAAAGTCTTGAAGCTGCGGCAGGGATCAGTCCGGAGAAAAGTCTGGCGGAAAACCCGGCGGCTGAAACAGGCGGCCGGTAGAGAGAAGCGAGGCCATGCGGCTATTTCGAAACTAATCTTATGAAAACACCTGGAGCTGAGTTCGATGATTATGCCAGGGAATCATATTCGGCCGGCATGGAAGATGGATTCAAACGCTTGATGGGCGAGTCGGCCAGGATTTTCCTCGAACATAAGGCCGCGTGGCTGATCGACCATTTGCGGAAAGGCGGCGTTCACACCGGGGAAAAGGCTTTGCTCGATGTCGGTTGCGGCACTGGAGCTTTTCTTCAGGTTCTGCAGGAGCAGGGCTACGCCGGAAAGTTGGGCGGGTGCGATGTTTCCTCAGGGATGTTAAAGCAGAGCTCCCAGCTTTCTTTTTCGGGGGAGCGCCCTTCCTTTCATCAACTGACACTGGGCGAAGGGCTGCCATTTGAAGAAGAGTCTTTCGATTTCGTCACGATTTTGTGCGTCTATCACCACATTGAGCCTCCCGAAAGGGCCGCGATGACGCGGGAACTGTTCCGAGTTCTAAAACCAGGGGGATATGCCTTCGTTTTTGAGCACAATCCATGGAATCCCGCCACGCAATGGATTGTTTCCCGCTGCCCCATTGACGTGAATGCCAAACTGCTCTCTTCGCGGGCCCTTGGATCGCTTCTTGATGGGGCAGGCTACAAGGAGATTCGCACGGACTTTCTTCTCTTTTTTCCCCCGCGTTTGAGGGGTCTATGGACCAAAGAAAAATATCTCTCATGGCTTCCGCTGGGTGGGCAATACGTTACCTATGCAAAGAAGCCTTCAGGCATCTGAAGGCCCGGTTGAGCTCTCATGGGTTTTCAGCCCTTGAGGCCGCTAAAAAGCTGGTTGCATAACCCGGAATATGAAATTCTAGCACCCTATGTCTGGCTTCTTGCAGCAGCGGGAAAAAATTCTGGCTGCATCCCTGATTATCGTTTTTTTTCTGCTGAATTTTTCCATTGCTTCCAGGTCGCCATTCGGCGGGTGGATGGATGAGGTGGGCTACGTGGATCCCGGGCTGAACTTGGCGGCTGGAAAAGGGTGGACTTCGACGACGTATCCTTGGGAAACAGATCGTGAATTCTTTGCGGGCACTTCTCCTTTGTATCCGGGGGGGCTATCGATTTGGGTGCGGATTTTCGGGATATCCATGGTCTCGGCCAGGAGCTATTGCTATTTTCTTTTTTCTGTCGGGATGCTTCTGCTTTGGCTCGGAACATTTCGTTTTAATTTGCTCACACCAGCTTACCGTGTGTTCTGGATTGTGATTCTCTCAACCGAATACAGCATGAACTGGATGGCGCGAAACGAGCGCTACGATGTCTGGATTTTCATTGGTTTGGCACTGGCTTGGTTTGGCGCATCCTTGCGCGGTCCATGGGCAAAATTTCCGCTGATTTTTACGGGCTGTTTTCTCATACCCTGTGCGGGTTTTGTCGGAGCTCCTTATGTTTTTCTCGTCGCCAGCGTTGCCATCGTCCTGACCAAATGGAAGTTCTGGAAGGAAGCCGTCACAGGAATGGCGGGAGCGGGGTTTGGAGTCGTCGGCGTGGGATTATTCTTTTTCGCCTTTGGAAGACTTCAGGCATTTCGAGAATGCGTGGGCCACAGGACTTTGATCGGACAGAGCAAAGAACGCTCCCCGCTTGAAATTTTTCTGTATCCGATGGATGACTGGGCAGTGGCTGTGATGATTGGCCTCTTAATTGTATTATCTCTTTACTATTGGAAATACCGACTACCGAGTGCCACCCCATGGTTGGGGCTCGCCTGGGGGATGGTCATCCTGATGCCCTGTCTCATGCTCTCGCGGGGGGTTTTTGTGATGATGTATTTCTATATGCTCATCATTCCATTGTCTCTTGCGATTCTCCAATTGGTTTTGTCCGCCTTGGCGAGCGTGCGAGGCCGTTTCCTGGCCATGGCAGTAACTGTAATAATGGGAATACTATGTCTAGGGGGGCTTCCGGGGCGGCTTTATACTTCGTGGAAAGAGTGGGATTTTAGGGATCCGCAACATATACGGGACTTTGTCCGGGCTTATATTCATCCCGACGACGCGGTTCTCACGGATTACCCCTTTTATTTTGAGTTGCGAGACTATGTAAAATTTCTGGCCACGCCATGGTATTGCGATGTCGTCCCCCCTGACGAGGCCCAAAGAATTGACGTCGCGTTGATTCGCAATAATGATTCTTCAAACGTGATCCAAGACCCCTCCAGCCTGCCGAGAATCGGAGGTGGTTGGATAAAGGTAGCCGTATTTCCAACCCCCGAAATGATGGCGAAGCATTGGGGCGCCACCAATTTTCCAACCTTCACCCTTTATCGACGGGAAATTCCATCGCCCTAGGGCCTATTAGTGTTAAAAGACTCTAATGGAGGCATGCTCCTCCTGACGGTCAGTCACTTTCTCACCCGCCGCCACGTTTGCCATGTATCACGGAAAATTTGCCACACGACGGGTAGGCCGATGCCGCCGAATTTCATCGAGTGCCGCACGACGACAGGCGCCTCGACCATAACCGCACCGAGTTGCACCAGGCGCACGAGCAATTCGAGATCGAGGGTAAAGCCGCGGCTTTCGGTTTTTGCAAGCGCCTTGAGCAGCATCTCGCGCCGCACCAGCTTGAGGCCGGTCTGCGTGTCGCGCACGGGAAGTCCGAAAAGGAATTTCACCAGCCAGAAATAGCCGAGGCTATAGGCGCGCCGGATGAGCGGATACTCGACGGTACTGTCGGGGTGCATCTTGCTGCCGATGACAGCGTCGGCTTTTTTGACACGCTGGATGGCCACGAAAAAAAGAATTTGTTCGGGTGGCAGATCAAGGTCGGCGTCGATGAAGACGACGAATTCGCCGCGCGCCGCTTGCGCGCCCTGCCGCAACGCCTCACCTTTGCCAGAGCGTGGGAGATGCAGCGAAACGACTTCACCGGAGAATTTCTCCGCCAGCCGCGCGATTTCTTCGCCCGAATTGTCGGAGCTGCCGTCATTGACGAGGATCATCTCGAACGGGCCCAGCATGCGCAGTACGGCCATGGTTTGCTCGACATTGGAGGTGATCCACGCGCCTTCGTTGTGAAGCGGCATGACGACGGAGAGGCCGAGAGGGGACGAAGCGCTCATGGCTGCTTGCGCCCCCAGCGCACGATGCTCACGAAGAGCACGACCATCAAAGCGACAAGTCCGCCTCCGAACATATAGGCGGGCATGACTTGCGGCTGCCGGCCCACGAGAAAGAGCAGCAGCACATAGCCCACGGCGCACCCGGCCAAAAGAAAGCATTCGGGATGGCGGCGTGAGGCCAGAACAAAAATTCCCACTCCCTGGAGCAGCCCGAGCGGAATCATGGCTGCGGCAAAGCTGGGAACAAGAGCGGCGGTCGATTTAAAATCAGCGCCGCAAAAGAGCCGGCTGAGCGGTTGTGAGAGGCAGCCGAGAAGTATCGCGCCCAGCAACAGCGCGCCGACGTAGATCCAGAGAAAAGTGAGCGAGGCCATCGTGGTGCGGGCCATACGCGAGCGTTGCGCGAAAAAAATCCAGAGCAGCGGCTGCGTGCCCCAGAAAATTCCACGTCCGAGCAGGCCCGCCGTTTGATACGCGTCAAATCCAGGCCAGTCCACGTAGCGCAGGTTGCTGCTTGTGGCGACGCCGAACCAGCATTGCGCCACAATCCGGTCCGCGCTGGAAAAAAGGAAGAGAGCCAGTAGCACGCTGAAAGTCGCGGCGGCGCAGAGAAGGAAGTCCCGGTCTTGAACGGCGCGGCACGCCTTGAGCCGGGTCGCGATGCCAATTTCGCGCAAGGCGAGCACGGGAGACAGTGCGATGAATCCGGCCAGAAAAAACACGGCCAGCGCCGATTCGCCCCACGGTTGCGCCCAGGCCAAACCCGCGCCCATCAACACGCGCGCCAGCGCCGACGCGGCGAGCAGCCACGCCCAGAGGCAAAGTTGATTGCGGTCCTGGCAAACCGCCTGGCTCACCACGCATCCCAGCGCGACGAGGACACTGGCGAACGTCAGGAATTCGAGCGAGAAACGGGGCAGATCGAGCAGCGCTCCCAGCAGGAAAACCAGCGGCAGGCAAAGGCCGCCCCAGATCCAGGCGAATGTCTGCGTGACGGGGAGCGTCGCGGCGCGAAGCGATTCGATGCGCGCGCTTTGCGTGTCGGCGTGTTTGCGCGCGAGATAATGCATGAAGGCGAGATTCAAGGCGAGGACGGGCACGGTCATCAGGCCGATGATTCCGAATGCGGTGTTGAGCGTGCCGAATTCTCCCGGCTTTAGTTCGCGGCGAAAAACAATCTGTGCCGCGAAATGGAACAGCCCGATGAGCGCCCAGAACACAAGCGATTGGCCGGTCTCCGTTCTGTAGATGAAAAGGGCGCGGCGAAAAAAGCCGGATGCTTTTGCGAGGGGAGCAAGGTCGGCGTTCATGCGGGAGATTCTTCGGCGGACTGAATCCATCGGCGGAAAAATTCTGCTCCGGCTTCCAGGTCGCTCAAAAGAATGAATTCGTCCTTCGTGTGTGCCTGGGCGATGGAACCGGGCCCGATGCAAACGGCGGGACACCGCGGGCCGCTCAGGACGGAGGCGTCGGAAAACCAGGGCGCGGTGGTGAATCCGCGCGCTTGTTCGCCAAGCCGCCGCACCCAGGGCAGCGATTCGTCCGTGTCGAGCGGTGGCGAATAGTGGTGCAGTCGCACGGTGACATCGGGAGCGGCCGTGCGCAAATCGGCTTCGAGCCGGTTACAGAATTTTTCCGGCTCGATGCCCGGCAGGACGCGGCAATCGATTTCGACGCGGCACTGGTCGGGCACGATGTTGATTTTGCTGCCGCCGGAAATCGTGCCGACGTTGAGCGTGGGGCTGCCGAGTTTCGCGTGCGATTGGCAGGCCAGATCGGGAATTATTTTTTCCTCGATGATTTCGAGCACGCGCCGCATGGCGTAAATAGCGTTGCGTCCCTTGTCGGGCATCGAGCCATGGCAGGCCACGCCGGTGGTTGTAATTTCGAGCCAGAGCGCTCCTTTGTGCGCGGTGACAACGCCGAGCTGGGTCGGTTCCAGGATGAGCGCGAGGTCGCTCGAAAAGCCATTTTTGGCCAGCGCGTGCGCGCCGTCATTGCCCGCCTCCTCGCCCATGAGCGCAAGGAAACTCCAGCGGATGCGCGATTTTGCGCGCGCGGAACTTTGCGCCCATTCTCGCACGGCCCAGAGCGCAGCGGCCATCGGGCCCTTGGTGTCGGTCGAGCCGCGACCGAAAAGTTTGCCGTCGCGAATCACCGGATCGAAGGGCGCAATGGTCATGCCGGTGACGCTGACGGTGTCGAGATGCGGCGCGAATGCCAGATGCGGTGGCGTGCTGTCCTGCGTACTTTCCGGCACAAACGAAGCAATGACGTTGGGCCGGCCCGGCTCGACCGGATGGAGGCTCACTTCCGCGTTGAGCGAGCGGAGAAAATCGGCGACATACTCGGCCATGGCCTGCTCGCCGGTGCGCGCCGTGCCGGGATTGCCCTGCGGATTCACGCTGGGAATCGCCACCAGGTCCTGGAGGAGTTCCACGACATTCTTCGGAGCGGCCATAGCTTGTAGACTAGGCGGTGCCTCCAAAAGAGGGCAAGGCTACAGTCTCTCGTACCCGTCGTGTTTTAAACAATAACCTAATTCTTCGGAGGTTTAACTCCAGAAGCCCATAATCCTACCTGGAACGTTTTAATGTCGTCTGTAGGGGATATATCCAGGTCCTTTCGTATCTGATAAAATAAGTGTGACATTAATTTATCGTGGCGATCCTGGCTTTTATCCGGATTCGATATTTTTATTTCCTGCTGAAATTCACGTAAAGCTTCAATAACAGGCTGTGGTGCCACCAGATTTAGTTTATTACATGCACGCGCAAATACCCGGTGACCTTCAGTCGTTGTTTCTCCAGAAATAACTCCGCTGAGACTGGCGACGAATTCTTTGTAATGCTCAAGCTTCTCTTTTCGCCAATCAGCTTCACGTTCTTTCTGTTTTGTAAACCAGTAGGTTGCTCCGGTTAAAAGTATACCTCCGCACGCGGTTATAAGCGCTGTGATAACTTCGGCTGACATTAGAACTCGAAGCGTAGCCTAAAATTTTGGGAAGAAAAGATTCGATCAGGTTTAGAATGACGGAAAGCCTTTAGCAAAAGTCAGGGTCAGGACGGAGTCTGACCCTCCAGGGAACGCTCTACTTGTTCTGCGGCGCCGCCGATTCAGGGCTGGACCCGGCGGCGATGACGGTGGGGCCGGAGTAGGCCTTGACCAGTCCCTGCGCGACGCAGTCGGCGTACTCGCGGAAAATGCTGCCGTAACCCTTGGCATCGAAGGTCCGCTGACCCTCGTAATCACCGGCCAGCAATCGCTTGTAAACCGTTTCGTTGTTCATGAAGTAGGGTTCCGTGCAGACGACGGGGCCGTCATATTCGCGATTGGCGGCGAGGTTGCGCGCGACCACATAGGGATTGTTCGGGATGACCGCGCGCGTGGTGCTCGAATCGCCATAGGGGACAGGCCCCAGGCCGGTCCGTTGCTTGAAGACGTCCGCGATATCGGCGGCGACTTCCGTTTCGATGTCAGCGCCGCCCTCGACCATTTTGTAGACGCAGCGCCGCCGCATTTCGGGATCGGCGATCTCGGATTTCGTATAGCTGCCGCCGACAAAAAAGATGTTCGCGTTGCCCGAAGTGACCCTGCCCCGGGCGCTGCGCGGCGTGGCGTCGATGTAAAGGATGATGGTGATGTCGGGCACGAAGTTGTTTCGGATGCGGTTGCCCCGTTCCTTGATTTCGGAGCAGCGGTAGAAGAGGAATTCGGAGAGCTCCATGAGCCGCTGCCCGAAGAGGAGATTGAGCTTGTCCGCGGGCAGGGCGTGCAAGTTCTGCGCGTGGCTGGAGTGGGCGATGAGAAGTTCGCGGGCCTCTTCGAGCATGTCGTCGGGACGGTAGGGGGTCACCGGCTCGGTCGAGTCGCGCACCACGAAAACGCTCGCGCCCATCGCGGTCAATTCCTGCTTGAGCAGGCGTGCGGTGATGAGATTGAGATCGCCTTCCTGCACCGGCGCGCTGCCGTTATAGCGGGTGCTGCGTCCTTCCATCTGCGCCCATGGTCCTCCGATGTGGCCGGGGTCGATGGCGACGCGCAGTCCGTTGAGCGGCCCATCGAGCGGATGGGACATGGTGCGAACTTCCGCCGGGGTGCGAAACCAGCGCATGGGCGCGCGGGGCTGGTTGGGCGGCGCGAATTCGAGCACGAATTGCGGGATTTGCCGTTCCTGCGGCGAGGGGTAAATCACCACGCGCGAATCGTTGATGTCGAGGTACGCCGGAAACGCGGAGAAGGGATCGTAGAGGCTGTGGAGCTTCTGCTCGAATTGCTGGCGGGTGATCGTCCCCTGATAGAGGTCGATCGGAAACCACGGATTCGGCGTGGGCCATCGCGGGGAGCCGGTCGGGGTCTTCAGATGCCGCAATTCGTTGATGCTCGACGCACTCCACGCTGTCCACGGCGTCACGCCGGGGTAGGTGGCAATGGGCGGGATGTCGACCGGCGGTGGCGCAGGTGTGGAGGTGGGTGCAGGAGCGGGAGTGGGATCGGGTGTCGGATTGCCCGCGGCGCCAAGGCACACAAGAGCGGCGGCTCCGATCAGAGCTATCATTCCTAAAATAGGCAGTTTTAACTGTCCCAAAAGCATGGCCGACTACGCTGTCAGCGCTCTCGAAAAAACGCAAGGGTGCAATTACAATAAAATACACCCGTAATTGGAGCTTGGCGAATGCGCTCTGTAGGGTAAGTGAATGGGGGAGGGAATATGATCAACTTTACACGGGCGTTCGACTCGGCCTGGGAACGGATGCAAATCATCCTTTTCCGCCCGTTTGACTTTGGGAAGTGGTGCGCAATTGGCTTCAGCGCTTTTCTGGCCGGCCTTCTCCACGGCGGCAACGGTTTTAACAGCTCGTTCAATAGCAATAATTTTAACAACAACAACAACTTTAACAAGTACGGCGGAAGCCAGCCCCCGAATTTCAATTTCAATTTCCATCAGTTCCCTTCCAACATCACCCAGGGCATCAATGGCATTCAGATTGGAGTTATCGTTCTCTTCGTCGTCCTGATTGTCGCGGTTGTTTTCGGCTTGATCCTGCTCATGTACTGGCTTGGCGCCCGGGGCCAGTTTATGTTTCTCGATAATATCGTGCGCAATCGCGGCGCGATCTCCTGGCCCTGGCAATATTATGCGCGCCAAGCGAACAGCCTCTTCCTTTTTTACCTCCTTTTCATGGTGATTTCGCTCGCGATCATTCTCCCTATTCTCATCGTGGCAATTGTGATGTGTGTTCCGCTATTCATGCAGCACCGCTGGCCTGGCGGGGGCGAAATCGCAGGTTTTGTGGTGCTGGGGATTCTCTATCTTGCCATTGCGATTGGTCTGAATCTTATCTTGTTCATTTTCCGGGAATTTGGCATTCCGCTAATGTTCCGCAATGGCCTGCTTGCCCGCCCGGCATTCTGGGAGTCGATGAGCCTGGTGAGGCGGTATCCGGGCAGCATCGCGATATTCTTCCTGCTTCGCATCGCGATTTTCATCGGCGTGGCGATTCTCTCGGTCATCATTTGTTGCGCGACGCTGCCCTGTTGTTGTGTGGGGCAGTGGCCCTATGTCGGGACGGTCATTCTTCTGCCTGCATTGATTTATGTGAAGTGCTTCACCCTCGATTGCCTCGCGCAATTCGGACCTGAGTACGATGTCTGGACGGTCGATGTGCCGCCGGTCAGCCCCCAGCCACCACCCGGATAAACTCGACACGGTCGCCATGCTGGAGGATGCGTCCGGGCCACTCTTCCCTTAACAAGGTGTGGCTGTTGAGTTCGACCAGCAGCAGGCGCGCATCGAGGCCGCAACTCGCCGCGAGTTCGCCGAGCGTCATGGTGCCGCTGACTTGGCGTGCGTGGCCGTTGACGAAAATGCTGAGGCGTCCCTGGACTGTTTCTGACATAAAATCAATTAGCTACAAAAATTCAATTAGCCACAAAAGAACACAAAGAACGCAGAGAAATTCTTGCTCTGTTAAAACCCTTTTAACAGGAAGACATGAAATCATGAAAACAGGAAGGAAGATAGGTAGTGTCCCAATTTGAAATCACAGCAAATCGATACGGACCTTCTGCCATTCTTCCCAGACGTTCTCCGCGCCGATGTCCTTGTAGCCCCTCCGTCTCAACTTTTTCCGCTACGTCTTCGGCCATGGGCATTCCGTTGGATCAAGCTACTACCGGAAGATAAGTTCGATCCCTTCTCATGGTCATTTTCATGTCTTCATGATTTCATGTTTTTCTGTTGAGAAATGATGATTTCAACAGAGTGCTTTGCGTTCTCTGTGTTCTTTTGTGGCTAAATTGCCTACCCAAGCCGGCCTTCCTCGGCGTCGAGCAAATCGAAATTAAAGATGACCCGTTCCTGGACTTCCGGCCTTACATTCGCCAGCAGGTATTCCTGCACCCAGGCCTGGCGATCCGGCGGCAATTCCGAGATGCGGCGGCATTTCAACGTGAAATTCCACGCGGCGACTTCGCCGGGGGAGTGCGTTTTCGCCTTGGACGTGATCCACTCGGCCACTTCCTCATCGGTCGCACCGGTGGCGACGAAGTCCTTGAATTCATCCGCATCGATTCCGGCGAATTCAAAGAAGACGCGGTCCATGCCGTAGTTGTATTCGTACTCGCCTGCCGTGCCGTTGAGGAACGCGCGGCACTTGTCGAGAACGCGGCCGACGATGACGTAGCCCGCGAAAAGAGCGCGGGGACTGCGCGGATAGTCCTTGGTCAGGTCGAGCGCGAGGTCAGCGAGGGTTTCCGCCATGACTTCGTAGTCTGGGCCGAAAACTGGCGCGATGCAATCGCGTTGTCAGGGGGAGCTATCCAAGCTTCTTCGTGCTCGCTCGGACGATTATTTCGACTGGCAACTGGCACGGTTCCACGGCGTTGCCTTGTTGCAAGGAGATCGCCAGCCGGACGGCTGATTCGCCCATCTCCGTCTGGGGGATGCGTATCGTCGTTAATGGCACGCGAAAATTCTCCGCGAGGAGGCCGTCGCCGAAACCGACGATGGAAACATCGTCCGGAATGCGGAAGCCCTGCTGGAGGAGGATGTTGGCGGCCCCGATGGCCACGCTGTCGTTATAGGCTACGATCGCAGTGAAAGGCGCTTTTTCCGAGAGCGCCTGGGCCATGGCTTTGCGGCCCGAGTCGATGTCTTTGTCGGCCAGATAGACGAGGTTGTCGCTGTACGGAACATCCGCCGCCAGGGCCCTCCGATAGCCGCCAAACCGGCCCGCGCTCGATGAAGAGCCGTTCGGCCCGGCCAGAAAGAGAATTTCACGATGGCCCAGTTCGAGCAGATGTTCCGTGGCGAGTTGCCCGCCGCGCTGGTCGTCGCAGACCACCCAGCTCACATGCGAAAAATTCTCCGCGCCGGCGGGATAGGCGTCGAGGAGCACAGTGGGGATGCCGCTTGAGCGGACCAATTCCAACGTCGCAAGGCGATGTTGCCAGCGGACAGCCGGCACGAGGAGCAGGGCCTCCACCTGACGGGCGATCAGCTTGCGCACCTCGCGCATTTCGTTTTCGGCCCGGTCGAGGGAGGAACCGAGGAGCACCTGCAGTCCAACGGCCTCGGCCTGCCGCTCCACGCCCCACAGCAAATGGGAATAATACGAGTGGTTGATTTGAGGCAGAACGATTCCGATGAGCCCGCTGCGGCGCAGGCGCAAATTTTGCGCGGCGCGATTTGGGATATAATTCCGCCGCCGGGCTTCGGCTTGGACGCGCGCCTTTGTGGTTACGCTGATGTCGGGCGCATCGCGAAGGGCCTTGGAGACGGCCATTACCGAGAGGTTTAACGATGAAGCAATCTCCTTGAGGGTCGACATGGGATGGTTATCTCATCGGAGGCTGTCCGAAAAGTCGGCGCAGGTCACGCCGAAAGGTACTGCCTCCGGCAGCATCTGCTTTTTATAAGACCGCGTTGCCTTTTTCTGAAACTTAGTCATGCTAGGCGGCTCATGCAGTCGATTGCCGTTTTTTTGATCCGCGTTTATCGCGTTGTTTTTGCGCCATTAAAAGTCATGTTCGGCCTCCAGGCCTGCTGCCGGTACACGCCGAGCTGCTCAAATTACACGGAGCAGGCGATTTGCACGCATGGCATCTGCCGCGGCGTTTGCCTCGGGGCGAGCCGTATTTTGCGCTGCCATCCGTGGGGCGGCGAGGGGTTTGATCCGGTGCCACCGGCAGTGGGAAGGTCTCGGGGTTAAAGATCATGGATCGCACAAGCATCATTGGCCTTATGGCCTGCCTGGTTTTGTTGATCGGCATGGAGCTCACCTTTGAGAAGCTCTATCCGCCTCCGCCGCCCAAGCCGCCGTCGGCGGTAACGGCCCCGACGCCCACAACTCCTGCGGCTCCGATTCCTCCGGCGCACATGACCGCCCAAACGGTCAATCCGGCTGTGGCTCCCACGCCTTCGGCGCCGGTCGTCGAGAAGCTGACGGTGATCGAGAATGACGCGATGAAAGTGACGTTCACGTCCGTCGGCGCGGCGATCACGGAGATCGAACTCAAAAAGCACAAGGCCGATAACGGCGGTCATGTGGTGCTCAACGAAAACTCCCACTCCAATGTTCTCGCTCTAAGCGGATGGCCGGGAGCGGATGCGGTCAGTTTTCAAGAGGAGACTCTTCCCAACGGGGTGCGTTATTCCGGCGATCTGGACGGCGTGAAATGGGTGCGGACTTATACTTTTGGCAAGAACCTCGAAAGCGACACCGGAATGAGCGGTTACCTGCGGGTGCTTTTTCACAAGCTGGCCCGGCATTTGGGGCAGCCGGAGACAAAACCGCTGGTTTACACGCTCGATGTGAGCGATACGCTGACGAACACGGGCGCAGCGGATGTCGCGCTGCCTCCGTACACGCTAAGCGTGGGACGCGCGGTGCCGTTGCGCGTAAACGGTCATTACCAGGATATTTCGAACATGTATCTTGGCTCGGGCTGGCTTGCGAGCAAGTTTCACCTCACGACCGTCAACGACTTCACGGCAGGTTCGTTCCTCGTCTTCAAAACGCGGGAAGGGAAGGACGAGTTTTCCAGCCAGCTTGCCGATCAGTCGCCGTTGCGCTGGATCGGGGTGGAGAATCAATTCTTCACCGTGCTCCTGACGCCGTCGGCGGAGCGGTCGATCCAAAACGGCAATTTCCGGTGCTTCAACGCAAGGGAGGCGGACGGCACAATCATCTTCAAGCGGGATCCAGAGCGCTATATCCTTCCCGGCTACGAACCTGACATCGAGGCTTCGGCTACGTTCCCTGCCGTCAGCGTGCCCGCAGGCAAGGTGGTCGCTTTGAATTATGGCCTTTATGCCGGGCCGAAGGATTTCAACACGCTCGATGCCTTGGGCGCTGACCAGGGCGCACTGATGAATTACGACGGCATCGTGCCGTTTTCGCTGTTGATCGTGCCGATGCTGACGGTGCTCCACTTCTGGTTTCTCATTTTCCACAATTACGGCGTCGCGATCATCCTGCTCACGCTGATGATCAAGGCGATCACCTGGCCGCTGCAAAGCATCGCCAACCGTTCGGGCAAGCGGATGCAGGCGCTGGCGCCCAAGTTGAAGGAACTTCAGGCCAAGCACAAAGAACAGCCGGAAAAGCTGCAGACGGAGACATTCGCGCTCTATAAGGACTATGGCGTCAACCCGTTCGGCGGTTGCTTGCCGGCGCTCGTTCAGATGCCTGTGTTCTTCAGCCTTTATTTCATGCTCCAGAACGCGATCGAGTTGCGCGGGCAATCGTTCCTCTGGGTGCATGACCTGACACAACCCGATACGGTGGTGTCGTGGGCGCTTCCCTTTGTCGTCCCGTTTCTCAATTCGAGCCACCTGGCGATTCATCCGCTGCCGATCATGGTCACAGGGCTGACAATGGTAATGATGCGGATGACGCCGCAGATTGGCGATCCGACGCAGGCGAAGATCGCCCAGTTCATGCCGCTAATGTTTTTGTTCTTGTTCTATAATTTCGCCGCAGGGCTTTCGCTCTATTACGTCATCAACAACTGCGTTTCCATCGTGCAAATCTATCGCAATCTGCGCAAGCCGCTGCCCGAGCTGAAACGCGTTCCCCGCAAAAAAACGGGGTAGGGGAGATTGGACAGACGGGCCTTCTTTCCGGCCTGATGAATTTTCCAGGCTTGCGCGCCACGGTTTTATCCGCATAAACTACCTATAATAGCATGCCCCCCATTGAATAATGGGCAATGGGGGGCATGCTTCTTGAAACCATTTAAGATAATTGTTCCAATTCCAAATCGTTTGAGGCAGCCCCTCGCTTTTCTCGCGTGACTTAATCGCAACAGAAGTTTTCAATTTCCTAATGCACATTTTTGTTACGGGAGGTGCCGGTTACATCGGCAGCATTTGTTCCGAAGAACTCATCAACGCCGGGCACCAGGTCACCATCTTCGATAACCTGAGCGAGGGCCACCGCGCGGCGGTCGACAAGCGGGCGACTTTCATCAAGGGCGATCTCATGAACCGGGAGGAGATTTTCGCGGCGGTAAAGGGCGCCAAGCCCGATGCCATGATGCACTTCGCCGCCAACTCGCTCGTGGGCGAATCGATGATCAATCCCTCGAAGTATTTTCGCAATAATGTCTCCGGCGGCTTGAATCTTCTCGATGCAACGGTCGAGGCGGGCGTGAAGAAATTTATTTTCTCGTCGACTTGCGCAACCTACGGCACGCCCGAGAAAATCCCCATGGACGAAAGGCTTCCCCAAAAGCCGATCAATCCCTACGGCCAGTCGAAACTCATGTTCGAGCAGATTCTCAATTGGTACGACAGGATTCATGGGCTGGTCCACGTCAACCTGCGCTATTTCAACGCCGCCGGGGCCAGCGAACAGTTTGGGGAGGATCACCGCATCGAAACTCATCTCATCCCGAACATCATCAAGGTCGCCCTGGGCCAAAAGGACCATGCCGATATTTTCGGCCAAAAATACACCACGCCCGACGGCACCTGCATCCGCGATTATATCCACATCCACGACTTGGCCGCCGCCCACATGCTGGCTTTGGGACGCGAGACCAGCGCCGCCTACAATCTCGGCAGCGGCGAAGGTTTTTCCGTGAAGCAGGTCGTCGACATCGTGCGCAAGGTCACCGGCCATCCCATCCCCGTCGAGATGAAGGACCCCCGTCAGGGCGATCCGCCTCGGCTGGTCGCCAGCTCCCACAAAATCACCAGCGAGCTTGGCTGGCGTCCCAAATATCCCCGCCTCCAGCCGATCGTCGAAAGCGCCTGGGCATGGCATCAGAAATATCCGACGGGGTATGGGGACTAAGGAACGTGAACTAAGAGCTTGGAACGTAGAAAGTAGAACGTAGAAAGTAGAACCGGGGACAATGGAAATAAGAACAAGCGATGCCCCACCGCGTTCTAAGCTCTGAGCTCTAAGTTCTTCGCTCATGAAAACCGTCGTTTGTTTTGGGGCGAGCCTGACGGCGGGCACTGTCAGCTTCAACTATATCGAGTTGCTGGAAGCGCGGCATTCGCTGAAGGAATTTCGGTTCATCAATCACGGGGTCAATGGCGACCTGGCATGGAACGGCCTTCAGCGGCTGGACCAGGTGATCGCCGAGCAGCCCGATTTCGTTACCATTCTCATCGGCACCAACGACGTCAACGCCACGATGAGCGAGCGAAATCTCATCCGGTACAAGGCCTTCAATCGCCTGCCCGCGGAGCCGACGCTTGCCTGGTACGAGAGCAATCTTCGGATCATCGTCAAGAGGCTCAAAGAGGAAACGCCCGCGCGCCTGGCGATGCTTTCCCTGGCCGTGATCGGCGAAGACCTCGATCACGAAGCCAATCGCAAGGCTGAGCTTTACAATGAGGTGATCCGGCGGATCGCGCGCGAAGAAAATCTCGACTATCTTCCGCTCCACGAGCGAGTGCTGGACTATCTCCGCGAACACGAAGCCGACCGCGCCCAACTCCCCCCCCGGTTGGAGTATTCCGACGGCCTGACCAACGTCGGCAACGCCTTTGCCCTTCACGCCAGCGGTTTTTCCTGGGACGAAGTCTCGCGGCGCAACGGCCTTCTTGTCACCACCGACGGCCTGCATCTCAATTCCGTCGGTGCGGGAATGATCGCGGATTTGATCGAAGCGTGGCTTACGCCGTAGAAAAAGGTCTCATTAAGGCCAGGGAATCTCCTTTTTCCGAAACTGGGATCTCCGCCGGGAAATCGACCCAGGTTCCCTCCACCAACATTCTCAACGGATTCGCGGGAATGCCGCGCTCGCCGTGAAGCAGCATCGTGGAAAGCAAATCGACCGCGGTGCTGCCTATCGTGCGCGATGCTTCAACGATTCCACAAAGTCCCGCATGACTTTCGCCGGTCGGAATATCCTGTAAAATGGGAAACGCAATCCGGATATCGTCTGGAACATGGAGACCTTTCTCACGCAGCCAGTCGGGAATTTCTCCGTTCGCGGTGATGATGGCTTGTGGGCGATATTTTTTAAACCAATCGAAAAACATCGGCTTGGTCAGTTTCTCATTCGATAAAATGGGAATGGTCTCGCCTTCCGGCAATCCTGAATCGGCGGATAAAAAGGCCGCCTTAAAATTGCGGTCCACGCGCCGTTCGAAATTGGGAATGCTGACGTATCCTATGCGTGTAAATCCCTGCGCGGTGAGTTTTTCTATAATGGTAACCATGGCACGATAATGTGCCGCAGTCACGAGATGCGCCCGTGGTTCTGTTACCGTATAACCGAATTTCACGACGGAAAAGTTGTCCCAATCCATATCGAATTGAGTTTGACTGATTGCGGAAGGGCTCAGCAATAAGCCATGTACGCCACGGTTAACAAGCACCTTGCTCGCTTTCTGGTGGTTCATGCCAAGTTCTCTCAGGCAGAATTCCTCGAGGCGATAGCCATACTGAACGGCCCGTTCCGAGGCGCCCGCGAAATAGAGGTCAAAGCAATGGCATGGTACGTTTCTTGGACGAGGGGGGTAATCACAGACCCATGCGATGGTGCCGTGAAATTGAGCCGGCTTATTGAATCGGCGATAAGCGCTCAAAGCGGAAAGCATAGGGTCAGGCATGTAGCCTAATTCTTTCGCTATTCTTGTCACCATTTCCCGGGTCTTGACACTGATTCGCGAATCATTTTTAAGCGCCAAAGAAACGGTGCTGTAGTGAATGCCGGCTTTCTTTGCGATGTCGTAAATGGTGAGTCGTCCGGGCATAGGTGTTCAATTGCTTGAATTTCTTCTCACTTCTTCAATTGCTAGAATTACTCTATATGTAAAAAATAGCAAACGGAACCTGTGAAAGGCGATCTTATAATGCAATCATTAAAGTCAAATGTTCTAAAATTATTTTCCCTGTCTCCTAACTGTTTTGTGCTTCGACGGCACCAGTGGCATTTGGTATTTCACGTGGTGGCCGCGGCTCTGGCTGGAAGCCTACTCTTCGCCATGAGCGCCCAAGCGCAAACCGGAGTCGTGACGACTCTCGGGGGAACCGCGGGATCGCAGGGCAGTTCGGATGGCACCGGCGCCACCGCGTCATTTGATCATGCTTGGGCAGTAGCGTCCAATCTTAACTATAAGAGAGGCAACTGGTTGCAATCATAGGGATTTCGAGTTGGATCATAGGCTTTGGCAAGGAGTTCAGGGAGAGGGAGTTGCTCAAACGGGGTGACGCTCAAAAT
>Ga0302320_10005110_pt1 | contig 29515 bp, 24 predicted proteins | sample Bog_T0_3_FD_202130 | JGI IMG/M metagenome (GOLD analysis project Ga0302320, IMG submission 202130) | Peat permafrost microbial communities from Stordalen Mire near Abisko, Sweden - Bog_T0_3 | ecosystem: Environmental > Terrestrial > Soil > Wetlands > Peat | place: Sweden: Abisko, Stordalen Mire...
TAATCGCGGCAGGCAGCCTCAGTAGAAAAAGCGCCCTCCAACTCCATCAGGTTGCGCGGATATTCCTCGATCACGCCCGGATACTATATCTTGGGGTTACCTGAGTCAAGCAGATACCTATCTTCCGGCTTTTGAGCCGGTCAGGAAAAACTTTTCGATCCCCTTATGCCGGAAGCTCCGTATCATGCTGGGGAAAGTGTACTGCGTAACGTCACACGGCACAAGCTATGGATGCTGTCTATTGCATAACCGCTTCCGGTTCATTTGTAAATCGGCCCCAGCGACCCCGGATTGTCCCCCAGCGTCGGGTCCACGCGAAAATCCCATGCCGACTGATTTATGTCGGCGGAGGAAAGGATCTCCACCAGCGCGTACTCGCCGATGGCCAGAGGCTGTTCCGGCGTGATTTTGAGCCAATGCTTGCCGGGGAGCACCTCGACCTTGGCCGGAATCACGTTTTCATCCTGGGTGACCGTACCGGTGGGGCTGACATGGACGGCGCCCACGATGCGCAACTCGCGGCGCTCGTCGGCCCGCACAATGGCGAAGCCCGAGGTGGCCGAATGCGCTCCGTGCTTGCGGTTGGCGACCTCTTTTGCGCCGCCGGTCTGCACCGTCAGGGCGTGCGAGATGACCTTTTCGGCGTCGTCGCGGGCGGCCAGCGAAAGATAAATGGCCGGATCGTTCACGTGCAGATGCACCTTGGCGTGCGTGCCCGCGAGTTCCAGGCTGGCCTTGGCCCCGGCCAGGGGATTCAAGGTGCCCAGTCCGCGCTTGGTCTTGGCATTGATGGCCAGGTCCACGGGCAGAAGTTCGACCAGTTCCGGGGTGCCCTCGAAGGTGTCGAGCGCGAACACGCCGTCTTCGTCGGGCAACTCGAGGCCCTTGACCACCTCCGGGCGGCGCGCCTTCTGCTCGTTGCGCTCGGCGGCCTCCTCCTTGTCGATTTCCTCGGCTTCCTTCATGGCCGGCGAAGCCGCTTCTTCGGGCTGGTTGGCGTGATCGCGCTCCCATTTGCTGGTGGCGTCCCAGTCCACCAGATCCGCCGGCAGCTCTTCCCAGTCGCCGCCGCGCTCCACGGAGATGTAGCGCACCCGGTCACCCACAACTTCGTATTTGCGCACCATCTGGTAGCTTCCGTCTTTGAGGATGAGCCGATGGTTGGTGGCCATACCGGGCAGATCGGGCTTCAGCGGGAGCGGCTTCGGGGCCTGCTGTTGCGACTGGGCGACGCCGGAGGTAGCTGTGGCCGCCAGCAGGACCCCCAGCGCAGTCTTCAGTAGCAGCCGCAAAGTAAGGGAATCAGGCATAGTTCAAGAGTTTAGACGAAGCGGCGAGGCCGGCGTTGGCAAGCCCGTGGCGGCGAAAAGCACCCCAGGATTCGTAACCCTCCGGGCAGCCTTCGCATCCAATATTGTGTATTCTTGAAGCAGGGGTCGTTGATTGAGAGCATTCCCGGCCTATTTCCGGAGAGACAGCCGCTCGAAGCCATGCGCTTTCGGAGCAGCCGCTCTGGTGTGCCTGGTCCTGCTGGCTCTTTTGACCATGGTCCAGGTGGCGCACCTGCATCCTCTGGAGAGCGACGCCGACCATTGCCCGCTGTGCATCGTGATGCACTCGGCGGCGCCGGTTGCGGTTGCGGCTACGGCGGTAGTGCTGGTCAGAATCGCGACTTCCACGCCGGTTTTTGAGCCGCTGGCCATTGTCCGGCACTGGCATCCTCAGCTCTACACCCGCCCTCCTCCCGCAAACTGCCAGGGCACTTTCCGCTTTTCCCACTCAGTCTGAACCGGCAGCCCACCGCACGTTGTGCGGGCGCAACTCCGGCGCTTCTCCGCAGGCTTAGCTTGAAACGGAAGGTTGTCCCCCCTGTACAGAAAGGACCGCGTCCTCTCGCCACGGTCCATGTTCAGCATCCGGCAGACCCCTTCAGGAGGTTCCATATGCCGTTCAAACGCGGCGCAGTTCTTTGCATTCTTCCCCTCTTCATTCTGCTTTTGGCGGCATTCGAGCCGCCCTCGCAAGGCGGCAACGCCGGAGATGTGCGCGGCACGGTGACCGACCCCTCCGGCGCAGTGATTCCCGGCGCGACAGTGAGCCTGACCAATGCGGTCAGCGGCATGAGCCGCGCCGCGACGACCGACTCGACCGGCCAGTTCCTGTTCCCCGGCGTTCCCTTCAACCCCTACAGGATCGCAGTCTCGGCCAACGGTTTCAATCCTTTGAGCCAGGGCGTTGAGATTCGTTCGGCGGTTGGAATCAACCTGAAGCTCGTGCTCCAGATCTCCGGAGGCACCCAGACCGTAACCGTCGAGGCGGGCGGCGACCTGGTTGAGACCGACTCCACCTTCCACACCGACGTGGACCGCGGGCAGATGGAAAAGCTGCCGCTCGAGAGTGCGTCTTCTTCCCTCAGCTCCTTGGTCACACTCTCCACCCCCGGCGTCACGGCCGACTCCAACGGTCTCTTCCACGGCCTCGGCGACCACGCTTCGAACTCCTTTTCGGTGGACGGACAGTCCATCACCGACCAGCAGAGCAAGGTCTTCTCCAACCAGATTCCCGCCGAGTCGATTCAGTCGATTGAGGTGATCAGCGGCGCGCCTCCAGCCGAGTACGGCGGCAAAACGAGCCTGGTTATCGTGGCCACCACCCGTTCCGGTCAGGGTGTGACCAAACCCACCGGCAGCATCACCAGCTCCTACGGCGCCTTCGGCTCGGCTTCGGCCGGGGTGGACCTGGCTTACGGCAGCAAGAAGTGGGGCAATTTTGTAGAGGCCGACGGGCTCAACTCCGGCCGCTTCCTGGACCCGCCGGAATTCGCCGTCTTCCACGATAAAGGCAACGAGCAGAACGTCTTCGATCGCGTGGACTATAGCTTTTCCCCGGTCGATTCAATCCACTTGGACCTGAACTACTCGCGCTCCTGGTTCCAGACGCCCAACTCCTTCGATACCTTGAACGTTCCGAACGTGACCAGCGGCGGCGCGAGTTCCAGCCCGGTCTACAGCGATGTGGGCAACGCGGACCAGCACTCCAAGATCGGCACCGTCAATATCTCGCCCACTTACACGCGGGTCATCGGCAATAACTCGGTCTGGAACCTGGGCGCATTTCTCCGCCGCGACGACTATAACTACTACCCCAGCAGAAATCACCTGGCCGACCTGGGCCCGGCCAACCTCCAGACTTCGTCGATCGCACAGAACCGCACGCTGACCAACGCCGCCGTACACACGGATTTCTCCTACGACAAGGGAATCCACACCATCAAGGCCGGCGCGCAATACGGGCAGACCTATCTGAGGGAAAATGACAACCTGGGCGTGGTCGATCCGACGTATAGCTTCAGCGCGCCCTGCATGGACGCGAGCGGCAACCCAGTGGCCGGTTACTCCGACCCCTCGCAATGCCCCATCGCCGCGAACCCCAGCTACCTGCCGGTGCTGGCGCCCTATGACCTGACCCGCGGCGGCAGCTACTACAACTACCTTGGCCACACCGACGTAAAGGAGCTGGGCCTGTACATTGAAGACCAGATCAAGGCCGGCAACTGGCTCTTCAACCTGGGCCTGCGGGGCGACGTGTACAACGGACTCACCGCGGCCACGCAGGCCGAGCCCCGCTTAGGCATTGCGTATAACATCAAGCCCTCGGCTACCGTGCTGCGCATCTCCTATGCCCGCACCCTGGAAACTCCATTCAACGAGAACCTGGCGCTGTCCAGCAACGGATGCTCGAATGCCGTGCTGTCTCCACTGCTGGCCTGCAGCTCCGGCGTATCTGGAACCCTTCAGCCCGGATTCCGCAACGAGTTCCACGCCGGACTGCAGCAGGCCTTCGGCAAGCGCGTCGTATTCAGCGGCGAGTACATCTGGAAGTACACCCACAACGCCTTCGACTTCAGCGTCCTGGGTAACACGCCGATTACTTTCCCCATCGACTGGCATAGCTCGAAGATACCGGGCTATGCGCTGCATCTGGATGTGCCCCAGTATCACAACGTGAGCGCCTATGTGGTTGCGTCCTCAGTGGCCGCGCGCTTCTATCCGCCGCAAGTGGCCGGGGCAGGCGCCACCGTGGGCCAGACCGGGCTGCCCTTCCGCATCGACCACGACGAGAAGTTCAACCAGACGACTCACCTGCAGTACACCTTTTCGCGCGGCAAACTGCTGAGCGGCTTGTGGGGCGGCTTCAACTGGCGCTACGACTCGGGCATGGTGGCCGGCGCAACGCCCTGCTATAACCCGCTCTCGAACGACCCCAACAGCGCCTGCGGCCCCACATCGACAACGCTTCTTGGCCAGCCGGCGGTCAACCTGAGCAACCTCACCGCCGACGAGGAGTTCCAGGCCGGTCTCACGTGCAACGGACAAAAGGCAAGTCCCGGCAACCATTTGCCGGCCGTCTGCCTGGCCTCGGAGTACGGCTCATCGCTGATTGACGTTCCCGCTCCCGGCAAAGGCGACAACGACAAGAACCCGCCGCGCATTGCGCCCCGCGACCTGTTCGACGCCTCCCTTGGCAAGGACAACATCTTCCATGCCGACCGCTACAAGATGAACCTGGACCTGACCGCCATCAATATCACCGACAAGTACGCCCTGTATAACTTCCTGTCGACCTTCAGCGGCACGCACTATGTTACTCCCCGCGCGCTGACGGCGAAGATTACGCTGAACTTCTAGTTAGATCAGTCGCGGGCGGTAGGCGCATGGAAAGAACGTCTTCCATCCTGGCTGCCGCCCGCGCAAAGCTCTCCTATTTCCCGCGGTATGGCTTCCTTCTATAACTCGCGCAGGACGACCTACCCTCCGCAGCCGCACGTGCCGGCCAGAACCTCGGCAAAATGCATCCCCTCGCGGTCGCTGAGCTGACCGATCTGCTCACGGCAACTGAAGCCGTCCGCCACCACGATGGTGGTGGACGCGGCCGCCTTCACCGCCGGCAACAATCCGAGATTGGCGATGGCCTTCGAGACTTCGATCTTGCCGGCCTCGAAGCCGAACGGCCCCGCCATGCCGCAGCAACTGGAATCGATCAGCTCGACCGCGGCGCCGGCCTTCCTGAGCAGCGCGACCTCATTCGCCGGGCCGCCGAAGACGGCCTTGTGGTGGCAGTGACCGTGGAGGATGATTTTTGCGCCGGCCAGCCTTCCGGTCACCCACTCCGGGGCCTTGGCGGCCAGCCAGTCGGCCAGCAGCCACACCTGCTTGCTGAGCTTCCGCGCCCGGGGGTCGTCGGGAAAAAGCTCCAGCGCCTCGTCCTTGAAGACGCTGGCGCAACTGGGCTCGAGAAAGATGAACGGCAGCCCGGCCTCGATCTGCGGGGCGACGCGATCCAGGACCCTGGCCAGGTAGCCGCGCGCCGCCGGCAGCAGGCCGAAGTCGTAGAGCGCCCGGCCGCAGCAGATGTGCCCCTGGGTGGTCTGGACCCGGAAACCGGCCAGGGTCAGCACCTTCTCGGCGGCGGCCAGCGTCCGCGGGTGGTAGTAGTTGTTCCACGTATCCGCCCACAACAGCACCACCTGCGGTGGGGCCCACTGCGGCACCTGCGGTGCGGCCATCCGCGCTTCGCGCCCTGCTGCATTCTTGGCGTTGCAAACGCGGGGGACGTTGGTTGTTTCATCGGCGGCCGATCTGGATTGCTTGTAGCTCTTCGCCGCCAACCGCGGCATCCTGCGCTCCTGCGCCACCCCCACAATGTGCTTGATGAGCGGGCTGGTCAACGGTCCGTTGAGCACGGCATTGGTCAGCGCCGGGGTGAGTGAGCCCAGCCGCGCGAGCTTGTCGGCAAAGCCGAAAACGTAATGGTGCAGGGGGTGGGGGCGGCCCTTGTAGCGCTGCGCCAGGTACTCGGATTTGTAGGCCGTCATGTCCACCGCCACCGGGCACTCCGTCTTGCAGGCCTTGCAACTGAGGCACAGGTCCAGAGCCTGGTGCACGGCCTGGCTCTGAAAGCCTTCCTTGCGCAGCGCCCCGGCCAGCATCTCCCAGAGCAGGCGCGCCCTCCCGCGCGTCGAGTGCTGCTCCAGGCCGGTGGCGCGGTAACTGGGACACATCACTCCGCCCTGGGTCTTGAGGCAGGCACCCACGCCCACACACCGTTCCGTGGCTCGTTCCAGCGACCCGCCGTCGGCAGCGAAGACGAAATGGGTCTCCAGCTGGGTGTGCGTATGAATATTCGCCTGCCCCGCCGCTGGTTGCCCGTGGCGCAGGTTTTCCACCGGGTCGTAGACCCGCACCGCATCGCACAGTTTGCCGGGGTTCATGCGGTTTTCGGGGTCCCAAATGGCCTTGAACTCCTGGAAGGCGCGCATCAGTTCCGGACCGAACATCTTGGGCAATAGGGCCGCTCGCGCCTGGCCGTCGCCGTGTTCGCCGGAGAGCGAGCCGCCCACGGAGAGCACCAAATCGGCGGCGCGGTCAATGAACTCGCGGAACTTGCGCAGGCCTTCGAGGGTGCGGAAGTCGAAATTGATGCGGAGGTGGACACATCCCTGGCCGTAATGTCCGTAAAGCGGGCTGCGGTAGCCGTATTCGCCCAAGAGCGCGGTGAGTTTGCGCAGATACTCGCCGAGGCGAGCCGGGGGGACGCCGGCGTCGTCCCAGCCCTCCCAGCCTTCCGGCTCGCCGGAAACGAAGACCGTGGCCCCCAGGGCCGACTCGCGAATCCGCCAGACGCGCTCGGCGTCTTCGGCGCCATAGAGCCGGGCGGTGGGCGCTTCAGCCCAGGCCTCTGCCGCGCGAACCAGCGCTTCCGCCCTGGCCCGCGCCTCTTCCGGGTTCCATGCGCCCATCTCCACCAGCAGGAAGCCGCCCCCCTCGGGCAGCAGGGGAAGGTCGCCGGGCGCGAGCCCCTTGCGGCGCATGAAATCCACCAGCAGGCCGTCAAAGCCCTCCAGGCCGATGGGGCCGAACTCGAGCACACGGGGCACCACGTCGGCAGCCAGGAACGCGTCTTTGAAAGCCAGAACGGCGAGCAGGCGGCAGGGCGGGCTGGCGGCCAGGTTCAGGGTGGCACCGACGATGGTGGCGCAGGTGCCCTCCGACCCCACCAGGGCGCGGGCCACGTGGAAGCCGTTCTCCTCCAGCAACTCGTCCAGGTTGTAGCCGGAGACGCGCCGGGGAATTCGGGGAAACTTCTCGCGAATGAGCTTGCCGTAGCGGTCGCGGAGGCTGGCCAGGGCGGTGTAAATCTGGCCCACCCGGCCCTCCGTGCGCATCAGGGCTTCGAGCTCGGCTGCACTGGTGCGGCCCACGGTCATGCGCGTGCCGTCGTAGAGGATCAGGTCCAAGGTCTGGACGTTGTCCACGACTTTGCCCCCCAGCAGGCCGTGGACGCCGCAACTGTTGTTGCCGATCATGCCGCCGAGGGTGCAGCGGGAGTGGGTCGCCGGGTCGGGGGCGTAGGTCAGGTGGTGGCGCTCGGCGGCTTCGCGCAGCCGGTCGAGGACCAGGCCGGGCTGCACGCGCGCCAGACGGGCTTCGGGGTCGATGGAGAGCAGGCCGCGCATGTACCGGGAATAATCGAAGACCACGGCGACGTTGGCGGCCTGTCCGGCCAGGCTGGTGCCCGCGCCGCGCGCCAGGACGGCGGCTCCGGTGGCGCGGCAGGCAGCCAGGGCGGCCTGGACATCGTCGGCGTCGCGGGGCAGAACCACGCCCAGGGGAAGCTGCCGGTAGTTGGAGGAGTCGGCCGCGTAGAGCGCCCGCGAGCCCAGGTCGAAGCGGACGTCGCCGCGCAGCGTGGCCTTGAGCCGGGCTTCCAGTTCGCGGTGGGCTGAAAAAAGCTCATGGTCCAGCGGCGGCTGGTTCATCAGGTCGGAAATCGATGGAGTGCTCACCCTGGAATGGTAGCGCTTTCCAGAAAGCCCACTTTCCGGATCGCCGAGGGCGCGACCGCAGCCTTGAAGCGTGGAGATTCGTCCGCCGGCCCGGCTCGCGGAGCGGGTTCGCGATTTCGAGAGAAAAGTGGCGTTTTTGAGCTCCAAACGCATAAGGAACGCCCAAAAACGGGGTAAAAATGGCCTTCTCTGTTTACTGACAGGTTACTGGGCGTGTGCGAATAAGTTGTTTATTTCGTTATACCTACACTAGATAAGGGGGTCGAAAAAGTAGCAAAAAACGGTAGGAGGGGGGGGGGGGGGCGGCCTTTTGAAGCCCGATTCGGCGGCTCGACCTACACCTCATTCCACCTACCAGTGTGCGCCAGGGGAGGGTAATGATCGGCAAACAGGATCGAAAGGGGAGGGAGAACGACTGACGCCGGTCTTCGCCCGCTGGTTTGGGTTTCATTTCCCGCGAAGAGCTGGCGACGCCGGGCGAGGCTCGGGGGTGAAATAGTTGGGGTTCGTGGTTTCCCCGGTCTCAAAATCGAGACCGGGGGCACCCTGTTTCAATGGCCGGATTTGGGGCGCTCGCCGAGTCGCTCGGAACGCGGCCCCGGGGCTATCGCCCCAGACCACCTCCGGGAAGGTGGACCACAATTCCCACATCGACGTTCATCACATCCAGGGCCGGATTTGACCGCACCACGAAGGCATTGGAGAAGTGCAGGTCGCTCAGCAATCCCAGGCGCAGGTCGTAGCGGCCATGCAATTTGACCTTGAGCCCCGCAGTGGAATGAAAGCTCCAGTTCTCATAGGTTGCGTACGGCGACAGCGCTTTTTGCGTAAATCCCAGCACGGACGCCTTGGTTTCGAAGTAGGGCATCAACGGCCTTCCATCCCTCCACAAGAGGCGGAATCCGATGGGGGTAATTCCCATGCCGGGGACCCACTCTTTGGCGCGGCCCTGAGGGTTGCCCCAGATGTCGGCCTTCACGGGTTGAGAAAGCAGGAGCACAGGCAGGAACTCGGCCACGTAATCGAGGCGGGCGCCCAGGACCCTGGGCCAGAGCTGGCGATCGACTTCGACGCCGGCCGCGTAGAGCTTTTCGCTCTCCGCGGCGCCAAACACCTTGTAATTTCCAAACGAAGCCATTCCCTCGTAGATGATTTCACTGGGTTGTGAACGCACGATGGGAGGAGGCCTGTTCGACGCCCAGGGCTCCACGGCATGGCCCAGGGTGGAAGCCGTCAGGATGGCAAGCGCCACCAGAATCCCGCGGGGCCGTCGAGTCCGACGGCGCACGGGCAAGTCTCCGATGCCCGTGGCCAAGGCCTTGGGATCAAGCTGCATGGTCCATGTCGCACCGATCGCCGCTGTCATCGCAATCTCCCCCTGGTTCGAACATGCCTTCACTCCGCCGAAGGCTCTGTTTTGCGGGAAATATGCTGGGCAAACTCGACAGCGCAGGCATTCCGCTCTGCAGCACAGGACGCTGGCAGCCAACTCCAGCGTCCCATTTGCGGGCGCATTTTTCTGATTCGTTTTGACCCTCGGCGTGGAATATACCGGCTGATAAGAACCAGGCAACATCATTCTCGCCGCAGGTGGTTGCCTACCAGACGATCGGAATCATGCCTGACTTCTCGATCAGCTTGTCATGGGTGACGAGTTGAATCCCTTCAACCAGCGCAGTCGCTCCGATCAATCGGTCCTGAGGATCTTTTGGGTAGGAATCGGGGAAGCTGACCGCGCGAGCCGCGATCTCCGGCGTAATGGGAAGCACCGTCATTCTTGAAGCGCACCGGCGGACGAAGGATTCGACGCTCAGCGTGGTCTCTACCCGCCCCTTTTCGGCGAGCCAGGCCAATTCCAGGAGAGTGATGGCCGCAATGGCAAGTCCGCCTTCAATACGAGCGGCGCGAATGGCTTCTTTGGCGGGTTTCGACAGTCTGTCCGGTTCAAGAGCGAGCCAGACAACGATATGCGTGTCGAGGAGAATCATTGGGGCAGGTTCCAGTCCGAGGCGGGAATCGTATTCTCGATGTCTCCGACAATGCGGGCGTTTCCGGCGATGAATCCGAAGATTTCGTTTTCATCGGACTCCATCGGGATGATTTGGACCACCGGTTTGCCGTGCTTGGTGATGACCACGGGCCGGCGGCTTCCCGCGACCTGGTCCATCACCGCGAGGCACCGGGATTTGAATTGGGCGGCGGGAATCTTCCGCATGAGATGCTCCTGTCAATAGGACCATATTATTATGACCACTTTGGAAAAGCAAGGCTGTGGCCGGGAGCGGCGACCTGGAAACCGTGCTGGCGGCGCACCCCTGTTTTTGTCATTTTCTTCCCGGCCCCAGGCGCTCAAGAGATTTCAATGGATTGATGAACGCCACGCGCTCACCTGCCGATAGAGTAGATGCGTACAGTGCCGCGACGGATTGCCGCGGGAAATCTCTGGCCAAATGCTCCTCAAGATAGGTGGGCAATGCCAACCCTCAGGCAGAAATGCGCGGCAATGCTGGCGGGCTCCATCGCCGGGATCTTGTGCGGGGTATTCGCCGGGTATTTTCTGGCTTGGGAGATTACGGTGTGGGCGACGGGAGCCCGCCTGGACCAGTACGCGAGCCAGCTCATAGCGGACAGCGAGGCCTCCGCCTCAGAACTGAGAACCGCGCTTACCGCGCTGGACGTCTCGCCGTCCGGCGCCTGCTCGGCTGGCGAGATCAGCTACTTTCGCGCACTTCTTTTTGAGTCGGACTACTTGAAGGACGCCGGGCGGATGCGCGAGGACGGCAGGATCGAGTGCTCGGCGGCATTGGGAAGGCGGTCGCGGGCCAGCGCACCTTCGAGGCCGGATTTCATCCTGAAGGACGGCACCTCAATCTACAAGGATCTTCCCCAGTACCAGAATAGCGATCTGCCCGCCATGACGCTGCAGAGGGGCAATTCGTTTGTGGCCTTCATACCCATGATCCGAATGCACCTGCAGCCGGCGCCGTTGCGCTACACGGTAACCACAACCAACGAAACCGCGCAGGAAGCCGGAACCTTGATGGGCGACCCGCTTCCGCCGGGCGCGCCGAAGCCTACCGAAGAGGGGAAGCAGCGGATCGGCGAGAGCATGTACGCGACCCGCTGCTCGATTCGCTTCTTCACCTGCGCGACGGCCTTCACGACGCTGCCGGAGATCGTGCATACCAACGAGGCCAGGTTCTACGGATGCATCGGTCTATGCGGCCTTTTCGGCGGCCTGGCCGGCCTTGCCATTTCGCTCCTTTACCGGCGCAACAAGAGCATGGAACAGCAACTGCGGCGCGCCATTCGCCGCAACGAGTTGAAGGTCGTGTATCAGCCCTTGGTGGACCTGGCTACCGAACAGATTATCGGCGCTGAAGCACTGTCGCGCTGGACCGATGAAGAAGGGCATGTTGTGAACCCCGAGTTCTTCATTCACATCGCAGAGGAGCGGGGTTTTATCCGCGATATTACGAGATTTGTTGTGCGCCGCGTGTTGAAGGATTTCGCTCAGGCGATGCGGAGTAATCCCGATTTCCGCGTCAGCATCAACGTGACCGCCTCGGACCTGGCCGATCCCGGGTTCCTCAAGATGCTGGACGACTCTCTGGCACAGGCGAAGGTTGCGGCGCAAAGTCTCACGATCGAAATCACGGAAAGCTGCACGGTCAGGCACCAGGTGGCCAAGGAGACGATCCGGGGACTTCGCCAGCGGGGACATAGCGTCCACATCGACGACTTCGGCACCGGCTATTCGAGCCTGGCCTATCTTCACGATCTCTCCGTGGATGCCATCAAGATCGACAAGGCATTCACCCAGGCAATCGGCACTGGTTCGGTTACGGTGGCCATTCTCCCTCAGATTCTGGCCATGGCGGAGGCTCTTCAACTGGGAGTGATCGCCGAAGGCATTGAGACCACGCAGCAAGCCAGCTATTTTGCAGGATCGGCGCAAGCCGTGCTCGGACAGGGCTGGCTGTTCGGACGGCCGATACCGGCCGCGAACTTCCTCCAGTTGCTGGCTGGGGCCGGGAAGCAATCGCTCGTCTCCGCAATCGACAGAAGAGCCCTCGCCCCGGTGGGGTCAGCTTCGGAATTGCTCGACAGCGGCAGCTCCGAGCTTGATGCCTGAGGCATGAATCGTGCGCTTCGATTGGCGGGCGGCACACCTCTCAATCAATGATCGGAGATGGGGTGGGGCTGGAGTTTGAGACCTGGAATCTCCGAGCCCCCTCCCAGACGCGAACTCCTCCCAAAAAGACGCCGGTCGCTTTGCCGCTGGACCGCAATGTCCGACGCGCGATGGCGGCCCGCGGGTAGCAGGCGCCCGGCGAGCGCATGGTCTAGGACAGCGCCAGGTTGAGGTTGTCGATGGCCTCGTCCACTTCCTGAGTGTTCTTGAAGCCCACGGTGACGCAATCGACGCCGGCGTTCCGCATGGCGAAGCGCATGGCGGCGACGCGGTCTTCGTGGCGAGTGAAGGTGCCGTCGCCGCAGAGCTTCATGCTGATGACGCCCATGCCGTCCTTTTTGACCTGCTTGACGTGGGTGACCACTTCGGCCACGTCGCCCAGGTTGCCGTCGTCGGGGACGGCCCCGTCCATGCGGGTGCCGTTGTGGTTCATGCGAATCATGGCGACCTGGAGAAACTTGTTGCCCGGCACCTGGCGCAGGGCGGGAAGCCCGTGGACCGAGGCTCCGCGGGAGAGGATCAGCTTTTTCTCCTGCGCCGCGATCATGCCGTCCTGCCAGTGTGCGGTCGAGGCCATCCAGTTGCCGGTGTGCTGCCAGTGGAGGAGCATGATGTCGAAGTAGTCGGTGTTTGAAACGCGGCGCATGAGGTCAAAACGCTGGAGCGGATCGACGCCCTGGTCGGTGGTGACCTTGTTCATGAGCACGTAGCTGTCGCGGGGAAAGGGCTTGAGGGCTTGGCCCAGCATGGCCGGCGTGGCGTAGGATTCGGCGGTCTCAAAGAAGCGGATGCCGCGATCGTAGGCATAGTGGATGAGCTTTGAGAATTCCTGCTGGCCGAGGGCAGCCTGAATGTGGCCGTTGTTGCTGCCGGTGCCGAAGGCCAGGCGCGTGACCTCGACGCCGGAGCTGCCCAGGGTGACTTTGCTGGTGGCTGTGGGCCGGGCGGCCTGAAGGGGCAGGGCGCCGGCGCCGGCCAGCGTACCGGCGGCGATGGTTGTTTTTAGAAAATCGCGTCTGGAGAAACCACTCATCGTTAACCTCCGGGATCGTTGACCGCCGGGCCGGAGCCGCGCACGGCCAATTGCGGAGATATTACCACGAGTGCGGGCGGCGGATTCAGCACTTGTTGGGGGCGGAGCGGGCGGGGCGGAAGGGGGGCGCGGGGCGGCCAGGCTTGAAGAGAGTCAACCTTTGAATCAAAAGCGCTTTGGGCCGGATGGATCAGGCCGTTTGCGGCCGGGGGGTCTCCGCGGCGGGCATGAGCTTGTAGCCGATGCCGGGCACGGTGAGGATGAGCTCCGGCCTCTTGGAGTCCAACTCCACTTTCTGGCGGAGGCTGGCGATGTGCACGTCGACGGTGCGGGTAAAGGTGCCGGTGTCGTAGCCCCAGACGCTGCGAAGGATGTCGGATCGCGGCACAATTTGACCAGCGCGCTCAATCAGATAGCGGAGCAACTGCAGTTCGCGCGCGGAGAGGTAGAGGTGCGCGCCGGCCCGGGTGACCTGGCCGCGCTTGAGGTCGACGCGGAGGGCGCCGAACTGGTGAATGCTCTGCCCGGCGCGGAATGGAGCGCGGCGCAGGAGGGCCTCGAGGCGGGCGAGCAGCTCGGCCGCTTCAAAGGGCTTGGAGACGTAGTCGTCGGCGCCCAGCTTGAGGCCCACCACCTTGTCCACGGTGTCGCTTCGCGCCGAGAGCAGCAGGATGGGCGTGCCGATGCCGGCCTGGCGAATATCGCGGCAGACATCGAAGCCGCTCTTGAGGGGCAGCATGACGTCGAGGATGATGATGTCGAAAGGCAGGCGGGTGGCTTTATCGAGGGCGTCTTCCCCGTCGGCGGCCGTATCCACCACGAAGCCCTCGCGCGCCAGCCGGTCGCCGAGGGTGATCCTAACAGCTTCTTCGTCTTCGACCAGCAGGACGCTTTCGTTCATGCGATGGAGGCCTCGGGCCGTGGAGGTTCATTGAGGGACGGTGTTGGCGCAGGGCAGGCAGAGAGTAAAGGTGCTGCCCGCGCCGATGGAACTTCTTAACGTTATACGCCCGCCCATTGCCTGGGCGATTTGCCTGGCGACGGAGAGGCCGAGACCAGTGCCGTGGATCTGTGCGGCTTTGACCTGGGGGCTGCGGTAGAAGGGCTTGAAGACATCGGCAAACTCCGAGGGCGCAATGCCGATGCCCCGGTCTTCGACGGCGATCTGGACTTCGCAGCCATTGCGGCCAGGGACATGCTGGGCAGAGAGGCGAATCCACCGGCTTTTGCCGCTGTACTTGATGGCGTTGGCCAGCAGGTTGAGGATGCAGGAGGCGATGGCGGCTTCGTCGCCCATGATGTGGGGCAGGCCGGGAGCGATGTCCAGCTGCACCTCGAAGCCGCCGGCCTGGATGATGGCACCGCTGTTGCGGAGGGCCAGGGCTATGATCGGCTCCACGTCGAGGGGCCGCATCTCGTGGCGTTTTTCGCCGCTTCGGGTGGAAGAGAAGGTCAGGATCTGGTCCACCAGGTCGATCAACTGGCGGGCCTGGGCCTTGATGATGGAGCCATAGTTCCGCAGTTGGGGCTGGGTATCGACGACGCCGTCGGAGAGGTTTTCGCCGGCGGAGTAGATGGCGGTCAGGGGGGTGCGCAACTCATGGGAGATTGAGGCCACAAAGTCCATCTGCAGGCGGGCAACCTGCTGGGCGCGGTGGCCGGCGAGGGCGACCAGGGTGATGCCGGCGGCGAGCAGGAACAACACGGCCCCATTGGCCATGAGGCTGATGCCGCGATTCTGGGCAATCAGGTCTTCCAGATGGCCCTTGCGGTGGGTGAGGATCAACATCCATGGGGTGGCAGGGCTGGCGTATTGGATGACGGGGAACCAGATGGGGCCGGAGAAGTGATGCCAGTTTTGTATCTTGACCGAGTTGGCGTTCTTAACCGCCATCCAGAAATTGTCTTCGACGCTGGCCGGCGGGGGGCCGAAGATATTCATCGCGGCGTCCGATTGGTCGATCTTGGCGCCCTCTCCTTGAGCGGAGGAATCGTAAAGGACGCGATTGGGGTTGCCGAGCGCGGCGACCGCGACGGAGTAGTCGCCATTGCCTGGGGTGCCGAAATGGCGCAGCGCGAGCGCGGGGAAGATCTGGGTCTGGATGGTGTGTAGGTCGAGCACGACGATGATCCAGTCGATAGCCTGCGGACTGGCCGGGTGGTCGATGGTCATGGGCAGCCGGTGGTGGACGATGGGATGCACGATGGCCGGGATGTTCTGCTCGAACTGCCACCCGGTGAGCGGATCGCTGGCCAGGGGCAAATAGGGCGGGGAGGGGTTCCGGCCCGGGCGCTCGGGAAGGTTGGACTGCCAGGCTCGCAAGCCGGAATTGAGGTTCGCCGATCTGGAGCGGAGACGGCTGAGGAGCGGCGCGAGGCTGGATGGGGGTTCGGCTGCCCTGGGCGGTCTGGATTCCGAATCCAGGCTCAGCAGGCGAGGCGCGACCTTCTGGCTGGTTTCCCAGATGTAGAGATTGTCAATCAACTGCGGGGTTTGGGTGGTGTGGCGCCATTGCGCGTAGCGGTCGCGGAAGACGGACCAGTCGTCAAATGCGCCGGAGTCGGGTCCCACCTGCAGGGCGACGCAAATGGCGGAGAAGCGGCGGTAAAAATCCACGTGCCAGTCGATCATGAGGGACTCGAGGTTGCCGCCGATCCGGTCTTCGGTGGCTTCGTCGATCTGGGCCGTGGAACGAAACTGGAGGAAAGCGACGGCAGCCAGCAGCCCCGCCAGGACGCAAAGCAAGGCGACCCAGAGGAAAGGCGAGGCCCGGAATTGCCTGGAGCGAATGAGCGCAGTGTTCATGGCGAGGAACGATACGAAGCCATAGTAACCGATGGGGTTCGGGCGGCGTTGAGGTTTGTTCCCGAGGGGCCGGCATGTGAATCGAAGGCGCGGCTAGCGGGTGGGCCACTCTTCGACGACGATTCCCAGGTCGTTGAGCTGCTGGATCGCGGCTTCGACGTTGCGCCGGACCATGGGGCGGTCTTTGGGATTGGCCATGGGCGACTCGGCGACGGCGATGACGCGGCCATAGCGCCAGGCGCCTGGGGGCAGAGCGATGAGGGCCTGGGCCAGGTCGGCGGGCCGCACTTGAATCTCCTGGCGGCGGGCGGCTTCGGGGCGCAGCATGGTTCCCTGGCCCATGGTGCTGGGGTTGGCGTCGGCCAGGGTGATGCGCAGGTTCAGGGTGGCGGCGTCAACGGAGAGAAAGGGATTGGCCCACGCGCCGGGCTCGCGCACATCCACATACATGCTCTTGGTGGGCAGCGGAATCTGGGCCAGGGCGGTGCGCTGGCGGTCGCGCTCGGTAGCGGCGGCCTGGGCGGCGGCCTGGGCATGGTGCTCGGCGTTGACCGCGTTCTGAGCCACGCCGACCACGGCCTGCTCTTCCTTGTGGCAGGCGACGACGGCCACAGCCAACAGCAGCGCCATGGCGGCAAATCCCTTGAGTCTCGAGCGTCGAATCACCATAAAAGCATAGCAGGAGCGGCGAAAAGAGCTGCGGGAGCGGCACCGGCGGACTGTTTCCGTTCGCGGGTGGCGCATCGTTTTCGCAGCCGCGCGCGCCCCCGCGCCGTGGATCGCCGCAGCCTGCTTACTCGCCCTTCCAGGCCGGCGCCCGCTTTTCAAGGAAGGCGGCAGCGCCCTCGTCCTTGTCGGCGCTGCCGCACAGGTGGCCGAAGCGGACCGCCTCGCGCAACAGGGCCAGGTCGAGCGGCAGGTCGAGGCCCTCATCGACGGCGCGCAGAGTTTCCTCGACGGCCAGAGGGGCGTTGGCGGCAATCTCCAGGGCCAGGGCCTCGGCGCGGGCCATCAGTTCCCCGGCGGGCACCACTTCATCCACCAGGCCGATGCGCAAGGCCTCCTGGGCGTCGATGACGGCGCCGGTGAGCAGCAGTTTGAGCCCTGCGCCGCGGCCCACCAGCCGGGGCAGCCGCTGCGAGCCGCCATAGCCGGCGATGACCCCCAGCTTCACCTCCGGCTGGCCCAGCCGGGCATCGCCGGCGGCCAGCCGGAGGGTGCAGGCCATGGCCAGTTCGCAGCCGCCGCCCAGGGCGAAACCCTGGATGCAGGCGATGACCGGCTTGCCCAGGGTCTCCATGCGGCGCAGCACGTCCTGTCCGCGCAGGGCAAAAATCTGGCCCTCTTCGGCCTTGAGCGCGGCGAGTTCGCGGATGTCGGCACCGGCGGCAAAGGCCCGGCCTCCCGCGCCGGCCAGCAGGACCACGCGAATTTCGGGGTCGGCCGCCAGGTCCTCGAAGGCGTGGGAGAGCTCGGCGAGGGTGTCGGCGTTGAGTGCGTTGAGGACCTGGGGCCGGTGGAGCGTGACCACGGCCAGCGGCGAACGTTTTTCGAGGCGGATGTTGGTGAATTCCATGCGAAGAAGAGGGTAGCAGAGAGCGGCCCGAGGCTGCTCGTCTGTTGGAGTCGGAGGCCCGGAAGCCGGGGATGGGAGGTGCTCATTCGCGGTCTGGCGCGCTGGTCAGAGGAGCCGTCTGCCGACGGCGCGATTTCGCCCGAGTTTTAGATGTGAGTTGAGGTATTGACAAGCGCGCTTCTGTAAATCGATGAAACAAAGACTCTGAAAATAATTATTTGACAATCGTATTATTTTGAGGCTAAGATTGTGACGGGTACTACTAACGCCAAGGAGGTTCACAATGCGTCGTATTCTGGTAGCAAGTCTTCTGCTCGTTCCCTCGCTGTTCCCCGCAGCGGCAGTCGCAGCTCAACCCAAGGACGACTTTTCCGCCACCGCCCCGGCTCGCCGGATCAGTTCCGGTGTGACCTACCCTCTGATCCTCAACACCGTCAGCGTCAGCTACCCGGCCGACAAGTTTGACCGGGTTATTCCCAAGGAAGCCAAGGTGGTCCTCGAGGTCAGTGTCGACGAGAGGGGCAAGGCCAAGGACATCCAGATCGTGAAATCGGCCAACCCCGCTCTGGACGAACGGGTGATCGATGCGGTGCGCCAGTTCCGCTGGCGTCCGGCCACGTTGGACAAGCAGGCCATCCCCTTCGACGTGACGCTCAATGTCGTGGTTCAGCCCTAAGTTCAACTTCTCACCCCTTAGAGCGATTCCACAATTCACATGCCCTTTGTGGCGCTGCGAAGGGTGCCTTTTTCTTGATGAAAAAGGCACTTGAGAGCTGTGGCTTCTGAGTACAGCAATTGTGAAACCGCTATAGCACCCTGGGGTGCGAACGATGTTTCCTCCACAAACACTTCTCCTCCATCCTGGCGAGGACCCGCCGTCAGGATGGAGGAGTTTGTTTTTGGAAGGCTGGCGGGAGAGGAGTCCTTCCGCCGGTTGAAAAGCCCGCCCGGGCCGCCGGCCCATGCCAGCCTCGCACAGACCGGCCTGGCACGGAGCGGGGGCGCGGACCGAAAATTCGCAATTCCTTCACACAATTCCCTCCCAGAAAGCAGGCGTCGCGGAGCTATAATTCCGGCGTCCGCACGAAGGCGCCTGGCGGCGGAAGGCGCCGGCCTCAATGCCTCATCCGAGCCGTTCGCCTGGCCCTGGATCGACGCTCCGGAGCGGTTTTTGCTGGCCGGCTTTCTCCGCGTGACCGGCAGAATCTTGATCTCCATCGGCCCCGGTCCTCATCGGCCGCTATGGAAGGAGCAGACCATGGCAGACAGTGCAGCCCCACAGCCTTTGACTTCAGGCCCGCGCGCGGCCGATCCAGCGCCCGCGCTCACAACCTACACCCTGGTCACGGAGCCGGACCAGGGGCTGACGCCGATCTACGACCTGATCGCGTCCGCCACCTCGTCGATTGACATGACCATGTACGAGCTTTCCGACGCCAGCGTGACTTCGATGCTGGCGGCGGCCGCGGCCAAGGGCATCGCGGTGCGGGTGATCCTGGACCAGAACAACGAGAAATCCAACAACCTGACGGCGTACAGCTACCTGGCCGCAAACCAGGTCTCGGTCCACTGGGCCAACCCGGTTTACCGCTGCACCCACCAGAAGACCATCACGGTGGATCAGGCGACCTCGGCCATCATGACTCTGAACCTGGTCCCGGAGGACTACCCAACCAGCCGGGATTTCGCGGTGATCACCAACGATCCGGCCGATATTGCGGCCATCGAGGCTGCCTTCAACGCCGATTTCACCGACGCAGCGGTCACGCCGCCCACCGGCGACAACCTGGTCTGGAGCCCGACCAACTCGCGCAGCGCGCTTCTGGATCTGATCAATGGAGCCACCACCTCCCTGCTCATCGCGCAGGAGGAGATGGACGACGCCGGCCTGGAGTCGGCGCTGGAAGCGGCGCTGGCCCGCGGCGTAGCCGTCACGCTGGTGCAGGAGAACCTGAAGGGCGAATACTCCGCCATCCTCAACACCCTCAAGAGCGATGGCGCCAACATCGTGACCTACAGCTCCCGCACCGGCTATTACATCCACGCCAAGGTCATCCTGGCCGACTATGGGACCGCGCAGGCCGCATTGTTTATTGGCTCGGAGAACTTCTCCACGGATTCTCTGAACGACAACCGGGAACTGGGCCTGATCTTCGCTGACCCGGTTTGCATGGCGGGCATCCAGGCCGCCATCACCGCCGACTTCAACGGCGGGACGCCGTTTTGAGGACCCTGCTGAAGCGGAAGGCCGGGGAAATTTCCTCTGGCGCGCCCGCGCTGTGAGCGGTAGAGTATTCGGAATTGGATGCGCACCGGCCTGCCCCCGGCGCACGAGGAGAAACGAATGCCCGGCACCGCACCCCCCAGCAAAATCATGCTGATCCGCCACGCGGAAAAGCCGCCCAACCCTCCCAACAAGCAAGGCCCGTGGGATGCGCAATTAGACGGGCAATCGGGAAATGGAAAGTCGCTGATTGTGCCTGGATGGCAGCGGGCCGGGGCGCTGAACGGCTTGTTCGCGCCGTATCGCTCAAGGCCTTCAAACCCGGCGATCGCCACCCCGGACTTTATCTACGCCGCCAATCCCAGCGGGGAGACGCAGCGCCCGTGGGAGACAGTGACGCCCCTGGCGGCGTGGCTGAACTACGCGCAGGGCAGCGAGCAATTCAATGTCACCTTCAGCATTGGCGGCGGGGAAAAGGACTTGGTGGCCAGCGTGCTTGGCCGCGGCGGAGTGGGGCTGATCTGCTGGGAACACGACAACATCATGCCCAATATCGTCGGGGCGATTCACAGCCGGGTTCCGATCTCCAACTACGCGGCGATTCCGAACCCGTTTCCCAACGTTTTCTATCTGGTCTGGGTGCTGGACCTGAAGGACAAGCATTACACGTGGACTTCCGTCAGCCAGAACCTGATGGCCGGGGACGTGTAGAGCGGTTCCACAATTGACATGCCCTTTGTGGCGCTGCGAAGGGTGCCTTTTTCTTGATGAAAAAGGCACTTGAGAGCTGTGGCTTCTGAATACAGCAATTGTGGAACCGCTATAGCCCTGGCGGTCTGTGGAACCGAATTGTTCCTGGCGATGCGCCCCAAGGGTCTCGCTTTTGAGCCCTTGGGGCGCGCGCCGATGGTCCAACGTTAGAACGGATACCGCTCCACCGCCAGACAATAGCGGGCCACCGCCCGGCTCTGCGCGACCGCATCGCCGGGCGTAAAGCGGGCCAGGCGGCGCAGGATGGACAACTGCGTTCTGAGCAGGTCGCCCTCGGCGCAGGCCGCCAGCACCCGGCGCGCGGCCTGCTCGGCCAGGGCGATGGTTTCGTCGGCCAGAAGGCCGGTCATGGCCGCGGCCGCCTCGGCAGCGCCGTGGCCCGCTCCGGCCAGCTTGCGGGCGCGCAAGAGGGCCGACTCCAGCGCGTAGACCTGCATGATGATATCGGCCAGATCGGCCATTACCTCCTGCTGATCCTGAAGAGCGGCCATGAAGCGCTGGCTGGCCACTCCGGCGGCGAACAAGGCAATCTTCTTGGCCGAGGCCAGGGCTTCGCCTTCCCGCGCCAGCAGCTCGCCGGCATCCGCGCCGCTGTCGAAGCTGGGCGGCTGCATGACTTCGTCCATGAGCTTCTTGATGGCCGGAAGCAGGGGCAGTTGGCCGCTGAGGGCGCGCTTCATGAGCCAGCCGGTGATGATGAGCCGGTTGATCTCGTTGGTGCCTTCGAAGATGCGGTTGATGCGGGCGTCGCGATAGAAGCGCTCCGCCGGGTACTCCTCGACGTAGCCGTAGCCGCCCATGGTGGCGATCAGTTCGTCGGCTACCAGGGTCAGCATCTCCGAGCCGTAGATCTTCAGGATGGAGCACTCGGTGGCGTACTCCTCGATGCGGCGCTGGGTCTCGCGGGGGGAAGCGGCCTTTTCCGGGTCCAGCGCGGCCAGGCCGGCGTCGATCATGCCGACGGTGCGGTAGGCCATGCTTTCGGCGGCAAAGAGCCGTGTGGCGCTTGAAGAAATCTTGCGCTGAATCAGGCCAAATTCGGCAATGGGCTTGCCGAAGGCCTGGCGCTCCTTGGCGTAGCGGACCATGTGGGTCAGGGCGAGCCGCGCGCCGCCGATGCAGGCGACGCCCAGCTTGTAGCGGCCCACATTGAGCACGTTGAAGGCGATGTGGTGGCCCTTGCCGGCTTCACCGAGCAGGTTGGCCACGGGAATCCTGCATCCGTCGAGCACCAGGGGGCAGGTGGAGGAGCCGCGAATGCCCAGCTTGTGCTCCTCGGCGCCCACCGTGAGGCCCGGCGTGTCGCGCTCCACCAGGAAGGCGGAGAACTTCTCGCTGCCGGTGGCCGGGTCCACGATTTTGGCGAAGACCGTGTACAGGCTGGCGATGCCGCAGTTGGTGATCCACATCTTTTCGCCGTTGAGGATGTACTCGGCGCCGTCGTCCGAGAGAACGGCGCGGGCGCGAATGTTCATGGCGTCGGAGCCGGAGGTGGCTTCAGACAGGCAATAGCCGCCCACCCACTGGCCCGAGCCGAGGAGGGGCAGGTAGCGCTGCTTCTGCTCCTCGGTGCCGTACCAGACCAGGGGCAGGGTGGCGATGCCGGTGTGGGCGCCAAAGGCGGTGGAAAAGCTGGCCAGGACCGACAGGTGGTCGGTGACGAGCGTGGAGGTGATCTTGTCCATCCCCATGCCGCCGTACTGCTCGGGAATATCGACCGAAACAAAGCCCAGCTCGCCGGCCTTGCGCATCAATCCGGCCAGGACGCCGGGCTGTTTGGCCTCGATGGCCGCGGCGTTGGGCAAAATCTCGTCGCGGGCAAACTGAGCGGCGGTCGAGGCGATCTGCCGCTGCTCCTCGTTCAGGTCTTCGGGGGTAAAGATTTCCGCGGGGGTGCGGGTTTCAAGCAGGAAGCTGCCGCCCGCGGCGGCAACGATGGGCAATGCCGAAACTGTGGACATAATAGAGCTAGCCTCCTATGGCACAGCCACTTTACGCCAGGGGCTTGCGGAACGGCAAGAGCAGAAATGCGGAAGCTATTGAAAGAGTGGGAGTTTGCTATAGTTGCAAATCGAGCGAAGATAGATTCGAGCCCCCGGTTAAAGCCGTGCCCCACCGGCAAGCCCAGGGAGAAGTGTATGAAATACGCCGCACAATTCAGTTGTGTTGCCCTGGCGCTGCTCGCAGGCGTTGCAGTTTGTCGCGCCCAGTATCGCGTGATTCAAGGCGATCTCGACGCCGACGGATTCCCGACGACCTCAGCCCGCCTCTGCCTGGGCGCCACGGGGACCACCCACTGCTACACCCCTCCCAGTGGCGAGTATGCTTTCGGCCTGGAGCCGAAGACGCAGGTGGTCGCCAAACTCGGCGGGAAGGACTTGATTCTCTTCACGGCGACCTTTTCCGGCGGCGGCAGCGGCTTACTCACCAATTTCGCCTTGCTGACGACAAGAAATGACGAGTTGGTCAACTTGCTGCCTGAAGTTCAGCTCACCAACCAGAGCGAGTACAGGCTTTGGAATCTGCCCCGGATTTCGGGTATGCCGGTGCTGGCGACCGCTGATTTCATTTGGGATTTCAAGGCCATGAAGGAGTCGAACTACACCGAGGAAACGCATTTTTCCCGGCACCGGTACACGATCAATGTGTACATCTTCGACCCAAAGAACGGACGGTATCTTCAAAGACTGAGCTACGCGACCACGAAGAAATATCCCGGCTTGGACGATGGGGACGGAATCCGGGTTTTGAATGCCGAGAGAACGGTCATTCTAGCGAGGCTGCAACCTGGGCGCTCTCATTGAGGCGAACCGTCGGCCGCTGGTAAACCCGGCATCGCATACAATGGACGGTATCCCGCCCGTGGAGGCTGCCCTGTTCGCTACGCTCTTAACTCTTGTGAAACCCGCCGCCAGCCTGGTCGAGTCCGGCGGGCAGGCCTGGCGGCTGACTGCCCAACTGCTGTTTGCACCGGGCGCCGTCCGCCACCAGATCAAGATGCTGTTTTACGATCCGTTCTCCACGGTGACCCATCAGTGGAACTGGTTCGACATGGCGATGCTGGTGCCGTACTTCGCGGTGATGATCGTGCTGGCGCTGTATGGCGTGCACCGCTACACGATGTGCTACCTCTATTTCAAATACAAGAAGAACTACAATCCCAACCCGCCGCAGCACTTTGCCGAGTTGCCGCGGGTGACGGTGCAGTTGCCCATCTTCAACGAGCAGTTTGTGATCGACCGGCTGATTGAAGCGGTCTGCGCGATGGAGTACCCGAAGGAGAAGCTGGAGATCCAGGTGCTGGACGACTCGACCGATGAGACCCAGCAGGTGGCCGCGACGATTGTTGCGCGCTATGCTGCGCTGGGCCACCCCATCGAGTACATTCACCGCACCAACCGGTACGGATACAAGGCCGGGGCCCTCGATGCGGGGCTGAAGGTGGCCAAGGGCGAGTTCGTGGCGATTTTTGACGCCGACTTTGTGCCCCCGCCCGATTGGCTGATGAAGGTCATTCACCACTTTGCCGAGCCCGGCATCGGCATGGTGCAGACGCGGTGGTCGCATATGAACCGCAACTACAGCATGCTGACCCAGATCGAGGCCATTTTGCTGGACGGGCACTTTATCATCGAGCACGGCGCGCGGGTCCGCACCGGCGACTACTTCAACTTCAACGGTACGGCGGGGATGTGGCGCATCAAGGCCATCGCCGACGGCGGCGGCTGGCAGCACGACACGCTCACCGAGGACACCGACCTCAGCTACCGCTCGCAGTTGGCCGGCTGGAAGTTCAAATACCTGCCTGAGGTCGAGTGCCCGTCGGAGTTGCCGATCGAGATGAGCGCGTTCAAGACCCAACAGGCGCGCTGGGCCAAGGGGCTGATCCAGACCAGCATCAAGGTGCTGCCGCTGGTGTTCAAGTCCGATGTGCCCCGGCGCATCAAGATCGAGGCCGTGTATCACCTGACGGCCAACCTGAGCTATCCGCTGATGGTGATTATGACCGCCTTTCTGATGCCGGCCATGATCGTGCGCTTCTACCAGGGGTGGTTTCAGATGCTGCTGTTCGACGTGCCGCTGTTTACAGCTTCCACGGCCTCCATCGGCGTGTTTTACCTGATGGCCGAGCGGGAGCTGTTTCCCAAGACCTGGTGGAAGACGTTTCTCTATCTGCCGGTCCTGATGGCCCTGGGCATCGGCCTCACGGTCACCAACACCAAGGCGGTGATGGAGGCCCTGTTCGGCATCAAGAGCGCTTTTGTGCGGACGCCCAAGTACCGCGTGGCCAAGAAGGGCGAGAAATCGCAGGCCGCCAAATACCGCAAGCGGCTGGTGCTGGCGCCGTGGATCGAGATCTTCATCGGCTGCTACTTCTTTATCGCCATCCTCTACACCTTCTCGAACCACAACTACTTCACCGCGCCGTTTTTGATTCTGTTTGTGATTGGCTACTGGTACACCGGGCTGATGAGCCTGCTGCAAGGGCGGTTCGAGCGCTGGCGGACGGGGGTCGAGCCGCCGGAGTCGAGCCCCAAGCCGTTCCCGGTGGGGGTGTAAGGCGTGCATAGCTCCAAACGGATTCCTGCCGATCGTCCCGGCATTTTCGCGAATCCAAGCGCACCAGTTCCACGGAGCGAAGAGTGACCTCCACCACCAACCTGCCAATCTATCTTTCCTGTATTTGGATTCTCATCGTACTCGGCTTCGGGCCTGTGCTCACGAGCCTATTCAGCGGATGGTTTGCCCTGAGCAAGCGCTTTCGTGCAACGATTGAGCCAACTGGAGTGACCCGCCGCGTCGTCCCGATCTTCCATGTGCAAATGCGCCATCAAGGCTGCGGCAGCATGCGCATGACCACTGCGGAAGATGGGCTCTATCTCTCCATGCCTTTGATCTCTCGCATAGCTCATCCGCCGCTCGCAATTCCATGGAGCGAGATTCAAATCAGAGGGGCGCGGTTCTTGTGGATTCGCCAGTTTGTCTTGACTCTGGGAATTAGGGAGCGCATTCCCTTGCGGATCAGCGAGCGGATCGCCCATGAATTGGGGATAGTGGATGGCCCATTTGGAGGAAAGGCTCGCACTTTCGACGCTCCTCCGCGCCAGAGATCGCTGTAAATCTCGATTACTCTCATCGAAAACCGGGCTAAACTATCGGTGAGGCCAACATGCTGACCGCCGAAGAAACCAAAGAGTTCCGTGAGAGCTGGCGTCCGACGCCCGAAAAGGTCGATCTGGCCGTGAAGACGGCTGTTGAGATCGCCAGGCCCTCTCGTGTGTTCATCTTCGGCTCCTGGGCGCGCGACGAGGCGACCATTGACAGCGATCTGGATCTGGCTGTGCTGATTCCGGAGCAGCGCAGGGACGAGATTCCCGAACTGCGCCGCCAGATCAGCCGTCAACTTGAACCGATCAGGATGAGCGTCGATTTGATTGTTGTCACGGAGCAGTATTTCGCCCGATTCCGTTCCTCTATTAACAGCCTCTATTACAAGATCGCCAACCAAGGAAAGTTGATCTATGAGCAAGAGCATTGACCCGTGGGCAGAAACCCTGCTTTTGAAGGCGGCCGAGGACGAGATTGCCATTCAAATTGACGAGCTTCCTGACGGGCCCTTTGGCTTTCACGCTCAACAGACAGTCGAAAAGCTATTCAAGGCCCTTCTCTCGCAGTTGAGCATCGCCTTCGACTACACCCACGACATTTCCAAATTGGCAAAACAACTCACCGAGGCGGGTGAAAATCTGCCCGCGGGTGCCATCGCTTTCACTGAGCTGACCAGGTTCGCAGTTGTGTACCGCTACGACAGCATTCCCGACCTGGAGATTCCAGACCGTCCCGCGGTAATCGAAACGGTGCGTCAAGTCCGCGAGCACGTGGTAGCCCGCATCGCCGCTCTCTCCGCGACTCCCGAATCTCCTCCGGTACAATAGACAGAAGCGCCTGCCGCGCCGGGGACTCGATTCCCGGTCCGCCAGGCGCATCCAAGCATATGCTCACCAAAAATCTTCCGGAAGCCCTTACCTTCGACGACGTGTTGCTGGTTCCTGCCTACAGCGACGTAGTGCCCGTGCAGGTCAGCACGCAGACCCAGCTTACGCGCGAAATTACACTGAATACCCCTCTGCTCTCCTCGGCCATGGACACGGTGACCGAGTCCCGCATGGCCATCGCCATGGCCCAGGCCGGCGGCATCGGCATTGTGCACCGCAACCTTACCGTCGTGGACCAGGCCGGCGAGATCGACAAGGTCAAGCGCTCGGAGAGCGGCATGATCGTGGACCCGGTCACCATCGGCCCGGACCAGATGATCGGCGACGCGCTGGAAGTGATGCAGCGCTACAAGATTTCCGGCGTGCCGGTGACGCAGGGCAAGCGGCTGGTGGGCATTCTGACCAATCGCGATCTGCGCTTCGAGACCCGCACCGATGTGCCGGTGGGCGACGTGATGACCAAGAAGGACCTGATCACCGTCCCGGTGGGCACCACTCTGGAAGAGGCCGAACAGATTCTGCACGAGCACCGGGTGGAAAAGCTGCTGGTGGTGGACGATCAGTACAACCTGAAGGGCCTGATCACGGTCAAGGACATCCAGAAGAAGCTGAAATATCCGTTCGCCAGCAAGGACGAAAAGGGCCGGCTGCGGGTGGGCGGGGCCATCGGGGCCACGGGAGACTTCCTGGAGCGGGCCGCGGAGCTGGTGCGGGCGCGCGTGGATGTGCTGGCCATCGATTCGGCGCACGGGCACTCGTCGCGGGTGCTGGAGGCGGTGCGCGAAGTGAAGAAGCACTTCCCGAACGTGGGGCTGCTGGCCGGCAACGTGGCCACCTACGAAGGCGCAATGGCGTTGATCGACGCCGGCGCGGACGCCATCAAGGTGGGCATCGGTCCGGGGTCCATCTGCACCACCCGCATGGTGACCGGCGCGGGCATGCCGCAGATTACGGCCATCGCCGAGAGCGCGCGGGCCGCTCGCGAGCGGGGGATTCCGGTGATCGCCGACGGCGGCATCAAGTACTCGGGCGAAATCACCAAGGCCATCGCCGCCGGAGCCAGTTCGGTGATGATCGGGTCGCTGTTTGCCGGCGTGGACGAAAGCCCCGGCGAGACGATTCTGTACCAGGGCCGCAGCTTCAAGAGCTATCGCGGCATGGGGTCGCTGACCGCCATGAGCCAGGGCTCGGGCGAGCGCTATTTTCAGAGCACGGCCGACCTGGCCAGCGCCGAAATGGGCACCGAGGGCGTGGTGCAGCGCGAGCGCGCCAGCCAGAACCGCCTGGCCAAGTTCGTTCCCGAGGGCATCGAGGGCCGCGTTCCCTACCGCGGGCCGCTGGAGTCGATGGTCTTCCAACTGGTGGGCGGGCTGCGCTCGGGCATGGGCTACCTGGGCTGCGGCACCATCGCGGAGTTGCAGGAAAAAGCCCAGTTTGTGCGCATCTCCGGCGCTGGATTGCGGGAGAGCCATGTGCACGATGTGATCATCACCCGGGAGGCGCCCAACTACCATGTCGAGTAACCGCAGCAGCTGGCTCTACTGGGTCAGCGCCTGGCTGCCGGTGGCCGTGGGGATGGCGGTCATCCTGATGGAGTCCACCGAAGCCCTGGGAGCCGAGCACACCAGTGGTCCCCTGCGCTGGCTTTTCGAGGCGATTTTCGGACACGTCGCCAACGCCCGCTGGGCGCTGATTCATCACGTTCTGCGCAAGAGCGGCCACTTCCTGGGTTACGGGGCGATGGGGTTGGCCTGGCTGCGCGCCTGGTGGATGACCCTGCCCCATTCGCACTTTCTGCCCGACGCCGTGCTGGCCCTGCTGGGGACGGCGCTGGTGGCCAGCGCTGATGAGTGGCACCAGACGTTCCTCCCCAACCGCAACGGGTCGCCCTGGGATGTGCTGCTGGATTGCTGCGGGGCCATCGCGCTGCAGTTGGTGGTTTACCTTTTCATGCGCCTGGCCCGGCCCAAGAAGCTGGCAAGAGCGGCGTAGCGGCTAGATCGACTGCTCGTGTGCTGTTGATGATGAGCCTTCAGGCACAGGCTCGAACTCAATCGCCAGCTGACGCGCCGAGATCGAGCCAGCCAACCCATAACATGGACCCAAGTCAAGTTGGAATCCATCGCCAAGCTGCCGCAAATTCAACCCGGAGATGACATTCTGCGGACTGAAGTCGTCAAGTTCCAGCCCGAAAACTCCCTGCAGCAGAAAACTGACCTTTCCATGCTTTTCAAGAACGTAATACCCCCGTTCGTCAACTTGACTGGTCATACGCCAAGAGTGGATTGTGAGCGTAGAAGTTCCGCTGCTGTTCAGCGTCAGGCTGAGAATCTCCGCGTCGTGAAAGCTCGGCCAGCCATCGAACCATGCAAATAGTTCTTCCGCACCAGGGATGGATTTGAGACTTTCTTCCAGCATCTCTCCAACTTTCTAAGATTCTGCGCCGAGTTCATCAACCCGACCCTTGAGGCCCCATTGTAAGTCAGCCCAAACACCAACACGGGCGCATCCCGCGAGGGGATGCGCCCGTGCGACCCGTGTGGGCCGGAGCGAGGAACCGCCTGGGAGAAGCCGCTTTAGGCGGCGTCTTCCTTGCTGTCTTCCTTCTTCTGTTCTTCCAACTGCTTTTCGAGCTCGGCGCGTTTTTTGGCCTTGACGTCGTCGCGCTTCTGGCGCTTGGCATCGAGCTGCTTTTCGGCGCCGAGGAGTTCGATGAAGGCCTTTTCGCCTCCGTCGCCCTTGCGGAAGCCGGTGCGCACAATGCGCAGATAGCCGCCCTGGCGGTCGCCGTAGCGCGGAGCCACGGTCTCGAACAGGCGGGTGACCGAGGTGTCGGTCATGAGAAAGCTGAGGGCCTGACGGCGGGAGTGCAGATCGCCCTTCTTGCCCAGGGTAATCATCTTTTCAACCAGTGGACGGACAGCCTTGGCCTTGGCCACGGTGGTTTCCACGCGATCTTCCACGAGGATGGACGTGACCAGGTTGCGCAACAGGGCGCGGCGATGGCTGGTATTGCGTCCGAGCTTGTTGCCTGCATTGCGATGGCGCATGGTGAAACTCTCTTTCGA
>Ga0302320_10005111_pt1 | contig 29512 bp, 21 predicted proteins | sample Bog_T0_3_FD_202130 | JGI IMG/M metagenome (GOLD analysis project Ga0302320, IMG submission 202130) | Peat permafrost microbial communities from Stordalen Mire near Abisko, Sweden - Bog_T0_3 | ecosystem: Environmental > Terrestrial > Soil > Wetlands > Peat | place: Sweden: Abisko, Stordalen Mire...
ATGCCGGAGAGGCGGGCGTGGCCGAAGGAATCGACCTGCGCGTTGCCGATGACCTGGCCGACTTCAGGCAGATGGCAGCCTTCGGCGACCACAACGACGCCGTAGTGCTTGCCGTGGTCGTAGTTGTACTTGAGCAGAGCGCAGACGTGGTCGATGTCGATGTCCTTCTCGGGAACGAGGACGACGTGCGCGCCGCCGGCGGTGCCCGCAGCGTAAGCGATCCAGCCGGCATCGCGGCCCATCACTTCAATCACGACCACGCGATTGTGCGAGTCGGCGGTGGTGTGGATGCGGTCGACGGCTTCGGTCGCGATGGACACAGCCGTGTCGTAGCCGAAGGTGGCGTCGGTGCCGCTGATGTCGTTGTCGATGGTCTTGGGAACGCCCACGGCATGCACGCCGTGCTCGGCCAGGTACAGCGTGACGGATTGCGTGTCGTCACCGCCGAGCGCGATGAGCGCGTCGATCTTGTTGGCCTTCAAAACTTCCTGCGCCTTCTCGATGCCGCCCGGAATCTTCTTCACGTTGGTGCGCGACGAGTGCAGAATGGTGCCGCCCTTGAGTTGAATGCCGTCGACGTTTTCCAGAGTGAGCGGTATGAAATTGTTATCGAGAACGCCCTTCCAGCCATTCAGGAAGCCGATAAATTCGTCGCCGTAGTGGTTGATGCCCTTGCGGACCGCTGCATAAATCACCGCATTCAATCCGGGGCAATCGCCGCCACCGGTCAATAACGCAACTCGCATCGTAAATTCTCCTCTTAGTTTTACGCCGTAATTAGTGTATCGCGAGGCTGGCCGCGAAGTTGTGTGATGGAGGGCACTAGAAATGGGGAGCAAGGGAGCGAGGGAGCAAGGGAGCAAGCGGCCTGAGTCCTCCGTGTCGCGGGCCACATTGCCGATAGATGATTCGCCTTATCCTTTGCTGTCGTTACTTGCACGATTGATAGGAGAATCGGGACATGGGAGATTCGTTCATGGATCTCGTCGTTTGGCAGCGTGCAGTCGAATTGAGCACAGAAATCTATCGCCTGACCGCAAGCTATCCAAAATCCGAACTATTCGCGCTTGTCAGTCAGATGCGGCGTGCCTCGGTGTCCATCGCTAGCAACATTGCAGAAGGCTATGGCAGGCGAACAAGGGGCGAGTACCTGCAGTCCCTTGGTCACGCTCGAGGCTCAAAATGCGAATTGCAGACGCAGATATTCATAGCAAAGTCGCTTGGCTTCTGCGCCGGCAGCTCATATGAGCGGACAGAGCATTTGTGCGCCGATGTCAGCCGCCTGCTGATTGCCTTGATGAGTAAGCTGGAAGGTTGAGGTTTTTCTTGCTCCCTCGCTCCCTCGCTCCCTTGCTCCCACGTTCCGTGCTTCAATAAGGTATGCCTGCAAATGGCGCGCGGTTCCTACTAGCGTTTATCGGCCTGGTCGTGGTTGTGCTGCTGGTGTTGCTGCAGTTGACGCGGCTGGGATACCTGATCCGCACTACGATCCCCGACCGGCCGCGGCAGCGCATGTTTATTGCCTCGGTCTCGTTCCTGATTACATTCGCGGGCGTGCGCCTTCTGGTACATCGGATCGCCAGCCACGAGGGGCGCATGCAGTGGGTGACGGTGCACGGGATGCACATTCATCACCTGGTGTGGGGCATCCTGATCCTGCTGCTGGTGGGTTACGGATGGCTGCTCGAACTGGGGATGTCGAATTCGCCGGAGTCGATCTTTTGCGGGCGGCTGATGGCGGTGAGTTATGGCGTGGGAGCAGCGTTGACGCTGGACGAGTTTGCGCTTTGGCTCAGCCTGGAACCCGATGCCTATTGGTCGCGCGAAGGCCGCCTGAGCATTGACGCCGTGATCATCTTCGGCGCCATGTTGGCAGTGGGCATGTGGGGTGCGCCTTTTTTCCGCGCCGTGCAACGGATGTGGCGCGGCCGGGCGGTGGTGGGCGAAGGCTTCGGCCGGCTCAGCTCGCCGATGCGCCGCGGGAAGTTGCTTCGTCGGCGTAAAGTTCGGCGATCACCTCCGCATATCGCGCAGTAAGAACGCGGCGCTTGATCTTCATTGAAGGCGTCAGCTCCCCGGAGTCCTGGGTCCACTCGTCGGCCAGGATGCGGAAGCGCTTGATGGTCTCAAAGTTGGCCAGAGTTCCGTTGACTCCGCGGATGATCTCGCTATAGGCCTCGACGATGCGCCGGTCGGCGACCAGAGACGCGCGCGAATTGGCGCGAACGCCGTGCTGCTGCGCCCATTCTTCGAGAGCGGCAAAGTTGGGAGCGATGAGCGCGGAGATGTACTTGTGGCGATCGCCGACTAAAGCGGCGTTCGCAATCAGCAGATGGTTCTTGAGCTTGTTCTCGATGGGCTGCGGCGCGACCATTTTGCCGCCGGAGGTCTTGAGCAATTCTTTTTTGCGATCGGTGATGTAGAGAAAGCCGTCGGAATCGAAGTGCCCGATATCGCCGGTGTGGAACCATGCATCGCTGTCGAAGCACTCGGAAGTGGCAGCGGGCTTTTGCCAATAACCGCCGAAGACGGACGGGCCGCGGACCAGCAGTTCGCCATCTTCCGCAAATTTGAGTTCGATATTGGAGAGAGGCATCCCGGCCGCGCCCATGCGATGCTGGAGGGGCGTGTTGAGCGCAATCACGGGCGACGTTTCCGTGAGACCGTAGCCCTCCCACAATGCAATGCCTGCCGACGCGAACCAGCGCGCGGTGTCGATGCCCAGCGGCGCGCCGCCGGAGACGAAGATGCGCACGCGGCCGCCGAAGGCTTCCTGCACCTTGGAGTAGACGAGCTTGTTGGCCAGCTTCCAAAGGATCGAGTCGGGCTGGCGGCCGTCGTAGACAATGTCGGCAAAGCGCGAGCCGAGATGGATGGCCCAGGCCAGCAGTCTTTTTTTGATCGGCGATTGTGCGGCCCTGCGCTCAACCTCCTGGTGAATCTTCTCGAAAACACGGGGCACACCGACGATGACCGTGGGCGCAATCTCGCGCATGGCTTGCGGAAGTTTGTCGAATTGCGAGCAGTAGGCAACCTGGGCACCGTAGTTATACATCACGTAATCGAGCACGCGGGCCGTGACGTGCGAGAGCGGCAGGAAAGAGATGCACGCGTCGGTCGAGTCAAAGTGGAAATCGACCGGGGCAAAATTCTGATTGGCGGCGATGTTGCCGTGGGTGAGAGCGACGCCCTTGGGCTCGCCGGTGGTGCCGGAGGTGTAGATGAGCGTGGCCAGATCGCGCGGTTCGACGGAGTGCGCGAGAGCATCGAATACAGGGTCGCGCTCGGGGCCGCGCGCGTCGGCGTCGCCCAGCAATTCGCCGAATGCAAGGGCGCCCACGGGAGCCGGCAAATCCATCATGACGATGTGTTCAAGGTGGGTAAGGCCGCGCACGGAAAGGAGCTTGTCGACTTGCAGGCGCGTGGAAACCACGGCGATGCGGCATCCGGCATCGCGAATCTGTTCCGCGATCTGCTCGCCTGTAAGCGTTGGATAGAGAGGGACGTCGGCCGCGCCGATGGCGAGCGTGGCAAAGTCGGTTACCAGCCACTCCCAGCGGTTTTCGCTGATGAGTGCGATGCGATCGCCCTTCCTGGCTCCCAACTGGAGAAACGCGGTAGCTAATGCCCTCACGCGCTGGTAGATCTGATCGGAAGAGAGCGGATGCCACTGGTTGAATTCATCCTGCCAGAGGACGGCGCGCGGATTGGCGGCCGAGGCAACGCGAAAGAAGAGGTCATTGATCGTTGTGATCGAAAGCACGGGCATCATTACAGAATTATCAGGAACGGGGACCATCCTAACACGATGACCACGCGAGTGTACCATTCGCAGTCGATGCTCGGAGTTATAGACTGCAATCAGCAGGACTTTCCCCAGTTTTTTTGAACGCGGCTTCACCAAGATTCGAAATGGCTGAACGAAGACCAACAATTCTTGCGAACGAGTCGGACTCCGGCGTGCTGGTAAAGCTGCTGGCGGCCGAACGCGTTGCCCTGGGCGCGGTGATCGCGCTTGCCATTCTGAATCTTGGCGGCTCATTGTTGCCGCTGGCGCAGCAATTGCAGACCACCAACTGGAGGCTCATTGGCGCGGAAGGCGTGCTGTTTGCGCTGATGAGCGCATTGAGCCTGATTCTGCTGGAACTGCGCCACTCTCAGCGGGCGCAGTGGACGGGCTGGGCTCTGGCCGCGGCCATCCTGCTGCTGGGTGGCATGATCGTCGCTGGCCGCGTGCTGCATCCTTCGCTTGGAGCCGCGCCTTTGTCTTCCGCGTTGCCGCCCTTCTGGCTTGCGAACATGCGCATTTCCATCCAGGCGGCGAGCGGATACGCTTGCCTTGGGCTGGCCATGATGTTTCTGCGCGCGCGCAGCCGCGCGACCGTTGTTGCCGCCGACGTTTCAACATGCCTTCTGCTGCTGGTGGTGCTGGTGATGGCATCGGAACAAATCATCGACATGTTGCAAGTCTTCGGCCCCCCTGTAGATACGGGGCGTTCGTTCCAGTCCACGGTGTGCCTGCTTTTGCTCACGGCGGTAACGTTTTGCCGCCGGGCGCGGATTGGAGTTTTCTCGATATTTTTGGGACGCGGAACGGGCAGCAGGATGGCGCGCGTACTATTGCCGATCCTGCTGCTGTTCCCCTATCTGCGGGAGGTCGGCCGCGCCTACTTCATCGGTGACCGTCGTATGCCTCCCCCGTATACGACCGCGGTTCTGGCCACACTGGCGGTGATCGTAGCGGGAGCTCTGTTGCTGTATGCCGCATGGCGCATCAACAGCATGGAAGCGCAGATTCACACGCTCTCGGTGAGCGACGAGCTGACGAGCCTCTACAATCTCAGAGGCTTCCGCCTGCTTGCCGAGCAGGCACTGCGCGTGGCGCGTCGATCGAATCATCCGTTTTCTGTCCTGTTTGTCGATCTGGACGACCTGAAGCAAATCAACGATCGGTTCGGACACTTCGAGGGCTCGCAGTGCCTTGTGGACACCGCGGAGATTCTGCGCAAGGTGTTTCGGGAGTCGGATGTGCTGGGAAGGATTGGCGGAGACGAATTTGCCGTGGCCGGTGTGTTCTCTGAGGCGGGCATGCTTTTGGCGGTGGGCCGCCTGCAGGAGCTCGTTACGCGGCGGAATGTTGAGCTTGAGCGACAAATCCCCATCAATCTCAGTTTTGGAACCGTGACTGCACAAACGGGGTCGCATGAATCGCTCGATGCCCTGCTGAAGAGTGCGGACCAGGCGATGTACGAGCAAAAGCGCCGCAAGAAGAGTGTGGCGGGAGAAAACACGCAGCGATGACGGGCACTTGCGATGAGAGGCCCGGCGGGCGCCGGACCCCTCATCATGGTTTACGGTAAAGCGTAAACGGTCTGAATGACCTTGGCGGCCAGAGCCTGCGGCAGCGGCGCATACGAGAGAGTCGGAGCTTCGCTTTCGCCGGAATTGATGATCCAGCTCAGCATATCTTTGATGACCTTTTCCTTGCTCATGTCGGCGGGATGTGCGGGGATGAGCAGGTAAGTAAAGCTGGAGATGGGATAGGCGTTGGGGCCCGGAGCGTTGGTGATGGAGACGCGGTAATCAGCGGGTATCTTTGCCGTGGCCGCCGCAGCCGTTACGCCTTCGATCGAACCTTTGACCCAGTTGCCGGATGCATTGCGAATGGCGCCGAAGTTGATGTGATTCTGCAGAGCATAGATAAGCTCGACATAGCCGATAGCGCCGGGAAATTGACGAACCTGCGCGGCCACGCCCTCATTGCCTTTGCCGCCCACGCCGGTAGGCCAATTGATGGCGGTGCCCGAGCCGGGCCCGTTCTTCCATTCGCTGCTCACTTTGCCCAGATAGTCGGTGAAGATGAACGTCGTTCCACTGCCATCCGAACGATGCACGACGATGATCTTGTCGTTCGGCAGTTGAGTGCCGGGGTTATCTTTGGCGATACGCGCATCGTTCCATGTCGCGATCTTACCGAGGTAAATGTCGGCCAACACCTCGGGGCTGAAACGAAGATCGGAGACGCCGGCCACGTTGAAGACGGGCACCACAGCGCCCATCACAGTGGGAATGTGGATGAGCTTGACCTTGGCGGCGCCGAGCGCCTGGTCGGTCATGGGCATGTCGGATGCGCCAAAGTCGACGACGCCGGTTGTTGCCTGCAGAATGCCGCCGCCTGACCCGATGGGCTGATAGTTGATTTGGACGCCCGGATGCGCGGCGCTGTATTGCGTAAACCACTTGGAGTAGATGGGCGCGGGAAACGTCGCTCCCGCCGCGGTAATCTTCTGGGCCTGGGCAATGCCCAAAGCCATAACCATCAATAAAACAGCAACTAGCGTCTTTTTCACAGTTCACTCCCGTGCAGTTTAACTGCCGTTGATCATTGTCTACCGCGATTGTTAAGGGCAGTTGAAAAGAAACAGGTTTCCTTTACCTTGCTGTGAGAATCGGACTTAAGGCGTTTGGGGCCGGCTGAAAGGCACGCCGCGCTTCTTGGCGGATTCTGTCGCCCTGCGGCGCAAAGGTACATTTGGTCACAGGTCCGCCTCGGGGTCTACAATAGCAAGGATTTTCCGGGCCGCGAACCTTGGATTCCAGAAAGATCCAGCGATCTTAGGAGAGCCCTATGATTCTGCCACAGCGTCCGCTTCAATTGCACAGCAGCCTCCCGAAAAAGAAAGTCCTTGGCCTCGTCATCCTCGCAATCTTCGGTACCGCCTTTCTCGCTCTGGCCGCATGGACTGGCGCCAGGATTCTACATGTTCGCCACGAGCGAGCGATTTTTGCAATCGGCGTCCCAGCCAGCGACGTCAACGTCTCGGGCTACCAGGCCGACATCACTTCGCTCTTCATAAATCGAATGCCCGTACCTCCCCTCCATTCTGAGGGCATATGGCCCGACTATGTGTTGAGCATTGAATATACCGACGCACAAGGAAAGGTCCACGAAAGCGATCGCGAGTTTGGCGGGCCATTCGGTGTCGTCGACGAAACCGCGAATCCCGTGGTTCGCTACGATCCGCAGCACCCGGATGACTATGCCCTGTTCTGGGCCGTGTACGCGGGCGGCAGCGAAATTGCAGGTGACGCTTTTGAGTTTCTGATTGTGGGATTCCTTGCGTTCATCTTCGCGGCTGCCGGATGGGGAATAACTCAGGAGTTTTACGATGCTCGCCGCGCCGCCGAGGACGGCGAGGAAGTGGACCTTCCAGTCATTTCGGCAAAGGAGCAGTTCACGAACGGCCAGCCGACGGGCATGGTGCTCTACCGTTATCTCGTCCCGGGGGAGGCTAAAGAACGACAGGTAACGCTCAACAAGATGAAGGTTCCGCTCATGCTCGATGACGGCAAATCGATGCTCGGCATCCGTTCGCCTCGCAATGGCAGCAGAGTCGTACTGGTGTTGCAGAATCTGTGCCCATTCACATTCACCGCGGAGGAGGAGAAAGGGATTCGAGAACGGCTCGCGTCCCGGCAGGTTGCGGTCTAATCAACCTAAGTTCCGGCCGGTTTGAGCACGGCGGCGGTGGCTCCGATCCCGCAGGTCAGACTTACTCACTGTGCCACCGGAACCGGCGTCAGTATGTCCTCCGTCGCGGCGGGGTCTCCCGCAGCAGGGCCGTACCAAACGCTGCCGCCGTAGGTGGTGATAAAGATCTTCGTTGCGTCGCCCGGGCCGGATCTTGGATCGACGATCACCCTGTGGCCCCATTTGAAATTAAAGCCGCGAATGCGCGCCCAGTGGAGTCCGGCATCGGTGGATCGATACGCGCCCGCATCGAATCCGCAAATGTATAAAGTGTCGGGCGATTTCGGATCGATGGTCACATCGTAGACGTGTTGCGCTGCCTGAAAGATGGGCTTCCAGTTTTCTCCCGCATCCGTGGAGAGAAACACGCCGCCGCCGACGTCGACATCGCTGCGCTCTTGTCCCCAGGCGGCCAGGTACATTCGGGCGTTGTCTCTGGGATCGAGGGTGAGCCCTCGGGGACCGTTCACGTCTTTGGGGAGCTTGATCGCGGTCCAGTGCTCAGCGCCATCGACGGATCTGTAAAGCGCACCGCTGCCCTGGATCGCTCCATGGTTTCCATTATTGTTGCGCGCCATAATCAGGTAAAGCGTTCCATCGTTGGCCCGCGTCACGCGCCACGCAAAGGGATCGGCGCCCGAAACATCATGCTTGATGCCTTCGTTCTTCAGTTGCCAGGTCTTTCCGTTGTCGGTCGATTTGTAGACTCCTGCTGCAAAACCGCAGGCGTACAGGGTGCGGTGGCCGGCGGGACTTTTCGGGTCGATGAGGATATGCGTGAACGCGGTATCTTTCATGCCGGCATTCGAAGGCGTCCAGTGCAATCCTCCATCGGTTGAAACGGCAACGCCGCCGCGGTAGCGGCTGACGGCCTCCGCGTTACGAAACATTTTGGACAGAGGAAGATCGTGGACGCCGCTGAATGCGCCCCACATCAGCCCTTTCACGTCGGGATCGAATGCCAACCAATAGGTGGTGTTGCGCCAGGCCTCCGGAATGCCCTCGGTCGAGGACCGCCAGCTACGGCCGCCATTGTGGCTCTGGAATAGGCCGATGTCGGTGTAGTCGATGAAGATGTGATTCAAGTCGAAGGGATCGAACTCGACGCCGTAGTCCGTCGTCACATCGAGGCCGCGCGTGGTCCAGGTTCCATCGGGCGTGCGCACGGAATTTACCTGGGCCCAGGTTTTGCCGCCGTCCAGAGTCCGGTAGGTTCTAAAAAGATCCGTGGCATAGGCGATGTCGGGATTGCCGGGCGCTACGGCGAGGCTATAGGGCGCGTCAAAGAAGATCGCTGCGTATTCGTTTGTGCCGCCGGCAATGGCGCGTTGTTCGATCCAGGAAGCATCGAGATTTGTGGCTGGCTTCGTTGATTCGCGAAAGACAATGGACCAGGTTTTTCCGGCGTCGGTGGTTTTTGCGATTCCGTTGTAGAGTTCGCCGGGACCATCACCGAGCTTGAGGCCGCGGAATCCGAGATAGGCGATTTGGCCGCTGCTGCTTGCGGCTACCGCTCCGAACTGCCCGGCTTGTTGGCCGAGAGCCGGTGTGATGGCTCGCCAGGTTTGGCCGGAGTCAGCGGAAACAAAGAAATTTCCGTCACTGGTCGTGACGTAGAGAATTGCAGTTCCATGCCGTGAGCCGGCAGCCGCGTACGCGATGGCTTCACCGCTGCCTGCAATCGCCTTGGCGGTTTGGCCCGCACCTTGATAAACGCCGCGGGCGCCGATAGCGACGCGTTCATTCCCCGCATACGAGAGCAGCAAAATTCTCTCGGAATCGAAGTGTTGTTCGAGATGAAACGAATTGCCACTGTCTTTTGAAACCAGAACTATCGAACCGTGCGTGGACGGATTGGAGAATGCGATGTGGACGGCGTGCGGATCTTTGGGATCGAAGACAATCTGGCTGATCGAGAGTCCTCTCACGTAGTTTTGGTCGTCTGTCGTCAGGCTGTAATCGCCGTGGTCGCCGTTTTGATGTTCAACAGTTCCCTTCTTTGGATTCGGAAAAACCATACGCCAGGTCCGGCCTGCGTTGTCACTCCGCCAAAGCGCCGCGCCACCGGCGAAGATTCGCTTAGGTTTGGCGGGATCGAATGCGAATGTCGTGAGCCCGTTGCGCAAATTGAACATGCGCCAGGAGAGGCCGCCGTCATGCGTGATGTAAGCGCCGGTCATGTCACAACGTTCGACAACCAGATTCGGATCGCGAGGGCTGATGGCGGGAGCGGCTGTCGTTCCTCCGCCGCCGGGACCGAGGATGGTCCATGCGTCGAATCGCGGGGCTGGGCCGGGAGCCTGGGCTGCGGCCAGGACCCCGGCGGAGGCCAGAGAAAAGATGGCGCGATAGCAGAGGAATTTCACGGAGGTTGGTCCTCAAGAAAGGCGATGCAGCTTCATTGTTGCACTGGGGCGTTGCGGTTTCTCGATTGACGTCACACTGCGGCGGAGGATGGCTGAGCCGGCTGCGGAGCATTTTGCGGGGCGGGCGCCAACGGCAATGTGAAGTGGAAGCTGGTTCCAGCCCCAAGTTCGCTCTCAGCCCAGATGCGGCCGCCGTGGGCCAGCACTATGTGCTTGACGATGGCGAGACCGAGACCGGTGCCGCCCGACTCGCGCGAACGGGCTTTGTCGATGCGATAGAAGCGCTCGAAGATGCGCTGCAAGTGCTCGGAGGCGATGCCGGGGCCGAAGTCCTGAATGGTGAACTGCACTTCCGACGCAAGAAGCCGCGCGCCGGCCGTGATCTTCTTGCCGGATTTGGCGTATTTGAGGGCGTTTTCCAGCAGATTGCCGAAGACCTGGTGCATGGCGTCGGGATCGGCCATGACGAGCGCGTCGGGCGCGCTCGTGGACTGGATTCTGACTCCCGAGTCGACGAATTTTCCGCCGATCGAGTCGATCGAATCCCCGAGAAGCACGCTGGCGCGGACCGGCTGCAGCTTGACCACATAATCGGGGCTCTCCACGCTGGCCAGGGCGAGCAGATCTTCGGTGAGGCGGTTCATGCGGCTGGCGTTTTTCAAAATCACGCCGAGGAATTCAAGGGTGGTTTCCGGGCTGGGATTGGGATCTTCAATCAGAGTTTCCACGTAGCCCTGGATTGAAGTGAGCGGCGTGCGCAGTTCATGACTGACATTGGCCACGAACTCGCGGCGAGATTTTTGCGCGGCCTCAATACTGGTGACGTCGTGCAGCACGGCAAGCGCGCCGCCCGCGGGCAAGGGCGCTGCGTTGACCTCGAAGACCCGGCCGGGAGCAAGCAAACTGGCTCGGCCCACGCAGAGTTCCTGGCGCTCCAGGGCTCCGCGCACACACGCCAGCAACTCGGGGTCACGGACCGAGTGGACGAGCGGACGGCCGGGTATGAGCTGCGACCCGGCGATGCGCTGCATGACGGCGTTGGACCAGCGCACCAAGCCGGCTGCGGTGACGGCAACAACGCCCTCCTGCATGGAGTCGAGCATGACGGCCAGCTCGGCACGGCCGCTTTCGAGCTCGGCAAAATCCCGGCCCAGGCGCTCCGCGGTTTGATTCAGGGCGGATTCTACCGCCGAGAGCTCATCCTGGCTTTGGGTTTCGACGCGGGCGTTCAAATCGCCGTCGGCGACGCGGCGGGCAAACAGAATGAGGCGCTGGAGGCGGGCGGAGATGCGGCCAGACGCCCAGGCAGCTGCGGGCAAAGCAATGATGAGTGCGACGAGAACCGACCAAAACGCATCGCGGCCAAGCACACGCAGTGCCTGCTCCGCCGATAGCTGCCACACGCGGTGAAAGACAAGTTCCACCACAAACATCTGGACGGCGAGGAGGAGGGCAAAACCACCGAACAGCTTGGTGAAGACGTTGGAGGTCATGGAAAGACAGCTCTTAGCCTTTAGCTCTTAGCACTTCTGCTTTAGAGCCGGCGCAAGTGCCTATTCGATGAAGAGGCTCTCAAGCTAACGGCTAAGAGCTAAAAGCTGTTTTCTTACTCGCCCTTGGGCATTTCGAAGCGATAGCCTGCGCCGCGCACGGTCTTGAGGTAGCGCGGATTTTCCGGGTCGATTTCAATTTTCTCACGGATGCGGCGCACATACACATCCACGGAGCGCGGCGTGACAAAGCGGGCATCGCCCCAGACCGCGTCGAGCAGGTGGTCGCGGCTAAAGACGCGGCCGGGATGGCGCGCAAGGTAATCGAGCAGGCGGAACTCGGTGGCCGTGGTGGTGGTAAGTTCGCCGCGCACCTTCAACTGCATGGCGCTGGCGTCGATGATGATCTCTTCAAAACTGATGACGGAGGGCGAGGTGGGGCGCTCGAATCGACGTAGCACGGCTTTCACGCGGGCCACGAGCTCACGCGTCGAAAAGGGCTTGGTGATGTAGTCGTCGGCGCCTAACTCAAGCCCAAGAACGCGATCGTTTTCTCCGGCGCGCGCGGTGAGAAAGATGATGGGAACCGTGGAAAGGCCGGCGTGCTTGCGCAGACGGCGGCAAACATCGAGGCCGTCCCCGCCGGGAACCATGATGTCCAGCAGAAATAGAGCGGGCGCTTTGCGTTCGGCGTCGGGAATGAGATTGGTGGGGGTATGAAAGAGGCGCGCTTCAAAGCCCGCCGCTTCAAGGTGATGTTGCACCAGCCGCGCGATGTCGGCGTCGTCTTCCAAAACAAATACGGATTGGCTCAAACCCTAAGTCCTCGTCCCGCGGCCGGTTAGGTGGACGGGAAATGCAGACCGCAGGAGCCAAGAACAGAGTAATGCAATCAGGCAAATGGATTGCAAACGTTTGATTAAAAGACAGGGAACAAGGGAACAAGGGACCGAGGGAACAAGAAAGCGAAGGGTCGAGATAGACAGCACCCCTCTGCCGCCAATCTTGCAGCCGACAGGCGCTGCCGCCGTCTAACGCTTCTTCCCGCCTTTGGCTGTCGCTTTCTTTGCCGCTGGCTTCGCTGGCTTCTTTGCAGCCGGTTTCGCTTTCGGCGCTGGCTTCAACGGCTTCTTCGAAGCAGCCTTTGCCGGGGCCTTTGCCTTGGCCGGCGCAGGCTTTGGTGCGGGCTTGGCGGCCTTTACTGTTTTGGCGGGCGCCTGCGCTGCCTTGATTGCAGCAGCTGGTTGGGGTTTCGCCGGTAAAGCTTTAGCCGGAGGCGTGGCGGGCTTAACCGGAGCAGCATCGGGCTTGCCTTTTACAGCGGGCGGCGGAGGTTCGGGTTTGGCTGGAACGGCTGGCTTTTCTGCTTTGCCGGAGCCCTTCTTGGCCGGTGCAGGCGCAGGGGACTTCTTCTTGCCGGAGGGCGCTGGCTTTTTCTCGTCGTCGTCGTCCTCGTCTTCCTCGTCCTCGTCACCGTCCCCTGCTTCAATATCGCCCTTGGGAATGGGACCCAGGCCGAGTTCCTCGTCGTCGCCCGCATCGAGGTCGTCCGACAGCAGGCCTTCTTCGCCCTCCTCATCCTCGTCGAATGCCTCCTCTTTGACCTTGGCCTCAGCACGCTTGGCACGCGTGCGCTTGATCGTGATTTGCGGAGGCGGCGCGGGCGGGGAATGCGGCTCGAGGTAGGCCCGCATCTCTTCCGGAGTGGTCAGCTTGCCGTCGATGAGTTCCAGAAAAATGTTCTGCACAAGCTCGGCATAGCCCGGCAGCTCGGGCGTGATGCGCATCTCCATCATGAGCAGGTGGGGGATGCGCTGGCGCGCCTCAGGCCAGACCTTGAGGAAGTTGTTAAAGCGTTCCTGGACGCCTTTATCCTTACTGGTAAAGCCAAGCCAGAGAATCGCTTCCGGGTCATAGCTCATGAAGAGCTTATAGGTTGCAGAGGCCTTGGCATTCTGCTTGGAGAGCAACACTTTGGCAAAACCGCTGGCCAGGGAATCGAGGTGGTTCCACTCGTCCACAAAGCCCGGCCGCAGCATGCCCTTCTTGAGAGCCGACAGTTCCTTTGGCGGCAGCTTGGCAGTAAGCAACTGCATCTGGCCGGCGGACATATCGGCGTGAACCCCCTGCACCAGCAACTGCACTGCGAGATCGTGGAGAGCTGTGAGCTTGGGTTCATCGGCCTTGGCCGAGGTCCACGCCGGGAAGAGGACCTTCATCCAGCCTTCGGCCTCGAGGGAACGAAGCACTTTGAGCCCATCCTCTTCGTGACCGATCTGCTCCAGCTCCTGGCTGCGTTGTTGCGCGGACAGGAACTCGATGACGCCTTCGTTTTTTGCGTCTTCGTAGCGGGTCTGAGTTTTGGGATCCATCTCCCAGCCGAGACGCGCGCGATACCGGGTGGCGCGAATCATCAGCTCGGGCTGCTCCAGGAATCCGTAGTTGGAAACCAGGCGAAGGGCTCGGGCCTCAATGTCGGCGGCGCCGTTGAGCGGGTCCATCAAGAGACCGTAGGAGCCCTCATTGAGGGAGATGGCCATGGAATTGACCGTAAAGTCGCGACGGCGCAAATCGTCCTGAATCGATCCAAAGTGATAAACCGGCCGTCCGGGTTTCGGGTACTCCGCACGGTGGGCGCTGACCAAATTGACCCGCACGGTCCCGGGGAAACAGAGGTACAGGCTGCGGGAAGCCTCATCTTCGCCCCACAGCTTTCCATCGAGTTTCTCTATTGCTTTCTTAAGCTTAAGAGCGTTTCCGCTCACGGCAATTTCCAGTTCGCGGACGGCGTGGCCGCTCGTCAGGTCGCGGACGGCGTCTCCGGTGAGGAACAGGATGATACCGGCCTCGCGCGCCACGTTGCGTAACTGCGTGAGAGCGTGGCGTTGGTCAGCCGAAAGCCGGTTTTCCAGCAGGTAAATGTAGTCGGGCATGGGCTATCCTGTTTCTGCCATCCTCATTTCAGCCAAGTAACTGATGTTGTTGCGCTTAAGGGCGAATTATGGAAGCTGGCAAACAAAAACATTAACACAAGTTGAGCAGAATAACCAGTTTTGTTCCATAGATCAAGCGGGTATTGGATGCGATGGAACTCCGCAGAGACTCTACCTTTAACTCCCAAAGGAGGCTGATGGGCCGCTTTGGGGAGTGAGGAGCCAGAAAGAGCAATAGAGAAGGCGGCTTTCGTGGGCTTGAGCGTGCGACAATCCAGAGCGATGGCTTCGGCGCGCAAACCCGTCATAGTGCGTAAGTTCTCGCGCGACTGGTGCGCCGGATACGCGGGTGCGGAGTTTGGCCAGCAAAAAGCGGAACTGGAGTTTCTCGACCTAACCGGCAAAGTGGTCCGGATGGGGTGGGAGCAAGTGAAGTGGGTCTGCTATGTGCGGGACTTCCCTGCCGGGTCGGCGGATCAGGCTGACCCCGAGCGGCTCGTACGCAAGCGATTTTCGTTGCGGCCGCGCACTGCGGGACTCTGGCTGCGCCTGACCCTGGGCGACGGCGACGAACTGGAGGGCCTCGCGGCCAACGACCGATCCCTGGTGGAAGGGGCTGGACTGCTCCTGACCCCTCCCGATATGCGCTCCAACACCCAGCGCATCTACGTGCCCCGGCAGGCCATACAGACTCTTGAGGTTGTGAGCTTGATCGGGGCCGCGGGACGGAAGCGGGCGGAGGCGGCAACTGCGGGCGAAGAGCAACCGGGGTTGTTTGGCGGCGAGGGAGATGCGGGCTGACGGCGGCCGAATCTCGTATCGATAAACGCGATCAGGCGCGGCGCCATCGATTCCGCTTGCCTACGCGTCGCGTCACGCGCCCAACAGCGACACCACAAGTTCCTCATCGAGCAGGCTCTTGTAGAAGTCGACGGTCAGGCCCACGACCCGCGATTCCATGTAGTGCTCCAGAATCCACGAGCGGGCGGCATGGCCCATGCGATGACGGCGCTTGGGATCGCGAATGAGCTTCATCACCGCCTCATAGATGGCATCGGGATAACCCGGGGGAATCATCAGTCCTGTCACCTCGGGAACCACGGAGTCGCGCGCGCCGGTGCACTCCGTCGTGATGACGGGAATTCCGGAGGCTGCCGCCTCCAGAACCACGTTCGGAAAACCCTCGCGCCAGGTGGGTAGAACCAGCATATCCATGGCGCGATACCATGGCGCCGTATCCGCGACGAAGCCGGTGCAGTAGATGTTGGGATGCGCGAGAATGCGCAGGCGGAGGCCCGGATCGAGCGCATCCTCTGCCCCGTCAAACCAGCCCACAAGCAGTAACCGGGCGGAGGGCTCGCCGCAAAGAATCAGGTCGAAAGCTTCAAAGAGTTCAGGCAGCCCCTTGTCGCGCGTCAGTCGGCCTGAGAATCCAATCACCGGGGCGTTGCGCGGTATGCCCAAATGCGCACGCAGCGTGCCCTGCCCGGGTGAAAAGCGATCGATATCGACGCCGTTGCTGCTTCCCTCGCCTAACAACCGCATTTTGCTCGCTGGAGCCAGGCGCAGGGCGAGGGCTTCGGCGCGCAGGCTTTCGCTGTTGCAGAGAACCACGTGCGCGCAACGGGCGGCCATACGTTCGGCGGCCAGCAAAACGCGCCTCTTGAATCCCGATGTGGTCTCAAGCTTTAAACCGCGCAACATGTAGACGCGCTCGGGCACGTTGCGCAGCCAGGCCGCAAAGGTGCCCAGCAATCCCGCCTTAGGCGTACTGAACTCGACCAGATCCGGTCGGCATTTCCCGATCAGCCGCCATAGGCGAAACAAGGACACCAGATCGGCCAATGGGGCGATGCTGCGTTGCATGGGAAGGGCGATTTGCTCCACTCCTTCGCGCTTGGCAGTCAGATCGAGCAACGGCCCGGGACTGGAGACCAAGAGCACGCGAAATCCCGCATTGTGGAGGGCGCGGAGGCGCGGTCCGAGTACGAGGCAGGTTTGAGCGTGCGTAACACCGACAAGGATGGTCGGTGGGACGCGCTCGGGCGACGACGGAAAGTGGAGATCAAAAAGAGCAGAATCTGCCATGAAACGCCTCAACAGACGGAATTTCCCCCCAGGGGAATGGCGTTGCACAGATTCTGAGGAAAATGAAGTTACCAATGTAATGTTCTGTCATTGATAGGAGTTACCGAAGAAAGATTCAGTGACAGCCAGCACATAACCCCGCGAGGGTTCTCGGCGAGAATCGTTTTCCTCTCAGGAAACTAACTGTGAAACGCAAGAGAATTCTGCTGCTGACCTCACGTCTTGGTGGGGGCGGCGCGCAGCAAGTGATGGCGCTGCTGGCGCGAGGTTTGCCCCAGAAGAAGTTCGAGGTCCATCTCGGCCTGGTCCAGGCCGCCGATCCCGGAGCCGGCGCAGTGCCGGCCTCAGTGTTGATTCATGGATTGGGCGCTGGACGGGCACGCGCCGCGGCGCTCCCCCTGCTGCGACTGGTGTGGCAACTGCGTCCGAGCGTGATTCTGTCTGGGGCGCCTGAGATCAGCTTCGTGGTGCTGCTCCTGCGGCCGTTCTTTCCGCCGCGGACGCGCGTGCTGGCTCGGCAGAATTCGACAGTCTCTGCTGTTCTGGCCCGCGGAAACGTTCCCAGGTATACACGCCTGCTTTACCGGTTTCTCTATAGGCAGGCGGACCGCGTGATCTGCCAGTCCCGCGCCATGGCCGAGGACCTGGCTGAGAAGACCGCGATTCCAAGCGAGCAGATCGCAGTGCTGCCCAACCCGGTGGATATCGAAGGCATTCTGGCCGCACTGCACGCGCCTTCCAGATGGTGCGGCGATGGGCCACACTTGCTGGCCGCAGGCAGGCTGGCGCCGGAAAAGGGTTTTGACTTGCTGATTGAGGCACTGGTCAGGGTGCGCAAACGGTTCCCGGGGATCGATCTCACGATTGCTGGATCGGGGCGCGAGAAAGCAGCACTCTTGGCGCTGAGTCGAGAGGCGAATTTAGGGGACTCATTCCGCATTGCGGAATCGCTCGACACGCCATATAGGTTCTTCTCCGGAGCCACGCTTTTCGTTTTGTCGTCGCGCAATGAGGGCATGCCCAATGCGCTTCTGGAGGCGGCTGCAGCGGGTATTCCCCTGGTGGCGACGCCCGCGTCAGGCGGAGTTGTTGACCTGCTGCGCGGACAAAAAGGCGCGTGGCTCGCGGCAAATGTGTCTGCGGAGGCGCTTGCAGATGCCCTCATCCTGGCGCTTGAAAGCATTCAGCCAGGTGATCGTTTTTGCCACGGCTTTTTCCCGTCATCAGGTAGCCGCATTCCTCAACAGGAACAGGCGTTGTCTGCTACGAACCTCGAGTATGTCCCAAAGTAATTAATATGCTATTTTTCCTCTATCTATTTTCCTGCTTGACATTATTCACTCAGCTTTGTTTCTCTTGAATATAGTTATCCACCTCCAGTGCAGTACCAGTTACCAGGGTCACTCCTGTGTTGTTGCATGGGACCTTGCAGAGAAAGCGAAGCATTCGGCATGCCGGGCCTTTGAAAATCTTGGCTTAAATCTCTATAGAGCATCGCCAGCCATCGCCAGGCAAGTCTCCCGCTAAAGCAATTCCACGGTGCGCATCTCTTTCAGCGACCTCGGGCTGAGCTGGCTTCCAGTTCTGCCCGCTCCGGCGCAATTCCACGAGATCACCATCGAGGGACCGCTTATTGCTGCCGCGGCGAGCCGGTTTCGGCTTGCAGTGTCCAAACTGTACTGCTGGAGGAACCCTTGGTTCGTGACTGTCTTCGTTTGTTGCTTTCAATCCTTTTGATTCTTCTCGCCCTTCCCTTCCTCGCCGTCTCTTTTCTGCTGGCGGCCTTGTGCACCGCGGCCGCCGGAGTGTTCCCGCGCTTCCACACGCCGCGTCAGGCAAGAGCCATTGACCTGAGCAGGCTGCAGCCGGTCGACGAGTTCGGATTCGAAAATGCTCTGGTCGCGTATGAGGAGTTGATCGACGCGCACGCGTGGAGAAGACAATGAGCCATGCGGCGATCTTGATTCCCGGTCTTGACCGCATCGGAGGAGCCGAGCAACAGGCCATGCTTCTTGCCAAGGGGCTGCGGCAGCGCGGCTGGCAGGTGAGCGTGGTGGCGCTTTCCGGCACCGGAGGCGCGGCGGCTGTAGAACTGGCGGAAGCGGGCGTCACCTTCATCAGCCTCGGCATGCGCAAAGGGCTTGCGGACCCGCGCGGATGGGTGCGCTTCCACCGCTGGCTTCGCCACAAGCAGCCGGACGTTGTGCACGCCCACCTGCGGCACGCTGCTTGGCTGGCGCGGTGGTCGCGGCTGGCCGCGCACGTTCCGCTGGTCATCGACACCCTGCATAGCTCGTCCACAGGAAAGCTGGGGCGGAGAATAGGCTACGCCTGCAGCCGCTGGCTGCCAGACCATGTGACCGCTGTGAGCGAGGCAACAGCCACGTCGCATATCGCAGCCGGAATGGTGAACCCGAGCCGACTCTCTGTGCTGGGCAACGGCATTGACCTGCATCGCTGGCAGCCGGACGCGCGCGCGCGATGGCAGGCGCGAGAGGAACTTGGCATCGGGAATGACTTCCTATGGCTGGCTGTGGGGCGCCTGGAAGCAGTGAAGGATTACCCGACGCTGCTGCGCGCTCTGGTGCGCGCTCCCCGAACGGCACAATTGCTGGTTCTTGGCGCGGGGGCGCTCATTGTCGAGCTGAACAACCTGGCCGTAGGACTGGGGCTTGACCAGCGCGTGCGATTCGCCGGCTTCCATCCGGATGTGGCGCGATGGATGCAGGCTGCGGATGGATTTGCCCTTGCGTCGCGCTATGAAGGACTGCCGATGGTGTTGCTGGAGGCGGGCGCTTGCGGTCTGCCGGCCGTGGCCACAGATGTTCCCGGTACCCGCGAGGTGATCGTGAATGGGGAAACGGGCTGGCTCGCACCCGCGGGCGATCCGGAGCGGCTGGGCGCAGCGATGAGTCTCTTGATGCAACTTCCGTTGGACGAACGCCGGGCGGCCGGGGAACGGGCACGCCAGCAGGTCGTCGAGTGCTTCAGTTTGGAAGCGGTTCTCGACCGCTGGGAACAGCTTTACGCGGATCTGATCGAGCGCAAGAACGCGAGCCGGCGGAGCGGCCGGACGGCGTGGGAGAGTTTAAGGCGTCGCAGCGCACATTCAGCCTGAATGCGCTCGGCGAGGGTCAAGGTGGCAGGCTGAAAACTTGAGAGTGCACGATCCAAGCAGGTGAACTGTGCGACGTGCGCACCGATAAAGCTGCGGAGGGCGGCGATATCGGTGTCGCTGGCGGTGTTGGGATGGGTGCAGATGGTCCAGAGGCCGCGATCCTTTTCGACCGGCCCCCAGAGCTGCTGCGGAATCCAGGTGATGCCCCTGCGCAGGAAGGGCGCACGGGCAAAACCGTCGGAGAGGAGCGAGATTCCCTCCCCCAGCAGCGCCGGAATGGTGTGCCTGTCGAAGCCATGCCGCGGCGCAACCCAGATGCTGGGGTGGAGGCCGTGGCTGCGCAGCATGCGCAGGCCTTCGCGGATCCATGCGCGCTGCGTCTCGAGCGGAATGCCGGCAAACTCCGAGGTGCGGTGCAAATCGAGCAGGCTGCGGCCCTGGCTCTGGCACAGATGGCGATAGCCGTGGAGCGCAATCGCAGCCCCGGCAGATTCCAGAGCGCGCAGGCGATCCCAGATGCCCAAGTCGGGCGGAGAGATCTGCAGCTCAGGGTCGCGATTGTCGGGGACAACGGCGAGAATCGGCTGCAGCTGGAACTCTGCGATCAGAGATTCGAATTGCGCCCAGCGTTCGGCGGAGACAGTCGGGCAGAGATCGTCAATGCGCAGCAGATATTGAGCAGAGCTCATGCGTTTGCCTCGGCCGCGGTTGCGCGGCTAAGCAGCTTGCGGCTCCAGTACCAGACGAAGAAGAACGTACTCACGGTCCACAGCGATGTGGCGAGGGCGATTCCGGCCACGCCGAACCAGTGCATCAGGACGAGATTGAGCACGATATCCAAAGCAAGATTGATCGAGCCGCAGTAAAGAACCAGATCGGTGCGCCGCATGGCGACGATGAAGCGGTAATAGACGCGGCTGGTGACATAGAAAGGAATTTGAATCGCATACATGGCCAGCACCGAGGCGACAATCGTGGTGTCGTGCGGGCCGAAGCGGCCATGCTGGTAGGCGATGCGCACCAGCGGCCCCGCGCCGGCGATGAGCAGAACCGCGATGGGGATCGACACAACAGCGGTGAGCCTGACCCATGTGCGGAGGGTGTAGCGGCACCCCGCCCAATCGCGGTGCGCAATCATGCGGCTGAAATAGGGCACAATGGCGGTAGAAATTGCGCCGGCCAGCAGCGTAAGCACCACGCTGACGAAACGATTGGCGTAAACCAGGGCGGAGACACTGCCGGCAGGCAGCATCGCCGCCATGGACTGATCGACGAGCAAGCCGCCGGAGGCAACCACGCTGCTCAAAAGCACCGGTCCGTATTGCCCGGCCACCTCGCGCGTGGCGTCCGTCATGCCATGCCAGCGCAGGCGGAACGGATAGCCGTGCGCCTCCATCATCCACGCGACAAGGACCACGTGCACCAGCGAACCGGCCAGCGTGGCGTACACCATGGCCCAGATGCCAAAGCGGCTGCCGAAGCACAGCGCGCCAATGACGATTGCGACCGAAATGACAGCGGGTGCGAGCGCGGGGAGGGCGAAACGATCGAGCGTATTAAGAATGGCCGTGCAATTGGTGGCGATGCCGGTGAGCAGCACAATCGGCAGTAGCCCGTAAAAAAGCCGGATGGAGAGCGCAAGCTTGGCGGGCGAAAAATGCGAGGCGATCAACGGAAAGAATCCGTGAGCCAAAAGCGCCATGAGCGCGGACGCCGCGCCGAGCAGCAGGCACATGCAGAGCATCGAGTTCGAGAGCAGTTGTTGGGCGCGTTCACGGCCCTCCTGTTCCCTTACCCGGACAAGCGTGGGCACAAGCGCCTGGTTCATCGATTCCGAGATGAGGTTGACCAGCAGGCTGGGGATGAGGGCCGCGGCAAGGAAGGCGTCCATGGCGTCGGAGCGGCCGTAGACGGAAGCGACGGCGATCTCCTTGGCCGTGGCGATGAGCTTGACGACGATGCCCGCAGCGCCGACTGACAAAGCGGCGTGAAGAATGCTGCGATGGATGGAAGGGCCGCCAGGCGGCCCGGTGGTTCTCTCCGTTACTGGCAATACCGTGGACATCGTTCCGCCCAAATTTCAAGACTTCACTGCGCTACAAACAATCTGTGTACATTCCGTCAACCCTTGGGGCGGATATGACAGTTCCGTTTCCGTCCAATTCGACTTCTACCCAAATCTCGGTTGCATCGTCGCCGCAGGCAATGTCTTCGCACTCGGCAAGACCCGGAATATGAATCTCACCGGTCGCGTCCTGATTTTGGTCTGCCCTCTGGGAAAGGGTCAATGGCATGTTTTCAGAAACAAAAAAGCGGACTACGTCAGCCTTCTTTGTTCCCGGCTTCAGAGAGTTCTTCGCCTCCGCCTCGATCTGCCCTCTTCGGGCTTGAAACGCAGCCGCTCTTTGTTTGCAAATACGGCGAGCAGGCCGCAACGCGAAGTAGGCTTCTCGCGCCCAACTGCGGGAATTTGCAACTGTAAACCAGCACACGATTCCGGCAGCGAGCAACGAGAGTGGAATCGCGATTCCCAGTTTCCATTTGAGCTTCATCATAGGTTTCTACACCTCAACCAGACGGGTTGAAGACTTTTGTGGAGTGTACGTTGGCTGCGGCGACGCAAAACGAAAACAGGCAGCCACACCAAGCGGATCCATCTCCGTCAGGCGCGCGGCGACAATCACAATTCCCAGCAGCAGCCAGGTAGTGCGGTTCTCTTCAACCGTGGCAATGAGCGAAGAGATGGTCCAGACAACCAGGCACGTGACCAGCGCCAGACGCAGCGGGCCGTGAATTTGCAGCGCGGCGCGAATGGCCAGCGCGAAAAGCAGCGAAGCCAGAAACAGCGCGCACAGCCCGCCGCCGACCACGATCGAAAGCGCGGTGTTGTGCGCGGTGTCAAAGGGCGACAGATGCGCGGCCGCGGTAAACGACCCGGCTCCGGCGCCGAAGAATGGCGCATGAATGAACGCCTCCCAACCCGCCGACCAGATATTGACGCGCTGGTTCAAATCCCCGCCCTGCAGTTGCTCAGGAATGGTTTCGAGGCGTTCTAGAGTTCCGCTGGGAACAACGAGCCAAAGCGCCGCAAGAAAAGGCGGCAGAGCATAAGCCACGGCAGCGACCCGCCGGCCGCGGCCGTATGCGAGAAGCAGAACGGAGCCGGCGAAGGCCACGAGCGCGGCGAGAAATCCACTGCGCGAGGCCGTGAGCAGAACGGCGACGACGCCGAGGGGCAAAAATGCGATGGCCATCAGGCGCATGGGCCAGCGGCGTTCGCAATGCACCAGCAGAGCCGCCAGAGGAAAACCGAGATCGAGGAAGCGGGCCACTTCGTTGGGATCCTGACCGTAGCCGGCAAAACGGATCTGGCCGGCGGCGATGGCTTCAGGCGAGAGCAGGGTGGCCAGCGTGAGCAAGGCGAGAACGCACGATCCCGCCACGGTGGCGCGCAGCAGGTTGCGCAGATCTTCGGGAGTGTCAGCGAACTCCCATACCAGCCAGACGATCATCATCTCCTGAAAATAGGCGCGCAGTCTTTCCAGCGTGGCCGCGGTATCGATGGTCCAGAAACAGGTGCAGCAGAACCAGAGAAAAAGGGCCAGCGTGATCCAGCAGAATGCGCCGGGCGTGCGGATGCGGCCGGACTGAAAGACGGCGGGCAATGCGGCCAGCAGCACCAGCAGGCTGGCGATGCGCGCCGCGTTGCCCAGCGGTTCACCCAGGTTGAGGGAGTACTCCCAGGGAATGGCGAAGGCGAGAAGAAGAAGGCATATCCCGGCAATTCGTCGCATCGCCTAATACCTTTGCGAATACACCAGCGCGGAGTAGATGGTGACGCCGATGGTGGATTGAATCGCCGATTCGATCATGCGGTTGGCGAGATTCTTAGCGAAAGAGTCGGGCACGTAAAGTATGTCGCGGTCCTGGATGGGCTGGTCAGGGTCCTGGCCGTGCAACATGCGACTGACGTTGAGAGCGATCATGGTGCGGCCGCCCTTCTGCTCGCGAATCAGCACCGCCCGCGTGACGGCCGCGTTCTGCGAGGGCCCCCATGCCAGCGAAAGCGCCTGCACTACGGTAAGGCCCTGCACGGGATCGACCGCGAAGCCGCCGGGACGGATCACGTCGCCCACCACGTAGACCAGTCCAGCACGGCTCACCTGCACCGTATCGCCCGGGCTGAGTTCGGGGTTGTGATCGGATGCCGTGTCTGTGCCGCTGGGATCGAGCACCACGGCATGCGGCGTCTTGGGATCGCTGGCGCGAAAGACGTTGACGAGGCGACCGGCATTGGGCGAAAGTCCAGCGGCGGCCGAGATCACGTCGAGCAAGCGATGGTGATACGTGTACGGATACACGCCGGGATGGGCCACTTCACCTAGCACGCTCACGTCCTGGCCGGCATAGGCCGTCACCAGCACCGAGACCAGCGGATGCAGCAGCATGCCTTTAGACAGCAACGCGGATTCAATGGCGTGCGCGGCGGCCTGCTCGTCCATGCCGTTGACGTTGACCGCGCCGATCATGGGCAATGTGACGGTACCGTCAGCCGCGACCCGCACCGCAGTGTGAAATTCGGGCGTATGGAACTCGCTGATATCGAGGGAGTCGCCCGCACTGATCGGCGCAGGCATCGGCGAAGAGGACTGCGTGGCGAGTGGCGGCGCGCCGTTTGTGCCGGTACTGTTCCAGACCGGCGGTGCCTCCCTCGGATTGGGAACGCTGCGCGTGTCCTGCGATTGCGGGAAGCTGGCTACGCCTGAGGGCAGACCTGATGTGGCGGGCGTGGGCGCCTGCGCGTGGAGCAATGCGCCGGCCGCCACGAAGGCAAGGAGCGCGGCAGCGGTACGGGCGGCGGAAGATTCCAGCGACTCGCGAAGAAGCGCGGCTCCAATGGCGATCCAGAGGCCGACGAAGAAAGTGATGGCGAGATAAAGCGGCATATCGGGCGCGACGGGCTTGGCGGGCTGGCGAGCGGCATCGACTACAGCGATATTCGAGCTGTGCACTCCGGCGGCGAGGCCAGCCTCATCCGATTTTTCCAGCACGCGCAGATAAAGTTCGTGGCTGGCATTGGCCTCTTCGCGCATAACGGCGTACTCCGTGGTGGCCTCGTTCAGCTTCATGCCTTCGCTCGTCACCTGATCCAGGCTCTTGCGCACCAGTTGTTCGCGATCGACGGCGGTTTGCCAGTTGCTGCGGAATCGTTCCACGAGTTTTGCATCCTCCGCTTTTCTTTGCCGGTCGAGATCCTCGAGTTGCCGGCCGATTTCGACGACACGCGGAAAACTGGCGCCATGTTCGGCGCTGAGTTGTGCCTGCTCCTGCTCCAGATCGCTGCGCCTGGCGTGAATCTGCTCGAGTAACGCCGTGGCAAAGTTGCCGTTCTGGGCCTGCAACCGTGGATCCGCGGCAATCACCATCTCGGGATCGCCTTGCGAAGCTGCCCGATACTCTGCCTCGCTCAAAATGCGGTCCGTGGTGGCGGAGACAAGTTGGCGGCCGAGTTCATCGATCTCAACCAGGACCGAAGAGTGCTCGGTTTCACCGGGCTGGCCGTTGGCTTGCACTTCCGGCGTGCTCACAATGCCGTGCAGCGCCTCGAAATCGGCCAGTCGTTGCTGGTCCTGATCGACGCGCGACTTCAAATCGGCGAGCCGGCCATTCAGCCAGACCGAAGCCTGCGCCGTAGCCTGAATCTGCGCGTCCGTTTCCTGCTCCTGGTAGGCGCGGATGAGCGCGTTCACCACTTGCGCCGACAGCGCCCCATCGCGGCAGCGGAAGCGCACATCCACCAGAAGCGTGCGCGGCAACGATTGCACGTACAGGCGCCGGCCGAAACGATCGAGAAGCCATGCTCGCGCATCAACTGCGGGATTTTCGGGATTGAAGTCTGGGAATCGCTGTTTGAAACGCCCGTTGAAGCCCGGCTGCTGATAAAGCTTGAGCCCCACAATCACGCGCCAGGCAAGCTGATCGCTGCGCAGAACGTTGGCGAATGTCTCAAGAGCCATGGGCGCGGCCAGCGCGGAGACCGTGGCCAACGGCTCCTGCGCTTCAAGGCTCAGCGAGGACACCGGCGCAGTGCGCAGCTCCACGCGCGCATTCGCTTCATATTGATTGGGTGCGATAAGGCAATAAAGAATGCAGGCCGCGAGCAGCACCGCTTCTACAGCAGCAATGAAACGGCGGCGACGCCACACGGCTTGGCCCAACTCGTGGATCGATTTCGATCCCGGCCGCGACGCCTGCGTTGGCGCAGGCGGGTTGGAGACATCCGGCAATGCAGTACGGGACGGCAGAGAATCAGGCAAGGGACAAAAACCTCGCTCCAGTGCATGTACGCAGAGCAACGCTCTCGCCCGGCATCCGCCGAATCCCGGCCAGAAGCAGGATGGTCAGCCGCGCACTGCGCAGCCAACTTCCGCCATGAGCCTCTCCTTTTCCCACGTCGAGCGTAGGCACAAGGGATGACCCTGGCGTCAGAACGAAAAGCCAATCTGAGGAAAAGCGTTGCCAGTTTCGTCTATTGGAGGCGATTCGTCAATGCCGCTCGTCACAGTCCGGGCGCAACAGGACCGTGCCTATAAACGGTCGGCCTGATTGGCTTGGTTTGAGAGACGAAAGCTAAGGCGCGTTGCTTTGAAGGGGCGCGGCTTTAGCCGTGCCATTCCATGCCCACAGAATGCACCACGGCTTCAGCCGCCGAGGGACTTCTTTCTGCAGTTTTGACTTCCGCAGCAAGCTCTATAGCGATTTAGCATGACGCCCGATACCACTCAACGGTGCGGCGGAGGCCCTCGGCGAAGTCGACCGCAGGCGCGTAGCCGAGCAGCTCGCGGGCGAGGCCAATATCGGCCAGAGAGTGCCGAATATCGCCCGCGCGGCCCTCCGCGTAGGCCGGCTTCCCTTTGTAGCCAGTGAGTCCGCAGAGAATCTCAAACGTCTGGTTGAGCGTGATGGCCGAGCCGGTGGCCAGGTTCATCATGCGGCCCGAGACCTTCGCGGCGGGCGCGGCGGCAGCCAGCAGGTTGGCGGCGACCACGTTGTCGATATAGGTGAAGTCGCGGCTCTGCTCGCCATCGCCATAGATGGTGGGCTGCTCGCCGGCGAGCAGCATGCGGCAAAAAATCGCCAGCACGCCGGAGTAGTGCGACGTCGGGTCCTGGTGTGGACCAAAGACGTTGAAATAACGCAGGGTCACGGTCTCAATGCCGTAGACGCTGGTGAAGGCCGCCAAATAGTGCTCGCCCGCCAGCTTGGCCACGGCATAGGGCGTAATGGGATGAGGCAGCATCTCTTCGTGCTTGGGAAGCGTGGGCGTGTCTCCGTAAACCGACGACGACCCGGCGTAGACCACGCGTCGCACACCGGCGTCCTTCGCGGCCACCAGTACATTCAGGGTTGCGTCCACGCAGTTGCGATTGGTTGCCGCCGGATCGGCGACCGAACGCGGCACCGAGGCCAGAGCCGCCTCGTGAAAGACGATTTCCACGCCGGCGCAGGCTCTCGCGCATACAGCCGGATCGGCGAGGTCGCCTTCGAGGAACTCCATGCCCTCAAGGCCCACAAGATTGGCGCGATTGCCGGTGATGAAACTGTCGACACCGCGCACCGATTCACCCCGGGCCAAGAGTGCCGCGGCAATGGAGCGGCCAATAAATCCAGCGGCTCCGGTAACGAGATATTTTGGCAAGGTCTTGCTCCACGAATGAATAAATGCAGCGGCCGAATCCACGGCCGTCACTCATAGAATAGCAACGCAAAGGAAAAACTCCTGTAAACCGGATGTGCTATTGACGGCCTCATGTATTCCACTCAGGTTCGCTTCCCAAAGTTGAACCGCTCAAAGCCACCGCCTGAGCGCATCGTGTATCGTTTCTTTGATGATCGATCTGTTGCCCATCCTCGCTGAGCCTCGGCAATTTGTGCTCTGGCAGAGATGCCTGTTCGCCGCGCTTGCCGGAGCGTCCACATATGGATTCTGGCGGCGCTTTGGCCCTATACTCGGCAAGATCCTGCAATCGAAGAAAGACCCCGGCTTTCGCCTCTTCCCCATCGGCAAGCGTGTGCGCGACTCTGTCTGGGAGGTGCTGCTACAGGCGAAGGTGATTCGCGAGCGGCCGCTCGTGGGCTTTGCGCATGCACTGGTCTTCTGGGCCTTCTGCGCCTTCGCGCTGGTCACTCTGAATCATTGCGCGGCGATCTTCGGCCTCGGCTTTCTCGATCCCGCGGGCCGTTTGGGCAGATGCTATTTTGATTTTGCCGCGCTCTTCGCTATCGCCTGCGCAGCCGGCATTCTGGGCCTGTTCGTTCGCAGATTCTTCGTCCGGCCCCGGTGGCTGGGTGAGATCTCGTGGCAGTCGGGCGTGATTGCGCTCTTGATCTTTGTGCTGATGTCGACGTATCTGGCGGCGTTTTTCGTGACGGGACCTTCCAGCGCAGTGCAGGCGCTGTGGTGGGCGCACACTCTCACATTGCTCGCTTTTCTGCCGCTCATTCCGCACACCAAGCATCTGCACCTGGTGCTAAGCCCGTTCACGGTGTTTCTCTCGCGCGGCAGCTTCGCGCAGATTCCTCCACTCAGCGGCGACGAGGACTTCGGCTTGGTTGCAGGCAAGGACCTGACGCAATTGGTCAGCCTGCAGGCCTACTCCTGCGTGGAGTGCGGGCGCTGCATGGAGCACTGCCCAGCCAACGCGACCGGCAAAGAGCTGAACCCGAAGGAAATTGTGCTGGGATTGCGCGGGTATCTGAATGAGTTCGGACCGCAGTCGGAGGAGCCGCTACTCGGCAAATTCAACACGCAGGCGGCGGCATTCCAGTGCACCACCTGCGGAGCGTGTGAGTTCCAGTGCCCGGTGGGCATTGAGCACGTTCCCATCATCGTAGGCCTGCGACGCGGCGCGGTGAACACCGGGGCGTGGGAGGACAACTACGGATCAAAGCTTTTCCTGGCTTTGGAGAAAGGCAGCAATGCCTTAGGCATGCCCGCCGCCGAACGCGACAAGTTCGTAGAGAAGAACGCACTGCCCATCTTCGACGGGACGCAAGAATACTGTTTATGGCTGGGCTGCATGGGCGGCTACGATCCGCGCGGGCGTGAGATTGTGCTGGCGCTGGTGCGCGTGATGCGCCACCTGGGCACAACTTTCGGCGTTCTGCGCAAGGAAAAATGTACCGGCGATCCGGTCCGCCGCCTCGGCAACGATCTGCTGTTTCAGCAACTGGCAGAGGCCAACCTCGAGGCACTGGCTCAGTCCAAGACTAAAAAGATCATTACGATCTGCCCGCATTGCGTGCGCACCATTCAGGAAGATTGGAAGGAGTTCGGCACGCCGCCCGAAGTGGAGCATCACAGCGAGTTTCTGGCTCGGCACCTGCCCGAGATCGTAGCGCCGGTCTCCAGAATGGCTGTCGTGGGGGCGTCCACGCCCGCACTTTCAGATCCTCCCGGACACTCCGGGAACGAAACAATCGTCTTCCACGACCCCTGCTATCTAGGCCGCTACCGCAACGTCTACGACGAGCCGCGCCAAATCGCCGCCCTGGCCGGCACGCTCGTAGAAGCCCCGCGCTCCCACGAGCGCAGTTTCTGCTGCGGTGCCGGCGGAGGCCTCGCGTTTCTCGGCGAGGAGACAGGCGAGCGCGTCAGCCAGGTCCGCGCCGCCGAACTAGCCGCCACCGGCGCAAGCATAGTTGCCGCCGCCTGCCCCTTCTGCAATACGATGTTTCGGGATGCACTCGCAGCTCGCGGCGAAGGCGCACCCGAGCTGCTGGACATTGTGCAGTTGGTAGCGCGAGGATTGCCAACGGAAGAGTAAAGCGTGAGCGGGAGCGCTCAAAGATGAAAATCGTTGTAGCCATCAAACAAGTCCCCGACCGCGACGCGCCAATCCGCATCGCCGCGAATGCGCAATGGATCGAAGAGCGCGATCTCCAATGGGCCATGAACGAGCCCGACGCTTACGCGCTCGAAGAGG
>Ga0302320_10005112_pt1 | contig 29511 bp, 30 predicted proteins | sample Bog_T0_3_FD_202130 | JGI IMG/M metagenome (GOLD analysis project Ga0302320, IMG submission 202130) | Peat permafrost microbial communities from Stordalen Mire near Abisko, Sweden - Bog_T0_3 | ecosystem: Environmental > Terrestrial > Soil > Wetlands > Peat | place: Sweden: Abisko, Stordalen Mire...
AGGTTGAGGTCGTGAGTGCCTCGCCCAGTTTTTTTCAGGTAGATTATCCTCTGGGGACGTAGCGCGTCATTTCCGAACGGGAGGAAGCCACTTCCATTCGCCGTTACGGGTTTGCGTTAGGGTGACGACGAGCGTCTTTCCTCCCTCAAGGCGCACCGTTGCTTGCGGCCTGTTCTGACTGTCAAACCGCATGTCGCGCATGTCCTCAGAATTCACGACTACTGATCTTCCATCGCGAGAGAGAATGCCCTTATAGCCTCCGCACACCACAGACCCATCACGTCTATACAGCGTGAAATTATCGCCGTCTAGCCCGTCCTCATTTTCGTAGGCGAGGTAATATTGCCGGTCCGGCGAAAACAAGACTTCGGTGCCGCCCGGCAACCGCAACCCCGTTTGGTCGTCCAAGAGGGTACCAGTAAAGAGACCGCCGTCTGTCTTTGCGATGAGATGCAGTTTGAGTGCCGGACTATAGCCGCAGTACGTCCATTGGAGTCCATCAAGAGGCGCATCGTAAGGTGGCTTATCCCTGAATATTGCTTTCCCTCCATTCCATCCGATCTCGAGCTGATGCCTGGAAGGTCGTTTAGCTCCGTGGGGCGATTGATGAAATCGAGTGGTTTCTCGTGCGCTATTCGGTTCCGCTGAACCAGCGCAATACAGATCAACGCCACGCCTGTTCTGAGCCATAATGCCCACGACGAGAAAAAAGGGCAGGACAACGCAAGGTATTCCTCTTTTCATAGCCATTAAGAGTAACTGCTGTGTTCAGCGCCGTCGATAGCTGGTGCATAATCGCCATATCACTCACAATCTCGGAATACCCAGTTAGGGCGCGCCCTGCGCCGACGTTTGGGGATGCAGAGGCTTGGAGCTTGGAGCGCGCTTCGCGCGTCTTTTATAGAACCCACCTAAGCTTGCCAAAAGAGGCAAGCTAAGATGGGGCACCCGCAGGGTGCGCGGTCGGGCGAGCATTCCGCGTTTCAAATCGACTGGCTCAGGTATCGACTAAAAGGCGTTCGCGCTGGTGGGTCAGGCGTTAGGGGAAGGGTGCGGCGACAGGATGTTTGGATTGCGTGTGTACTCCATGTCATGCGCGATTTTGTCGGATACTTCACGACCGAAGAAACGTTCGACGAGATGGAATGCCAAATCTATTGAAGAGGTGACTCCGCCGCAGGTGACGATGTTTCCGTCATCGACGACGCGGGCATTGACGACATTGGCGCGGGTTGCGCGGAGGTCAGCGAGAGCGGCGCGGTGGGTGGTGGCGCGGCGTCCGTCGAGCACTCCCGCGGCGGCGAGCGCCATGGTTCCGGTGCAGACGGCGGCGACGACCGTGCCATGAGAATGAAGAGCTGCGATGTGGTGCGTGAGGTGGCCGCGCTCGACCTCAAAGCGAATGCCGCGAGGCGAGCGGCTGGCCCATCCGCCTCCGGGGACGATGAGCAGGTCGGTGGTTTCTTCCAGGACTCCGTCAGGCGTGATTCGCAGGCCGTTGGCGGCGGTGAGCTGATCGCAAGGCTCGAGGGTGACGAGGCGAACGTCGACCGCTTGCTTGAGTTGAGCGGCACTCAGTTTGGCGGCGCGGCGAAAAATCTCAAGGGGGGCGACGAAATCGATTTCGTCGACGCCCTCGAAAACGAGAATGCGAATGTTCACGTCCGGCTCCGGCTGAAATTGTGCGAGCGGATTCATGTTACAACGGGCGGGGATGGTGTGCGCTGGGTCACTGCAAAGCTCGGCGAACGTGGGTGAAATACTACCGGTTGCCGCGCAGAGTAAAGTGCGCGGTATGGAGGCGTCTATGAAACGCATTCTTCTTGCAGCGTCCGTTGTGCTGTTGATTCTGAGCGTTGTGCCGCTATGTGCGGCGCAGAACAAGGCGGCATTGCTCGATACGGCGGTGGCGATCACGAGTGATATTGCGCCGCCCCGGCTGACCGAAGTCGCCAGTCCGTTCTATACGGAAGAGGCCAAGAAAAAGAAGATCGAAGGTTCGGTTACGCTGCTCATCGTGATCGACACGAAGGGCGACGTGATCGATGCCAAGGTGGTGAAGGGTCTGGGCCACGGGCTCGACGAAAACGCGATCATAGCGGTGAAAGAGTGGAAGTATAAGCCAGCGGAGAAAGACGGAGAGCCGGTCACGGTGAAGATGGAAGTGTCGGTGGGTTTCAATCTGCCGGTGTGAGCTGAAGGGTGGTTGAGGGGCAAGATCCACCGCCCGGAAAAGGTAAGAGCGAGGGCAAATTCCTTTTAAGCGGAGGGCTCTGACTCCCACCTTGTCGCCGGAAAACGCGGCGGCGAAACAACCCCACCCTCAAAACAACGCTTTGCAGCCGGGGACGCGGCCAATGCGGGGCGCTCCGGCTGCGGGCGCTGGTGTCGAATTGGGAAGAACGGGGCGCGGCTACATTTTGCGTGGTAAAAATCTGCACATAAATTCCTTGTTGCTGCATCGAACCTTTAGCCACACATTCGCAGGACTCAAATACATTAAATTTACAGGGCTGTTCAGTTCAGGATCGACGGGTGTGAGAGGTTTAGTTTGGTCGAAGTTCAAGTTTTCGAGCATCCCGTGGTCAGCGAAAAGTTTATTTGCATCAGTGATTTGGGAGCTTGTGCACTCCTGCTATAATCCTTTGTTCTTGTGATAGTAGTCACAAAGTGCTGAGCTATCGATCACACATTGCAGTGAGCTCAGGAAGAAGCATGCGGGGTGCTGAAAGCATGTTCGGCGGCTTCCGGTTTCACCGATTCAGTGAGGAACTTCAAAGGCAAGGGCGTAACGGATAATTTCCAACCATGGCGCAGATCTTTTCTCGCGGTGCGAATTCGATTGCAAGGGCATCCATTCTGGGAGGATTGATCCTGGTGGTTGGCCTGCTGTGGGCGGCGTTGCAGTTGCAGCGGTCGCCCTATTTTACGTATGCAGGCGTGGCGCGACCGCAGCCTGTTCCGTTTCCTCACCAGCATCATGTGGGCGGGCTTGGGATTGACTGCCGGTACTGCCACACGACGGTGGAGGTTTCAGGCTTTGCGGGCATTCCTCCAACGAAGACGTGCATGAACTGCCACTCGCAGATATGGACGGCCGCTCCGATGCTGGAGCCGGTGCGCGAGAGCTATCGGACGGGGAAAAGCCTGAGCTGGTCGCGAGCCAACGATCTGCCGGACTTTGCGTACTTTGATCACAGCATTCACGTGACCAAGGGGATTGGGTGTAACACCTGCCACGGGCGCGTGGACCAGATGCCGCTGATGTACAACCAGGCTTCATTGCAGATGGAGTGGTGCATCAACTGCCATCGCGCGCCGGAGAAGAATCTGCGTCCGCATTATGTGAAAGAGAATGCGGCGGACCCTATGACGATGGGCGACCAGATCTACAACATGGCTTATGAAGAGCCTTCGGCGGAGCATCCGGTGACGATTCGCGAAGGGCAAAGCTACAAGACGTTCACCAGTCAGACGGGGCCTGAGGGACTGGGCACCTACCTGGTGAAGGCGAACAACGTACGGTCGCCGCGCGACATAACCAGTTGCAACACCTGCCATCGGTAATGATGGCCCATGACGAAGCAGAGAATCTGACGAGTGGGATCGAAGCGAATGGATAATGTGCGGAAGCCTGAGGATGTTTGTCCCGGCAAGAAAGACAAATTGGAATTGGCTGAGGTTCGCGAGAAGCTGAGTGAAGCTCGCGGACCGAAGTACTGGCGCACGCTGGATGAACTGGCGCAGACTCCTGAGTTTGAGGAGATGATGCACCGGGAGTTTCCGAAACACGCCTCGGAGTGGACAGACAAGAGTTCACGCCGCGACTTCATGAAGATCATGGGTGCATCGCTGGCGCTGGCCGGATTGAGTGCATGCACGAAGCAACCGCTGGAGCCGATCGTTCCGTATGTAAAACAGCCGAACAACCTGGTGCTGGGCAAGCCGCTGTTTTATGCGACGGCGATGACGCTGGGAGCCTATGGCACGGGGCTGCTGGTGGAGAGCCACGAAGGGCGTCCGACGAAGATCGAAGGCAATCCGCAGCATCCTTCGTCGCTGGGCGGCACAGACGTTTTCACGCAGGCAAGCGTGCTGGGGATGTACGATCCCGACCGTTCGCAGGTGAACACCTATATCAGCGAGTCGCGGAGCTGGCCGGACGTGCTCTCAAACTTGCGCGAAGTTGCGAAGGCGGAGAAGGCGAACGGCGGAGCAGGATTGCGAGTGCTGAGCGGGGCGACCTCATCGCCATCGTTTGTGGCGCAGATGCAGGAGTTTCTGAAAGTTTATCCGCAGGCGAAGTGGTATCAGTGGGAGGCGGTGAATCGCGACAACGTGTATGCCGGTGCGCAGATGGCATTCGGGCAGCCGGTGGAGACGGTTTACGATTTTTCAAAGGCGAAGGTGGTGCTCTCGCTGGATGGAGATTTTCTGTCGTCGGGCTTCCCGGGGTTCCACAGGTACACGAGAGAATTTGCGAGGCGGCGGCGTCCTGAGTTGAAAGAAGAGATGCTGCGCTTCTATGCCGTGGAGAGTGCTCCGACGAACACTTCCGCGAAGGCCGATCACCGGCTGCATGTGAAGGCGAGCGAGGTTGAGCCGTTTGTGCGGGCGCTGGCTGGGGCGTTGGGCGTGGCGCAAGCGGGCGGCGAGTTCAAGGCGGGGCAGAAGAAGTTCGCGGCGGCGCTGGCGAAAGATTTGCAGGCTCACAAGGGCGAAGTGCTGGTGGTGGTGGGCGACTCGCAGACTCCGGTGACGCATGCATTAGCGCACGCGATCAATGCGTCGCTGGGCTCGGTGGGGAAGACGGTGAGCTACACGGAGCCGGTCGATCCATTTGCGGCGACTGGGAAGCTGGATCAACTCCGGCAGCTTACGGCTGAGATGAACAGCGGCAAAGTGGGGACGCTGCTGGTGCTGAACACCAATCCGGTGTACGACGCGCCAGTGGATGTGGGCTTCTTCGACGCACTGAACAAGGTGAAACTGCGGGTGCATCTGGGGCTGTATCAGGACGAGACGGCGAAGTATTGCCACTGGCACTTGTGCGGCGCTCACTATCTGGAACATTGGGGCGACACGCGCACGTTTGACGGCACGGTGAGCTTTATTCAGCCGCTGATTGCACCGCTCTACGGCGGGCACAGCGAGAGCGAGCTGATTGGGTTCCTGACGAATGAAAACGAGGCGACGAGCTACGGACTGACGCAAGGCTACTGGATGACGCAGCACAATGCGGACTTCAAGAGCTGGTGGGATCGTTCGCTGCACGATGGATTCGTGGAGGGCTCGGCGGCGGCGACGAAGACGGTGACGGCTGCGAGCTTCGCAGCCGGGTACGCGGCAACAACCGCCGCTCCGGCCGCGGGCGCTCTGGAAGTAATTTTCCGTCGGGACGCTACGATTTACGATGGGCGCTTTGCGAATAATGGCTGGCTGCAAGAGACTCCGAAGCCGATGACCCAGATTTGCTGGGACAGTCCGGTGCTGATGAGCGTGGCCACGGCGAAGAAGCTGAAGCTGAAGAGCGAAGACGAAGTTGAGCTGGAACTGAATGGCCGCAAGGTGAAGGGTGCAATCTGGATTACGCCGGGCCATCCGGACGATGCGGTTACGATTTCGCTTGGAGGCGGACGCGAGCTGGCGGGCAGAACCGGCTCGGGGATTGGCTTTAGCGCGTACAAGCTGCGCACCTCCGACGCGATGTGGTTTGCGGGCGGATTGAAGCTGACGGCAACCGGCGGGCATTTCGGACTGGCTTCTCCGCAGGGGCATCAGTCGATGGAAGGCCGGGCGATTGTGAGGGCGGCAACGCTGGAAGACTTCATCAAGAATCCGGGCTTTGCGCACGAGATGGTGGAGGCTCCGGCAGCGGGGCTGACGATGTATGCGCCCTACGAATACAAGGATCACAAGTGGGGGATGGCAATCGACCTGAACTCATGCGTGGGTTGCAAGACCTGTGAAGTTGCCTGCCAGGCGGAGAACAATATCGCGGTTGTGGGCAAAGAGCAGGTGAAGAGTGGCCGCATCATGCACTGGCTGCGCATCGATAACTATCATGAGGGGCCGCCGGAAAATCCGAATACGTACTTCCAGCCGGTACCGTGCCAGCAGTGCGAGAACGCGCCGTGCGAGCTTGTGTGTCCGGTGGGTGCAACGTCGCACTCGACGGAAGGGCTGAACGACATGGTCTATAACCGCTGCGTGGGGACGCGCTATTGCTCGAACAATTGTCCTTACAAGGTGCGCCGCTTCAACTTCCTGCTGTACTCGGATTTTGAGACTCCACAGTTGAAGTTCCAGCGCAATCCGGAAGTTACAGTGCGCAGCCGCGGCGTGATGGAGAAGTGTACGTACTGCGTGCAGCGGATTACGCACGGCAGGATCAATGCCGAAGAGCAGAACCGGAAGGTGCAGGATGGCGAGATTTTGACCGCCTGCCAGCAGGCCTGTCCGGCAGAGGCGATTGTCTTTGGCGACCTGAACGACGCGGGCAGCAGGGTTGCAAAGCTGAAAGCATCACAGCGGAATTACGGATTGCTCGAAGAACTGAACACGCGCCCGCGTACCACGTACATGGCGGCAGTGCGAAACCCGAACCCTGAGTTGGAGTCGTAAAGGATCATGGAACAAGTTCCTGAGACGAATGCTTCCACGACGTTAGAGCGGCTTCTGCCAGGGCAGGCAGCGGTGCTTACGCCCGGCCATACGCTGGAGACGATCACCGACAAGATTGTGTCGATTGTGCTGCGGCGGCCGGTGACGCTGGGCTGGGTAGGCGGCTTCGCCTTCTTCTTCGGCCTGCTGAATCTGCTGCTGTTTGCGATGTGCTACCTGTTCTATCGCGGTGTGGGCATCTGGGGCATCAACATTCCGGTGGGCTGGGGCTTCGCGATTATCAACTTTGTCTGGTGGGTCGGCATTGGCCACGCGGGCACGCTGATTTCAGCGATTCTGCTGCTGCTGAAGCAGGGATGGCGCAACTCGATCAACCGCTTTGCGGAGGCGATGACGCTGTTCGCGGTGGCATGCGCGGGCGTCTTTCCGCTGATCCATACCGGGCGTCCATGGCTGGCGTACTGGCTGTTTCCGTATCCGAACACGATGGGTGTGTGGCCGCAGTTCCGCAGCCCGCTGCTATGGGACGTGTTTGCGGTTTCGACCTATGCGACGATCTCGGCGCTGTTCTGGTTTGTGGGACTGATTCCGGATCTTGCGACCTTCCGGGATCAGGCGCAGAACCCTGTCGCCAAGACCATCTACGGGCTGCTGGCGCTGGGATGGCGCGGTTCGGCGCGGCACTGGAAGCGCTACGAGAGCGCATACATTCTGCTGGCGGGGCTGGCAACGCCACTTGTGCTTTCGGTACACACGGTGGTGTCATTCGACTTCGCGGTTTCGATTCTTCCGGGATGGCACACCACGGTCTTTCCTCCGTACTTTGTGGCAGGCGCGATTTACTCGGGCTTTGCGATGGTGCTGGTGCTGGCGATTCCGATCCGCAGATTTTACGGCGTGCAAGACATGATCACGATGCGGCACCTGGACAACGCGGCGAAGGTGATGCTGGGCACGGGATTGATTGTGGCTTACGGCTACATGATGGAGGCGTTTTACGCCTACTACTCGGGCAATATCTATGAGTTTTTCGTGTTGAAGAACCGCATGATAGGACCGCTCGCATGGTCCTACTGGTGTTTGATTCTGTTTAACATTTTGATTCCGCAAATGTTGTGGATCCGCAAGGTTCGGCTGAATCCGGTGATGCTGTTCGGGACCTCGCTGATCATTCTGCTGGGCATGTGGCTGGAGCGTTTTGTGATTATCGTGACCAGTCTACATCGCGACTTTCTGCCGTCGTCGTGGGGCATGTATGTGGCGACGCGCTGGGATTACGCGATCTTTGTCGGAACGCTTGGATTGTTCTTCTCCGCGATGTTCCTGTTTGTGCGGCTGATGCCGATGATCACGATCTTCGAGATGCGCATGTTGCTGCCGCAGTCAAAGCTGAGCGAGGAGGTATCCGCGCATGACTGAGCCAACCCTGCACGGAGTCATCGCTGAATTCGTGACGCCGGATGGACTGGTGGACGCCTGCAAAAAAGCGCGCGCCGCCGGGTATCGGCGCATGGATGCCTACACGCCTTATCCGCTGGAAGAGGCGGCAGACGCCATTGGCTTTGAGAAAACGCAGGTGCCGCTGTTGACGCTGTGCGGAGGTATTCTTGGCGGGCTGAGCGGATTCGGATTGCAGTACTGGACGAACATGTCGGCGTATCCGATGAACATTGGCGGAAGGCCGCTGAACTCATGGCCGTCATTCATCATCATCACCTTCGAGCTGACGATTCTGTTTGCAGGTATCACGGCAGTGGTGGGGATGCTGATGTTGAGCGGACTGCCGCAACCGTATCATCCGATCTTCAACCATCCACGATTCAGCGCGGCGAGCCGGGACCGGTTCTTTCTGTGCATTGAGGCGGACGACGAAAAGTTTGACAGGGAAGAGACGACGCGCTTTTTGCAGGCGACAGATGCCGTTGACGTTGCGGAGGTCGCCGACTAGCCGATGGCAAACGAATTGATGAAAACGATGATTGCAGGGATGAAGCCGGGATTGCGCTGGAGTGCAATGCTGCTATGCGGGGCCAGCCTGTTGCTGCTGGGCGCGTGCAGAGAAGACATGCAGAACCAGCCGAAGTTTATTCCACTACGCGAGAATACGTTTTATGCCGATGGACGTTCGGCGCGTCCGGTGATTGAGGGAACGATTGCGCGCGGCCAACTGGAAAACGACCCGCTGCTTTATACCGGCAAGGTGTCTGGCAAAGAGGCCGACGAGTTTCCGTTTGCAATCACGGAGAAGGATGTTGCGCGAGGACGCGAACGCTTCAACATCTTCTGCTCACCCTGCCACTCGCAACTGGGAGACGGCAACGGAATGATTGTGCAGAGGGGATTCAAGAAGCCTCCGTCGTATTATGAGCCGCGGCTGATGACAGCTCCGGTGGGACACTTCTTTAACGTGATGACGAATGGATGGGGCGCGATGGGCGACTACTCGGCGCAGATTCCGACAGCCGACCGCTGGCGCATTGCGGCTTACATCCGCGCGCTGCAACTTTCGCAATCGGCAAAGAGCAGCGACGTTCCGGCGGGCGAGCAGGTGGCTGCGCAGGGGCCGTTGCAGGTTGATGTGCTGGCCGAGGGCGCGGCTGAACAAAGCGCGGAGCATGGCCGCGCCGAAAACGTGGAGGCGAAGTAGATGAGCACGACGACCTATCCCGCTTCCTACCGATTTGATCCTCCGGCGGCGACCGGTTCGCTTTCAAAGCGATGGCTGGTGATTGGAGTGCTGGCGGGCATTGCCTCCGCGGCCGGAGCATTCCTTTCTGCGCAACAGTTTCTACGGGGCTATTTGATTGGCTACATGCTGGTGCTCGGGTTCTCGCTGGGCTCCATGGCCTTGCTGATGCTGGGCCATCTGACGGGCGGCAACTGGTGGATGATTGGGCGCAGGGTGATGGAGGCGGCGATAGGAAACCTTCCGCTGCTGACGCTTCTGTTTGTGCCGATCTGGCTGGGACGCCACGGCCTGTACATCTGGCTTGATCCGGCGTACGTGGCGGCGCATCACTCGGTGGCGGCGAAGAGCGGCTACCTGAACGATAGTTTCTGGACGTTGCGCGCGGTGATCTACTTTGCGATCTGGAATCTGTGGGCGTTTGCGTTGCGCAGCGGCTCGCTGAAGCAGGATGGAGACGCTTCGCCCGCAGTATGGGAAAAGCTGAAGGTGTGGTCTGCGCCAGGATTGCTGATGTTCGGACTTACGATCACGCTGGCCTCGACGGACTGGATCATGTCACTGGATCCGGCATGGTATTCGACCATCTTTGGCATGTTCTTCATGATCAGCGAAATGCTTTCGGTGATGGCGCTGATGATCGTGATCCTGTGCTCGCTGCGGGAGTTCGCTCCGTATGACAAGGTTCTTGGACCGGACAAACTGCATGACTACGGCAAGCTGATGCTGGCGTTCACCATGGTGTGGGCGTACTTCAGCTTCTCGCAATGGCTGATCATCTGGGCGGGCAATCTTCCGGAAGAGATCACCTGGTATCTGGACCGCATTCATGGCGGATGGCAGATCGTGGCGCTGGCGCTGGTGTTTCTGCAATTCTCGCTGCCGTTCCTTCTGCTGCTATCGCGCGAGTTGAAGCGCGACGCGCGGAAGCTGGTTCCGGTTGCGCTGCTGGTGCTGGTGATGCGTTATGTGGATCTCTACTGGCTGGTTGCGCCGAATCCGTTTCCGGGAACGAGCGGCGCGGAGCACCATCTGACTTATCACTGGACATATTTTGCGGCGCCCCTGGCATTGGTGAGCATCTGGCTGGGGACGTTCTTCTGGCAACTGAGCAAGCGGCCACTGCTGGTGGTAACCGAGCCGATGCTGCCGCGCCTTTGGGAGCAAAGCCATGACCACTGATCACGGGCACGGAACTCACGGGAATGAAAACGAGCCGAGCAATCCCAGCGTTCTGTATGACAAGAGCGATCTTGGAGCGAAGGGCATTTTGGGGTTCTTCGTGGTGCTGGCGGTCTTCGCCATTGCGATGAACCTGATTGTGCTTGGGCTGTGGGTTGGCCTCTCGAAGGTTACGGCCAGCCGCGATCCGCAGACGAGTCCGCTGGCTCCACAGACGATTACGCCACGAGCGGAAATTCTGACGAACACGGCGAACATCAACGTCAAGCAGTTTCCCGAGCCACGATTGCAGCACGATGACGCAGCGGACATGACAAGATTTCTGTTGAAGGAAAGCGCTGCACTGACGGCCGAGCCGTGGCAGGACGCGCAGGGTAACGTGCATCTGCCGATTGAGGAAGCCGTGAAGGCAGTGGCAACGCGGTTGCCTGTGCGAGCGGGAGGAAGCGTGCCGCCGAATTATCCGGGGGCGGGACTCAAGTACTCATATCCGCCGGTGGCGCCGGAGCCAGCCAAGACGAATGAGATGACACAGAGCGGCGTGGACGAGGGTTCCGCTAAATAGAAATAGATAGACAGCAAGCGCGACAGCTTCGCGGGGACATTAGACGATGTTGTGGAGCAGAACAATTCGAGGGTTGGCGTTGAGTCTGGCGCTGGGATCAGCACTGTGTGGCGTTGCCGCGGCGCAATTCTTTGCCAAGCCGGAGACGAAAACAATTGCGCCTCCAGGGCTGGAGGGCGTGGGCATTGATCAGCGCTTGAACGAGCAGGTGCCGCTGGAATTGACGTTCAAAGATGAGCAGGGAAGAACGGTACGTCTGGGCGATTACTTCCGGGCCGGACGTCCGGTGATTCTGAATTTGGTGTACTTCGAGTGTCCGATGCTTTGCACGGAGGTTCTGAACGGGCTGACCTCGGCGCTGAAGGTGATCAAGTTTGTGCCGGGAAACCAGTTTGACGTAGTGACCGTGAGCATTGATCCGCGGGAGACGCCGCAATTGGCTGCGAACAAGAAAGAGATGTATATCAAGAAGCTTGGCAATCCGGACGCCGCAAAAGGCTGGCACTTTTTGACCGGAGAGCAGACGCAGATTTCGGCGTTGGCGAAGGCCGTGGGATTCCGCTATCGCTACGATCCGAAGCTGGGACAGTTTGCGCACGCTGCGGGGATCATGCTGATTACGCCGACCGGCAAAATTGCGCAGTACTACTACGGGGTCGAGTATTCGGCGAAAGACATGCGGCTGGGCATTGTGGAGGCTTCGCAGAACAAGATCGGGTCGCTGGCCGACCAGGTTCTGCTGTACTGCTACCACTACGATCCGCGCACGGGCCGTTACGGAGCAACGATCACCAATATTATCCGGCTGGGCGGCGTCACCACGATGATTGTGCTTGGCGGCGCGCTGGTACTGCTGTTTCGGCAAGAGAAGCACGATCAAGGAATCGGAACAGGACGGGCATAAATCGATATGTGGAGAAATCTGCCACTTTTTCCGGCTCGCGCAAGCAGCATGGCCGGACACGTTGACGCACTGTACTTCGCCCTGGTGGCGATGGCGGCATTTTTCACTTTTCTGGTTGCCGCGCTGATTCTGTATTTCGCCATCCGTTACCGCAAGTCGCGAAGCCCGGAGGCGACGCAGATTCACGGATCGACGGCGCTGGAACTTCTGTGGACGGGCATTCCGCTGGGCATTGTGATGATCATCTTCGTATGGTCGGCAGTGATTTTCTTCATGCAGACGCGTCCGCCGAAGGGATCGATGGAGGTATACACGGTCGCCAAGCAGTGGATGTGGAAGTTTCAGCACACGGAAGGACAGCGCGAGATCAACCAGTTGCATGTCCCGTCAGGGCGCGACGTGCGGATGATCATGACCTCGCAAGACGTGATTCACAGCTTTTATGTTCCGGCATTCCGCATCAAGGCTGACGTGCTGCCAGGACGCTACACGACAACGTGGTTCCATGCCACGACGCCGGGAACCTACCACCTGTTCTGCGCAGAATATTGCGGAACGAATCACTCGGCGATGGTGGGAGAAGTGGTTGTGATGGAGCCGGCGGATTACGACCGCTGGGCGGCGGGCGGAGTGGACGGATCTCTGGCATCAGCGGGCGAAAAGAGCTTTCAACATTACGGCTGCTCGATGTGCCATCGTTCGGATGCGGCCGGGCGCGGACCGAATCTGATCGGAGTTTTCGACCATCCGGTGCTGCTGGACGACGGGCGCACAGTGAACGCGGATGAGAGTTACATTCGCGAGTCGATTCTGAATCCGGGCTCGAAGATTGTCAGCGGCTTCAAGAACATCATGCCTACCTTTGAAGGTCAATTGAGCGAAGAGGAAGTGATCGGATTGGTGGCGTACGTGAAGGCGCTGGGGAACGGCACGGCGAACTATCCCATCCCGGTCAGCGAACCGAACTCAGGCGCTTATCCAGTTGCTCCGAAGGCCGAAGGTTCGGCCGCGAAGAGCGATAAGACGGCAACACCGCAACCCAGAGCGACGCAAGCGACGCCGGTAACTCCGGCGGCAAAGTAGCAGGGGACAAACATGGAAACAGCCAGCCACTCCACGGAAGCGAAGACGAATTACCTGAACGCGGACTATGGGATCAAGTCCTGGTTGCTGACCACGGATCACAAGCGGATCGCGCTGCTGTACCTGGGTTCGATTACGGTTTTCTTTTTCCTTGGCGGCTTCTTTGCGATGTTGATCCGTCTGGAGTTGCTGACTCCGGCGGGCGATCTGGTTTTGTCTGACACTTACAACAAGCTGTTCACCATGCACGGCGTGGTGATGATCTTCCTGTTCCTGATTCCGTCGATCCCCGCGGTGTTTGGCAATTTCCTGGTGCCGATGATGATCGGCGCAAAGGACCTGGCCTTTCCGAAGCTGAACCTGGCGAGCTGGTACATCTTCATCATCGGCGCGGGCTTCATCCTTTACGCGATTCTGACGGGCGGGCTGGACACGGGCTGGACCTTCTACACGCCGTACTCGACAACATACTCGAACAGCAATGTTGTGGCAGCGGCGCTGGGCGTGTTCATCACCGGCTTCTCTTCGATCTTTACGGGACTGAACATCATCGTGACGGTGCATCGGATGAGAGCTCCGGGGCTGACGTGGCGAAGGCTGCCGCTGTTCATCTGGGCACACTATGCGACCTCGGTCATCATGGTGCTGGGCACGCCGGTGCTGGCGATCACGATTGTGCTGGTGGCGCTGGAACGGCTCTTCCATTTCGGAATCTTCGACCCGCGTCTGGGCGGCGACCCGCTGCTGTTCCAGCATCTGTTCTGGTTCTACTCGCATCCGGCCGTGTACATCATGATTCTGCCGAGCATGGGAGTGATGAGCGAAGTGATTGCCTGCTTCTCACGCAAGCGGATCTTCGGCTACGACTTTGTGGCGATGTCATCGGTGGCGATTGCGGTGCTGGGATTCCTGGTGTGGGCGCACCATATGTTCGTGGCTGGAATCTCAACCTACGCGGCGATGATCTTTTCGCTGCTGACGTTCTTCGTGGCGATCCCTTCGGCGGTGAAGGTATTCAACTGGACGGCGACGCTGTACAAGGGATCGATCACGTTTGAGACTCCGATGCTGTACGCCTTTGCCTTCATCGGACTGTTCACCATGGGCGGACTGACCGGCGTGTTTCTTGGCGCGGTCGCAATCGATCTGCATGTGACCGACACTTACTTCGTTGTGGCGCACTTCCACTACGTAATGGTGGGCGGAGGAGTGACAGGGTTCCTGTGTGCGCTGCACTTCTGGTGGCCCAAGATGACCGGCAAGATGTATCCGGAGGCGTTTGCAAAGCTAAGCGCAGTGCTGGTGTTTGTGGGATTCAACCTCACGTTCTTTCCGCAATTTGTGCTTGGCTACATGGGCATGCCGCGCCGCTATCACGCCTATCCTCCGGAGTTCCAAGTGCTGAACGTGATGTCAACGGCGGGCGCGTCGATTCTGGCGGTGGGCTTTCTGATGCCGATGATCTACCTTGCGTGGAGTTTGCAATACGGCAAGGAGGCGGGTCCGAATCCCTATCGCGCGGCTGGCCTGGAATGGATGACGGCCTCGCCGCCACCGGAATTCAACTTTGACGAGACTCCGGTTGTGACCTGGGAGGCCTACAACTACGACGAGATCGACGGGACCAAAAAGGGGGTTGAAGTTGTCGGATAGCGAGACAGCGGTTCAAAACCTGAAACATCACTTTGCCGACCTGGAGCAGCAGAAGGCGACCTCCACGTTTGGCATGTGGCTCTTCCTGGTTACGGAGATCATGTTCTTTGGCGGCATGTTCGCCTCGTACCTGATTTACCGGCTCTCCTACTACAACGCATGGGTTGCGGGCAGCCAGACGATGGAGATTCAATACGGCGCCATCAACACGGCGGTGCTCATCTGCTCATCGCTGACGATGGTGCTGTCGGTACACTCGGCGAAGCTGGGCAAACGCAAGATGACCGCGATCTGCTTGATTCTTACGCTGGTTCTCGGATTTGCGTTTCTCGGAATCAAGGGCGTGGAGTACTACGGACACTGGGTTCACCATGAAGTTCCGGGATTGAATTTCCACTTTGAACATACGGGGAACTATGATCCGCGGCACGTCGAAATATTTTTCTCGCTGTACTTCGCGATGACTGGAATGCACGCGGTTCACATGATCATAGGCGCGGGACTGCTGACATGGCTGCTGATTGCGAATGCTCGCGGACGCTTCAGTTCGGAGTACAACTCGCCGGTGGAGATGGTGGGGCTGTACTGGCATTTTGTGGACTTAATCTGGATCTATCTTTTTCCGCTGCTCTATTTGATCAGCCATCACCACAACGGGTAGGAGGAAACATATGAGCGAACATGCACACCCTACCGTGAAAACGTTTGTCGCCGTATGGGCCGCGCTGCTGGTATTGACCGCGCTGACGGTATTCGTGGCTACCCTTGAGCTTGGCCCGTTCAACGCGATTGTGGCGCTGACGATTGCCACGGTGAAAGCGCTGCTGGTGCTTTTGTTCTTCATGGAGTTGCGCTATTCGACCGCGCTTACCAAGGTTGCGGTGGTGGCTGCGGTGTTCTTCCTGTTCCTGCTGGCAGGGCTGACACTCTCCGACTATCTGACGCGCGGATGGAGCTCCTACATCAACCCGTTCCACTAGACCTTCTTTCAAATTGGAAGAAAGAACGGGGCAAAATCAAGATCAACTACCCCACCCTCTGCCAAACGGCGGGCGGAAGGGTAGGGCTCCGGCATCCCTCCACTCCTCCCAAAGCTGTGGGCGCTTGTGTTGCAAATCGCTTGCGAATGGATTGAAATGTTACAGCCGTGTGAATACTGGGTGCGGGTGGTTCCCGCCGGTGCTGCAGCTGAATACAATGAATGCGATGAAACCCTTAATTTTCGTCGTAGAAGATGAAGCCGATATAGCTCGGCTGATCAAGCATCATCTGGAAGCTGCCGGTTTCAACGCGCGCGTTTTTGGCACCGCAACGATGGTGATTGCCGACGCTGAACGCGAGAGACCTGCGCTGTTCCTGCTCGACATCATGATTCCCGGTGGAGACGGCTTCGAATTGTGCCGTCGCATACGGCAGAACCAGTCGATTGCGATGACGCCGGTGATATTTCTGACGGCGAAGAGCAGCGAAAGCGATCGCGTGCTTGGACTGGAACTTGGCGCGGATGATTACGTGGGCAAGCCGTTCAGTCCGCGGGAGCTGATTGCGCGGGTGAAGGCCGTGCTGCGGCGTTTCGAGCGGCCTCTGGCTCCGGAGGTCATCATCACGGGAGATATCGAGATCGACAGCGGCGCGATGATTTTGACGGTTCGCGGCAAGCAGGTGGCGACGACGGCCACGGAGTTCAGGCTGCTGGAGTATATGGCGCGGCATCCTGGAAGGGTGTTCACGCGCGATCAACTTCTGGACGCGGTGTGGCGCGACACGGCCTACGTTACTCCGCGCTCGGTGGACGTTTACGTGCGTCGCATCCGCGAGAAGATTGAGAGGGATGCGGAGGAGCCACAGTTTCTGCGCACGGTGCGCGGAGCCGGATACCGCTTTGAGGCTTTGAAGTGAAGAACCGGATCTTCTTCAAGCTGGTTTTTGTTTTCACCCTGGTCATTGCCGCTGCGACACTGACGCTGGACATCGTCATTACCCACGCGTGGGAGAGCTCGCTGCGCCAGCAGATCGAGAGCAATCTGCGGCAGAAGACTGCAATGTTTGCTTCGCGCGTTTCCTCCACGCCAATTTCTTCGCTCGATGTGAAGGCACTCGTAGAGAGCAATGCAGAATCAGCGGGCGCACGCGCTACGGTGATTGACAGCCAGGGAAGGGTACTGGCCGACAGCAACGCAAACGCGGAGGCCATGGAGAACCATGCGCGGCGTCCTGAATTCCAGGCGGCACTGGCGGGACAGGGCGGCATGGACATGCGGCGAAGTTACACAACGGGAACTGAGTATCTCTACATTGCGCAGCCGGTTGCGGGCGGAGCTGTACGTCTGGCGGTGCCTCTGAGCGCGATTGCGGAAGCGAACCGGAAGGTGTGGCGATCGCTGGTATATGCATCCGCGCTGGCGTGCTTCATTGCGATTGTGCTGGCGGCATGGGCCTCTCGCAGCGTGAGCGCGCGGCTGGAAAGAATTCTGGATTTCGCGGGGAAGATTGCGGAAGGCGATTTCTCGGCGCGTCTGGCTGAGCATCAGAACGACGAGATTGGGCGAGTGGCGATTGCGCTGGATGCGACGGCGCGCAAGTTGCAATCGAGCTTCCATGATTTGGAGGCGAGCCGGAGCGAGTTGGAAGCGGTGCTGAACAGCATGCAGGAGCCGGTGATCGCGCTGTCGCATGATGGCCGCGCGCAATGGGCGAACCGGCGCATGGAAATGATGACTCCGACCGGTGTGCGTCTGGGGCAGCCAGTGGTGCAAACGGTGCGAGATCCGAACTTTCTGGCCGCCGTACAGGAAGCAGCTTTGCTTCACAAACTGATTACCGCGCGGGTGAACAGCTTTGTTCCCGGCCGCGTGTTTGCGGCCACGGTAGCGCCGATGCCTTCTGGAGGATCGGTGGCCGTGCTGCACGATCTAACGGATGCGGAAAGCATTGAGACCACGCGCCGCGATTTCATCGCGAACGTATCGCATGAACTGCGCACGCCGCTGACTTCCATCCAGGGCTACGCGGAGACGCTGCTGGATGGAGTTGGCTCGGTGGATACGCAGCGCGATTTTCTGGAGATCATCCGCAAGAACGCCTCGCGCATGACGCGTCTCACCGAGGATCTGCTGATTCTGGCGCGGGTGGAATCCGGGGACAAGAAGCTGAAGTTGCGCGAGGTGTCGCCGGCTGATCTGCTGCGCGATGCCTCTGATTATTTCCGCGATCACCGTAGCGACTCCGGCATGAGGCTGGACGTTGTGAACGAGGCGCTGAAGATGGTTTCCGCCGACCGCGATGCGGTGTTCCAGGTATTTTCAAACCTGATTGACAACGCGTGCAAGTATGCGTCGCAGGGTACGCGGATTTTGATTGGCGCGCACGACGTGGATGGATTTGTGCAGTTCTACGTGCGCGACTTCGGGCCGGGCATTGGGAGCGAACATCTGCCGCGCCTGTTCGAGCGCTTCTATCGCGTGGACAAAGCGCGCTCACGCGAGAGCGGAGGCACCGGACTGGGCCTTGCGATTGCCAAGCACATCATCCTGGCGCATGGCGGCAACATAGCAGCGGAGAGCGAGCTGAACCATGGCTGCACGTTTGTCTTCTCCATCCCGGAAGCACGCACCGGACTTGACTAGCTGCATATTCACGAGAAATTTACACGGCGCTTACCGGGCAGAAACCCAAGGCTCATAGGCTAGGAATAACGAAAGCCGGGGCTTGGGAGGCCACTGGAGACATTCATGTTTGGCCTCTCAATATTTCTTGCTTGAACAGGAGCTGCGAATGGGCGAGCCGAACGTGCAAACGGATCCAGGATCGCACCTTCTTGAGCTCACGCTCGAGGCGTTCCGCGTTGCTCACCTGGCGGCTGCAGCCGCCGCGAGGGGCGTTGCGACATCTTCCAAAGAACTGTTCGGCGAAGTTCGCGATCACGAGCGCGCGTTGGATTCGCTGGATCGCGACATTGATGATCTGGTCACCACCACCATCACGCGTGTGAGCGACGAAGAAGCCGGAACCCTGCTGGCCTGCATGAAATTTGGCATCTCGCTGGAGCGGATTGGCGACCTTCTGCTGAGCTTTGTGAACCGCGCGGAATCCGTGGCCGCACACGTGGACCACGACGACATTCGCGATCTAACGATGATGAGCTCTCATCTGGAGCGGATGCTGGCCGATGTGGAAGTTTCGTTCCGAACGCGTTCGCTGGACAAGGCGGTGAACGTACTGCGGGCAGACACGGAGATTGACCGCCTGCGGAACGTGATCACCTTCCGGCATCTTGAACCGTCAGAAGGTCTGCGCCGCCTCGACAGCTTCCACCTGCTTTTTATGGCGCAAGAGATTGAGCGCGCGGGGGACCACGTGAAGAACATGGCCGAAGAGGTTTGCCATCTGGTCAGCGGGCGGACAGTCCGCCACGTTCTGCGTTCGTATGACCGCCCGGTGGAGCAGTTGTTCCTCGAACACATGAAAGCGAAAGGATGAGTGAGGCGTTTCATACGGATGCCTGTAACCAGAAATTCATCCTCGATTCACAGTCCCGTAACAAAGCGAACCGGATACTTAGAGTTGACATCCAGGAGGAATAAAACTTTGACTCGTACTTTGAAGCTGTTGCTGTGTGCATTGGTTCTCTGCGTTACGGCCTCGGCGCAATCGTTGAACGGCGCGGGCGCCACGTTTCCGAATCCGATTTATCAGAAGTGGTTTACACAGTACAGCACCGCCCATCACGGGGTGCAGATCAACTATCAATCGCTTGGCTCTGGCGCGGGAATCCGGCAGATCACTGCAGGCACAGTGGATTTTGGAGCCTCCGACGGCCCCATGACCGACGAGCAACTCTCACAGGCACCGGTCAAGGTGCTGCATATTCCTACAGTGCTGGGCGCAGTGGTTCCGGCTTACAACATCTCCAGCGTGAAGCAGGAGTTGAAGTTTACCCCCGAGGTTCTTGCCGGTATCTTTCTCGGCAAGATCAACAACTGGAACGATCCGGCGATTGCACAGGCGAATCCGGGAGTGAAGTTTCCCAACCTGTCGATTGTGGTGGTTCACCGATCAGACGGCTCAGGCACCAGCTACATCTTTACCGATTACCTGTCAAAGGTGAGCCCGCAATGGAACTCGACGGTGGGCAGAGGAACGAGCGTGAAGTGGCCGGTTGGACTTGGCGGCAAAGGCAATGAAGGCGTTGCCGGACAGGTCCGCCAGATGGACGGCGCGATCGGCTACGTGGAACTGATCTACGCAATGCAGAACAACATCAGCTACGGCTCGGTTCGCAACAAGAGCGGTAATTTTGTGAAGGCATCGCTGGAATCGACTACCGCAGCAGCAGCCGCAGCGGCGGCCAATATGCCGGCCGATTACCGGGTCTCAATCACCGATCCGGCAGGCAAGAACGCCTATCCGATTGCGAGCTTCACGTGGTTGCTGATTCCGCAGCAGTCCAAAGACGCGAACAAGGGCAGAGTTCTACATCAGTTTCTTGAGTGGATGCTGAAGGATGGACAGAGCGAGGTTGCGGCCCTGAGCTATGCTCCTCTGCCGAAGGAAATCGTGAAAAAATTGCAGACCACGATCAGTACGATTCGCTAAAGTAACCGGTAGGAAGAACCCCGGCCTGTGCTTCCGGCCGGGGTTTCTATTTGCGCGATGCAGAGGAATGGCGCGCTGTGGAAGGGGTTGGAATTGCCCTGCTATTCATCTCCTATTAACAATGTTCTGTTAGCGTCAAGGGGTGAGCCATAGCCCCAATCCTGACTTCCGTTCCGCAGTACGCTTTCATACTCCGGTGTCAGCCATTCACGATTCCGGGCCAGTGCCTGTCGAAGCGCAGACCGTTGCCGCGCCTCGCATTGAACTGCGCACAAGCAGGGTGAGCAAGTACCTGGACGTTATGTTCCGCTACTCAGCGCTGGTCTGCTCGCTCTCGGTTCTGGCGGTGCTGGCGCTGTTCTTTTATGAGCTGACATCACGCTCGAAGCTGTCCATTGCAAAATTCGGTTTCGGTTTTTTCCTCGGCAACATGTGGGACCCGGTCTCCGGAGACTTTGGCGCGAGAGCGTTTATCTACGGGACGCTGTTGTCGTCACTGGTTGCGCTGGTGCTGGCGGTTCCACTGGCGGTGGGCGTTTCAGTTTTTGTGACCGAGCTGTGTCCGCGCTTTATGCGCGGTCCCATTTCGTTCACGGTTGAGTTGCTGGCGGCGATCCCTTCGGTGATTTATGGGCTGTGGGGAATCTTCGTGCTAGCGCCGCTACTGCGCACCTACGTTGAGCCGTGGTTGGCGAAGTACCTGGGATGGACGGGACTGTTCGTCGGACCGATGTATGGCATCGGCATGCTGGCGGCGGGCGTCATCCTGGCGATCATGATTATTCCGATCATTGCTTCGATCACGCGCGAGGTTCTGGTGGCAGTTCCGCAGAGTCAGCGCGAAGCGGTGCTGGCGTTGGGCGCGACGCGCTGGGAGGTTGTGCGGATGGCGGTGCTGCGCAATGCGCGAGCCGGCATCATGGGCGGAATCATTCTGGGGCTGGGACGGGCGATCGGCGAGACGATGGCTGTGACGATGCTGATCGGCAATCGTCCAGAGGTTGCGAAGTCGCTGTTTGCGCCGGGCTACACGATGGCGTCGGTGATTGCGAATGAATTTTCAGAGGCGACCGACGACTTGTATCTGAGCGCACTGGTGGAGATAGGACTGGTTCTGCTGATTGTGACCGTGCTGGTGAATGCGTGTGCGCGTCTGCTGGTGTGGTCTATCACGCGTGGACACTCTGCGAGGGGCAATGCCTAATATCCTTCGACCGCTGAGTTTGATGCGGCGCATGACGAATGTGTGTTTCATCGGCCTGGCGGGATTGGCGGCTTTCCTGGTGCTGGCTCCGCTGGCGGCGATTTTCGGCTACCTGGTTTACAAGGGGATCGGCTCATTGAGCTGGGCATTCCTGACGCACACGCCGCGTCCGGTGGGCGAGCCGGGCGGCGGAATGGCGAACGCGATTGTGGGTTCGATGATGATTCTGGGGCTAGGCTCGTTGATTGGCGTGCCGCTGGGAATTGGCTCAGGCATCTACATGGCGGAGTTTGGAAGGGGGCGCTATGTGACGGCCGTGCGCTTTACGGCGGACGTGCTGAATGGAGTTCCTTCGATTGTGGTTGGCATTGCGGCGTATGCGCTTGTGGTGCTGCCACAACAACACTTCTCCGCGCTCTCGGGCGGCGTGGCGCTGGGGATCATGATGATTCCGACAATTGCTCGCACCACGGAAGAGATGCTGCTGATGGTTCCGAACACGATTCGAGAGGCAGCGCTGGGGCTGGGGATTCCGCAGTGGCGGACGACGTTGCAGGTGACGCTGCGGACGGCGTCAAAAGGCGTGATTACGGGTGCGATGCTGGCATTCGCGAGAGTGGCGGGCGAGACGGCTCCGCTGTTGTTTACAGCATTTGGAAACCAGTTCTGGAATTTGAATCCGAACCAGCCGACGGCGGCGCTGCCAATCCAAATTTTTGCATACGCAATTTCGCCATTTGACGAATGGCACCGGCAGGCGTGGGCGGGCGCACTGATCTTGATTGTGTTGATTGTTGTCGCGGTATCGGCGGTGCGGGTTGTGACCAGCCGGGGAAGCATGGCGAACAACGCTTAGTTTGATTCGAGTTGCTTGACGAAAGTTCAACTGCCAATGCATTTCAAAGGCAAAGTCAACTACCCCGCGTTAGCCAAAAGAAGGCGAACGTGGGGCACCCGAGCAATTCTTGCAAGGAGCCTCCTCCGATGGGAGTTGGAATTGAAGTAAGAAACCTGAACGCCTGGTTTGGCAAGGCGCAGGTACTGAATGAGATCAATATCAAAGTGAGTCCGAACGCAGTGACGGCCGTGATCGGTCCGTCGGGCTGCGGCAAGTCCACATTTATCCGCTGTCTGAACCGGCTGCATGAGATTGTTCCGGAAGCGCGCCTCACTGGGTCAGTTCAAGTTGGCGACATGGACGTTTACGCTCCGGGGCAGGATGCAGTCGATGTGCGCAGGCGAATTGGGATGGTTTTCCAGAAGCCGAACCCGTTTCCGACGATGTCTATCTACGACAATGTTGCGGCCGGGCTGCGGCTGAACGGATACAACAAGCGTCACGATCTGGATGTGGCAGTGGAAAGTTCACTGCAAATGGCGGCGCTATGGGATGAAGTGAAGGACGTGCTAAAGAAAAAGTCCGGCTCGTCACTCTCAGGCGGACAGCAGCAGAGGCTATGCATAGCGCGGGCGCTGGCGGTGCAGCCGGAACTGCTGCTAATGGACGAACCGGCAAGCGCACTGGATCCGATATCGACGGGCAAGATTGAGGAACTGATCTTTCAGTTGAAGGCGAAGTACACGGTCGTAATTGTGACGCACAACATGCAGCAGGCGGCGCGAGTTGCCGATCATACCGGCTTCTTCCTGATGGGCAAGTTGATTGAGTATGACAAGACGGAAAAGATTTTCACCACACCCTCCGACAAACGGACGGAAGATTACATTACGGGAAGGTTTGGATGATGCGTACTCGCTTTCAGCAAGGATTGGATGAACTGAAGGTTCGATTGCTTGAGATGGGCGGAATGGCCGAGGCGGCCATTGAACTTGCAGCCGACTCCTACCGCAAACGGGACGGACGGCTGGCGCAACAGGTGTTCGAGCGCGAAAAGCTGATCAACCAGAGCGAGCGCACCATCGACGAGATGGCGGTGGATCTGCTGGCCATGCAACAGCCGATGGCGACGGATCTCCGATTCGTGCTGGCGGTGCTGAAGATCAACTCAGACCTGGAGCGCGTGGGCGACCTGGCGGTGAACATTGCGCAACGCTCGCTGGACCTGACGCAGGAGCCGGAGATCGACGTTCCGGTGGATATTGCGCGAATGACGACGGCGGTTTCAACCATGGTGAGGCGGGCGCTGGAGTCGTTTCTGTCGGCGAAGTCCGACGTGGCGCAGGCAGTGCTTGAGATGGACAACATTGTGGACCGGATGAAAGACGAAGCATTTATCAACCTGGTGTCGCAGATGAAGAGCCATCCAGAACAGATTCGCGCGTATCTGGATGTGCTGCTGATAACGCGAAGCTTGGAGAGAATCGCCGACCACGCGACGAATATCGCAGAGGATGTGATCTTCTGGGTGAGCGGAGCCGATGTGCGTCATAACGTGAGGTTCAGCCAGGAGCCGGACGCAGACGCACCGCGAAGGCAGTAGTCGAGCAGGTTTCAAAGTTTCAAAGGTTTCAAGGTTAAGAGCAAAGGCGAGAGCAAAGAGCAAAAGATCAGGATCAAAGGCAACTACCCCACCCTAACCAACGGAAGGCCAAGGATGGCACCCGGTAGTTTATTGAATCACCCGCGGTCAGGCTCCGTCGCGCTTCCAGAGGCGGAACCAGGGATCATTGGCATACATTTCATCGTGCTTGAGGTTGGCGGCTTTCCAGTCGGCGGGCTGGAGCGGTCGTTTGTCAGGGAGAGAGAAGATCTTCTCCAGCATTTCGATTTCGGCGATGACCTTTTCGGGATCCATACTCATCTGCTCATAACTGGCGTTCAGGCGGGACCGCCGGCGATGAACGCTTTGAGATTTTCACACCGGCACGCGGAGCGGTAGACATCGCAGGCGTAGCAATCGGCAGGCTCGCAACAGGCGCGATTGATCCAGCAGGGCTGATAGGCACCGGAGATGATTTCGCAATCATGCTTGCGGGTTATGCCGCAGGTGCGGATGTCCCAGCAGGGAAGCAGGGCGAGCAGGCGGCGGATTCCGGCGAAGTTGAGGCGCGCTTCGCGGACGAGGCGGATTACGGTGGCAATCCACGGATAGTCACGCACGGTGAAGTATCGGGTGCCCTTCGCGGACTTCAAGGGGATGATCAGCCCCTCGCGTTCATAGAGTCTCAGCAAGTCGACGGAGACCGCGAAATGACGTGCGACCTCGCCGATCTTGATCCGCTTCAGCGACTCGGCTTGGTGCTGAGGCGCAGAGTTCTGGGACGAGATTGGGTTTGGCACAATCGAATCACTCATGTTGCAGGACTCCCGTAGGGCTTAGTGGATGAGCAACAATGGTGCAAGCTGAGTGCCAATCTGTCAGGGATTGGGCGATTTGTCTGCAAATATTATGAAATCAATGGCTTGCTGAGGTACTGGCGGGAGGAGCTTTCTGGAGTGACAAGGCTAGAAACAGGAAAATTCCGCACCTGAGGGGCGATATGGCTCACCTGAGATGGACATACAACAATTGACACGAGAAGAGTGTGGCGGGTGGAGGCCGGCGCTGGTGGTACGCGGCAACTGATGCCGCTCCGGCGGGCGCTGGCGTATAAGTGGCGATTGATACCGCTCCGGCTGCTGACGCTGTGTCACAATCAGGAATGCCGACGGCGTCGAACAATCTATTTGCGAACTCTGAGGTTGCGACGCGATACCACGGCGTGCGTCCGGTATTTCACGATGAGGTGATGGCGTGGATCTGTGAGGCGACAGGGTGCATACGTTTTGGGCGGGCGCTCGATGTGGGTTGCGGTTCGGGACGGTCAACGGTTGCGCTGGCGGGGATTGCCGATAAAGTGATCGGGGTGGACTCCTCAGAGGAGATGCTGGCACAGGCCCGGGATTCTGGGACCGGAACAGCGGCCAGCTACGTGCGCGGGCGGGCTGAGGAGCTTGAGTTTGCAGCGGAAGAGTTTGAGCTGGTTACGGTGGGGTCGGCGCTGCACTGGTTCAGGCAGGATCTTTTCTTTGCGCAGTGCCGGAGGGTGCTGCGGAAGACCGGGGCGCTGGTGGTGTACAACGACCACTTTACGACCCATATGCGGTCTGTGGTGGAGTGCAAGCGCTGGATGCGTACGCGATTTGCGAAACGATTTCCGCCGCCGCGACGGGGGATGCGGGATATCGATGAGCGAATGGCGGAAGAGTGCGGCTTTGAGATTGCACAGCGCGGAGCGTTCGATCATGACGTGGTGTTTACGCGAGCGGAGCTGATTCGGTATCTACTGACCCGTAGCAACACGCTGGCGGCGATTGCGAGCGGGCGAGAGACCCAGGAATCGATTGCGGATTGGCTGGACGCAGAGTTGGCGGGGATTGTACCGGACGGCGCACGCGGAGAGTTCATCTTCAAGTGCAATCTGTGGCTACTGAGGCCGATGGAGTAGGACAGCCAAACTTCCGGGTAATGGGAAGAAGCGCGCTTCTTTTTGAGTCTGCGACGCTCGGCAGGGAATAAAAACGAAAATTCTGAGTTATCCTCTTTGAGCCGTGGCTGACCCTGAGAGCGATTCCGGATCCTTTGAAGAGCTGGCAATGCCGCTGTTTGCGCGCATGTACAACTTTGCGCACTGGCTTACGCAGGATCGCGCCGAGGCGGAGGATCTAGTGCAGGAAACTTGCATGAAAGCCCTGAAGGGTTTCGGATCGTTCCGCCAAGGGACGAACTTCAGGGCGTGGATGTACAGAATTCTGAGGAACACGTTTCTGACGTCGCGGACGGGATTGAAGACGGCGACGGTGTCGCTGGACAGCGACGAAGAGAATGTTGTGGAGCCGATTGCGTCGGGCACGCCGGAGTCGATTCTGATTTCAAACCTGGATCAGCAGGCGATTCGGTCGGCGCTGGAAGGGCTTCCTGTGCAGTATCGCGAGGTGATTGTGTTGTGCGATGTGGAGGAGATGAGCTACCTGGAAATTGCCGAGACACTGGCGATTCCGATTGGCACGGTGATGTCACGCCTTTCGCGAGGGCGGCGGGCAATGCGAGAACAAATACAGCCATCCAGCGGCTCACGGAGAGCGTGAGATGAATTGCGACGAATTACGCAGCAAGTTGACGCCGTATGTTGATGCCGCACTCCGCGGAGGGGAGTTGGCGGAGGCGGAAGCGCATCTGCGCGGCTGTGCGGGCTGTGCGGCTGAGGCGCTGGGAATGTTGCAGACGAAGCTGGCGACGCGAGCAGCGGGGATGCGCTATACGCCGTCTCCGGAATTTCGGCGGCGCATGGAGCAGAGCATTCGAGCCCAAGAGAGGCCAGCGTGGCGGAGTTTAAGGTGGCCGAGGCTGGCGATGACAGGGGTTGCCGCGCTGATTCTGATCGCAGCAGTTACGGTGTGGGTGAGCCACAGCGGGCGCGAACGTGAGCTTACGGAAATTGCCGACATGCACGTGACGGAGCTGGCGAGCGTGAATCCGGTGGACGTGGTTTCGACAGACCGCCATACCGTGAAGCCGTGGTTTGCGGGAAAGCTCCCGTTCTCATTCAATATTCCGGAGTTGCAGAATACGGAGTTCACGCTGGTGGGCGGACGGGTTGCTTACTTTGAGCACAGTCCGGGAGCTCAATTATTATTTAATCTTCGTAAGCATCAGTTGAGCGTCTTCATCTTCAAAGATGAAACGGGAGCGCATTTGCCCTGGCCCAAGATGACTGCCGCCAGCAGGCTGGCGCTGCAGATTGAGACGTGGAGTGAGGGCGGTTTGCGCTATTACGTGGTGGGCGACGCGCCTGCCTCAGATGTACACGCGTTGAGCGAGCTCCTAAGGAAGGCCGCGCGCTCATGAGATGGCAATGAAATCGAGCCCGCACCCTGCGCCAACAGCGGGCGGCAGGGTCAACAGATACACCGGCTTCTGGCGTAGTGCATTGCAATGCCGTAAGATGGAGAAGCACGAAATCAAACGATCAATCTGGGGATTCCGGACGTGAAACGACGGATTCCGGGAGCGGGGATGGCTGGCGTTTGCCCGGCCGGTGTGGAAGTATTTTCATGGCGAATGTTCCTCTCAATGTGATGTCGCTGATCAGCTCGATTGTGGGCGCGATTGCGGTGATGATCTGGCGGGTTAGGGAATCGCGCACCGCGGTTTCGGCGAGAAAGATCATCATTCCTCCGCTGGGAATGGCTACGGGGTTCATGATGTTCGTGGTGCCTGCGTTCCGGGTTCCATGGAGATGGGCGGCAGTTGCATTCTTGAGCGGGGCGGTCCTGCTGGCCTATCCACTGCTTCGGACCTCACGACTGGTTCGCGACGGGGATACAGTGATGGCGCAGCGCTCTCATGCGTTCTTCGCGGTGGTGATTCTGTTGGCGGGAATCCGCGTGGCGGCACGAGGTTATCTGGATACTCTGCTCACCGTCCAACAGACGGCCGCGCTGTTTTTCATCCTGGCGTTCGGAATGATTCTGCGTTGGCGCACTCAGATGTTTCTGCAGTACCGCGAGCTGATGAGGGCATCCATCTCACCTGCAACCCCAGAAAGCGTGGTGGAAGGGTAGAGGGCCTGTCGAGTAACTCACGATTTAATCCTCTTACTTAAGACCGTACACGTCCAACTCGCCACTTGGATTCGCGGTGCTTAACTGATCGTGTCCCGTTCCGATATACACCTTGCCATTCGCCACGATGGGCGAAGTGAACTTGATGCCGAGACCCGCGGTATCCGCGGAATTCTGCGCACTGTTATAGAGCTCCGTCGCCATGTTGTTGGCGTCATAGGCACGCAACACCGCTGAGGTGGCAGGTCCGCTGCCGGAATCCTGGAGCGGTAGTCCGTGGTCGATGATCCAGACAATGCCGTTCGCGGTCCCGTTCGAGGAAATAAAGGGAGTGGTACCGTAAGTGTTCGGCGCGATACTGTCTGACGTATAGGAACTGGGCGTGAGCATTCCGTTTGCGTACGTGAATCGGCGCACGGGACCGCTCACGGAGGCAACGGAAGGCGCAACGCCCAAGTACACGGAGCCATTGAAGTAGGCAGCTGTTCCATAGATCTGGTAGCCGGTGACATCGCTGGTGAGCACCGCTCCGGTGTTACTGGTGCAGGTAGCGGAATAGGCGGCGGAGAGATCCTGTTCAAACCACAGCCACTGCGTAGCGCCCGCGTCGTTGGCTTGGTCGCCTCCAAGATTATCTGTGTTCACCATGTACAGCTTTCCGGTTTTTCCGCCTACCAGGGCCTGCGAAGTACCGGGTATCAGCAACAGTCCGCCGGCAGCCAGGTCGGCATCTCTGCATTGCAGGAATGCCCAGTCGTAGGGCGTGAAGTGATCGAGCAAAGTGAGTTGTGCGTTGAGCTTCACCACCGAGTCACCGAACGATGTGGAGTTGTCGTAAGGTCCATTGCCGGTGGTGACGTAGATGTTGCCGCTACTGTCGGCAGCGGGGCCACCGCCTCCCATCCACACGCCTCCCGCGCCACCATACGTTCCGTAGCCGTTGATGTCAGGGCTCATGTTGAAGACACCGGTTTGGGTGAGGGATTGGGAATCATAGGCGAGGAGCCATCCGCTATGACAACCTCCGAATCCGAAGAATACCGCGCTGTCTGCCAGCAGGAGAGCGTTGCGTTGAACGCAGGAGGTGGTCAAAGTAACCACTCCGTTTACAGAGTCCGAGTTGGTCCCAGGCACGGAAGCATGGATGACGATCGGACCTCCGAATTTCTCGGCGCCAGAGGTGATATCGAGCGCGTGCAGACGGAAGAATGAACTCGACGAATTTTCCTGCACGGAGACGACGTACATGGTCCCGGAAGCGAGATCAATGGTGGGAGTCGAGGTAATGCCTTGGACTGGCTTGATGGTTCCGCCACCAGGTGTTTCTCCCGACTGGAGCAGCGAAGTCTGCCATAGGGGCGCGCCTGTGCCGTAGCTATCGGCGTCAAAGGCGTACACGCTATCGTTGATTTTGGCATTATGAAGTGGCCCACTTCGGCAGTTTGTTTTGGCCCACCCCTGGACACAGCAAACTTCTACTCTGGATGTAAGCGTGAGCTTGGATCCGGAG
>Ga0302320_10005113_pt1 | contig 29510 bp, 20 predicted proteins | sample Bog_T0_3_FD_202130 | JGI IMG/M metagenome (GOLD analysis project Ga0302320, IMG submission 202130) | Peat permafrost microbial communities from Stordalen Mire near Abisko, Sweden - Bog_T0_3 | ecosystem: Environmental > Terrestrial > Soil > Wetlands > Peat | place: Sweden: Abisko, Stordalen Mire...
TCCACTGCGCCGGCCAGCGCGCAGCCAGCAGGCGCGGGTTCACCGGGCTTTGCGCCAAGGCCAGAGATGTCAACACGACCGGCAGGCACAGCAGGATTGCTTTCGGCATTACTCTGCCGATGACTCGCCTCATTTCTTGCGTCATTGCTTGCGTCATTGCTTGCCCCATCGCTCTCCGCATTGTTCTGCTCATTGCACTCCTCTTCTTCGAACCGTCTCATACAGCGCTACGATATTCGCGGTCGGCGTGTTGGCCTGGATGTTATGGCAGGGCGCCACGATGTAGCCTTTGCAAGTGGAGAAGAAGGCCAGATTATCTTCAACCTCACGCCGAACGTCCGCCGGGCTGCCGAACGGCAACGTCTGCTGGTTGTCCACTCCGCCGTGGAAGACCACCCGGCTGCCGAAATCGCGGGCCAGCGCCGCGCGCTCCATGCCGTGGCAGCGCCACTGGATCGGATTCAACACGTCGATGCCGATGTCGAGCAGGTCGGGGATCAGCGGACGGATCGCGCCGTCGTCGTGGTGGAACGCACGCACACCATAGCCATGCGCCAGCTCGATCATGCGCCGCAGAGTCGGGCGCAGAAATCGCCGGAACAGCGCCGGACTCATCAGCAGCGATTCCTGGGTGCCGAGGTCTTCGGCGACATAGACTAAGTCGATCACATCGCCGGCCTCCGCGAGGATGCGCTCGAACAGGCGCTCGTGAATCGAGTGGATGCGCGCCAGCGCCGCTTCGGCGATGGCCGGATGGTCGATCAGATCGGTCAGTGCGCGCTCCATGCCGCGCATCCGGCTGTAAAGATAGAAAGGCTCGTAGGAGCCGCACAGAATCGGGTAATCCTTCCAGGCCAGCGCCTGCTCGCGAATGCCGGTCAGGTCCCACTCTTCGGCGTCCGGCCAGGCGAAGCGTTCGATATCGGCCGCCGTCTCGGCCGCTTCGAGCGGGCCGCTCGCCACCTCGCAGTACACGCCCGATCCATATCCGATTTCGCGCGTCACGATGCCCCAGATACTGAATAGCGATTGCAGATGCCAGTCCGTTTCCACGGCCCGCGGATGGCGCGGTGCCAGGTGGATGCACTTGTCCACGCCCAGGCATTTCCACAACGCGCGCTCGTCCGCGCAATGCAGGTCGCGCAGCAAGCGCGCGGTGACTTCGGCGGTGGCCCAGTAATCGCATGGCGGCCGGTCGGCGCCGCGGCCATCGAGAACCGCCTTCCAACGTTCGCGAGGTGTCATTTCAGCCATCCTATCGATCATACTTGCGGGCGCAGCGGAGCGCGTGTTCAATTGCGGTGAGATCAGAACCGTCAGTGCCGTTCCGACCCTGTTGGCCAACGCCATGGTCCAGTGTTGTGGCTGAGCGCGATCGCGCCTCCGCTGGCATTGACTGGTCAAGTCCATTTGTTTACTGATGGAAGGGGAGCGATCACTGTATGGAATTCATTTCGCGGCGCAGCCTGCTCGGCTCGTCCGCCGCCGCCGCGGGATCCGCGCTGGCCTTTTCAGCCGGGAAGGCACAGGCAGCACGGACGAAGAAGCTGAGCCTCCGCACTCATCCGCTGGAAGGCCTTCGGCGCCCGAACATCAAAATCACCGGCGTCCAGCTGATGCATCTCTCGTACCGGCTCAAGCCCGAGGAGGAGTGGCCGGACGCGGACAGCCACGTCGTCGCCTGGAAGACGGAGGCGGCGATCGTCAAAGTGTCTACCGACGCGGGGATCACGGGCCTGGGGAGCTGCAACCAGTTCAAGGGTCCGCGGCAGATGAAGGAGTACATCGAAGCGGTGATCGCTCCCATTCTTCGCGGCAAGAATCCCTACGACGTCGAGGAACTTTCGGGCGGCATCAGCGGTCCGGGCGGCCGGGGCGCATGGGGCGGCGTGGACACCGCGCTGTGGGACATCATCGCCAAATCGCAGGGCCTGCCGCTCTACAAACTGCTGGCGATCGATACCGAACCAGTCACGCGCATCCCCGTGTACGCCAGTGGCGGCGAATTCTCGTGGCGCAGGGGTTCCCGTTTTCCCGGCCCGGAGGATTTGATCAGGCAGGCTCTGACGCACCAGAAGAACGGTTACAAGGCTTTCAAGTTCCGTCCCGGGGCAGGCTTCGGCAAGCTGGGAATCCGCATCTCCGACTTCGTTCCCTACGTCGAACGCATCCGGCAGGCCGTGGGACCGGAGTTTCAGCTCATGCAGGAAGCCAATATGCGCTGGTCGGTCGCGCAGTGCCTGGAGATCGCGCCGGTGCTGGAGGCGCAGAAGTTCCTCTGGTTCGAGGAGCCCACAGGCCGGATAGCTCAGGATTACCTGGCGGTGAAGAAGGCGCTCCCCACGGTCAAAATCTCGGGCGGCGAGAAGCGCGGCAACCGCGCCGAGAATGCGGAGATGCTCGACAGCGGCGCTTATGACATCGTGCAGCATTCCTGCGACGACGCCGGGGTGACCGAAGCCTGGCACATGGCCCGCATGGCGCACACGCGCGGCAAGCTGCTGGCCACGCATAACTGGGGCGATGGGCTGATGGCTGTCGCCAACGCGCATCTGATGGCCGCCTCGCCGAACCGCCTCCTGCTCGAAATGAACATGACTCCCGATCCGTTCAAGGAAGGAGTGCTCAAAGACGGCCCGGTCGTGAAGGACAGTTACTTCGACATCCCGGACAAGCCGGGATTGGGCGTCGAGCTGAGGGAAGGACTGGAGGAAATGTACCCGCCGCTGCCAGGAGAGTGCTTCAGGCCGGACCCGGAGATGGCGCAGAACACCCGCTGATCGAAACCATGACCGACGACGCGTATCAGTCGGAGACGCGGGCCGGCCGCAGGCGGGTGATTGCCGAGCTGGCCGGGCGCTGGCGCGGCCGCCGATGCCGAGGCTCTGCGGCAGATTCGCGGCCAGGTGACTGCATCGGCGAGTCCTTCAGAGTCAGTCGAGAGTTGATTCTCGACGCGATGGAATGCGGCATTCAGTCCGATCTCCACAGTGGAGACGCCTCTTGCGCCCTGGTCAAATGCCAGTGATTCGGACGCCCGCGGGCGCGCGCACGAAATCGAATATACGCCGCTCTCCATCCATGTGCCATTTGACTTCGATCACCCCGCGCGGATGCGGCCAGGCGCCTTCGGCCGCGGTGATGCCATGGGCCTGGACATTGATCCGGACCGTATCCAGGTTCGGCGCATCGGGGTACGCGATTCCCAGGACATACTTCGAAAGGTAGTAGGCGGGGCTGGCCGACCAGGCATGGCACAGGCTCTGGTCCATGGTGAAGTACTCCGGAGTAGTCTTCAAACCATGAGAGAGTAAATGGCCCCAGCCCTGACGCATCAGGTTCTCCGCGACTTCCGACATACCGGCCATATAGAGACCATCGAATATGTAGAACGCGAATGCCGAGGAGACATTGAATCCGCCCGTCGCATCGTATCCATTCAAAAATACGGAACGCAATTCTCTGGTCACGTGAATACGGATGGCGCTGAGTTGTTCCGGAGTAACGATGCCCGCCCGCACGGCGAAGAGACTCGAATCCAATGAGTGTGTCGTGCCCTTTAGATTGTCGCGGTAGCAGCCCTTTTGCTCGTCCCAAAAAGACATAGGAATGGAGCGCGAGAGTATCGTCACGCGACGTTCGAGATTGCGCGCTTCGTCTTCCTTGCCGATCGCGCGGGCCAGCCGCAAGCCGCTCTGCAGTGCCAGCAGATAGGCCAGCGAGAAGAAGCAGCTCAGACCACTATTGTCGATCTGCGACTCGGGCTCGATACCTTCGCCTTGAAAACCGCCGAGCTCCTTCAGGTTTTCCATCAACAGGTCCGCGCGCCGGTCGGACCATTTGTGGAAGTAATCGAGGTTGGAGCGAATGGCCGGCCAGTCCGCGCGGATCCGCGCTACGTCGCCCGAGTGGTCATAGTAGCTGCGATAGCCCTCAACCATATTCAGCGCGAAATCGTTATGAGTGTACGAGCCCGTATTGGGATAGACGATGCGGAATCGTCCCGTGGTATCTAGCGACTGTCCGAACAATTGCAGACAGCGACCCATGAGTGCCTGATCGCCGAACGTCGCCAGGTTGTTGTGGTATTGGATGATTGTGTCGCGGCCGTACATGCCGCGCTCGCGCTGCGCACAGTCGATAAATGCGTCCTCCATGTTGGCCGCCTGCGTACGCTGGCACATCTTCCAGACTTCCGTGAGACACGGGTCGGAACAACGGAAGGACCCTTTGCGCTGCACCGGATAGTTCGCCGAGCGCAGGCGCAGCGTTTCCAGTTTGACGTCCTCGCGTGGGTTGCGAACTGAGACGAGGCAATAGCGCGCGCCGCGTGGATTGGCCGGCATCCAGTCGATGGCATCGCCCGCGATGAGAGCACGATCGCCGACCGGATACCAGGAAAATTGTTGAACGTGCTCGCCGTCCGGCGATAGCCTCTCGGTGTAGATGACGTCCAGCGTTGCACCCCGCATGCCGCGCAGTCTGATACGCGGCAGCACCAGGTGCATCCACTGCAGGTCCAGTTGGAGCGCGAAGCCGTGTGGATAATCGCTCAAGCGGAATGTGTGGCCGTCGAGCGCGGCCGGCGCTATGGATTCCCAGGAATCCGCATACTCGTCCCAACTCGTCTCGCGGCACGGACTTTGCGCCACGTCGCCACGTTTGACGTTAACCCAGCCGCCAACGCTTCCCAGTGTCTCCTCGGGAGGGTACGGAAGCGGCTTCGACTTGAGATGCGCCTCGTATTCGCGGGCCATCAGTACCGGCGAATGGCGAAACGCGAACGGCGAATTCGGGTCCTTCTCCGTCGAGAAGACGAAGCCTCCACCCGCGGGCAGGGCGAAGTATTCATCCAGCCGGTCGTAGTAAGCGTCCACAAAGCCGAACAGGTAATTCCAACCCTGGTTGAGCTTCCACTGCTGACTCACGCGCATCGGACGGTCAATCGCAGTCATAGCCTTCGGTAGAGGCGCGCCATTGATCCAGTTCTGACCGTGAAATACACCCGCGACGATGGTCTGCTCCGCCGGCGAATACAGCCACGTGCTGAAAGCCACGAAATTGCTGTACTGGCTTGAGTCGTCCTCAAAATGGTGCGGCACCGGCACGGAGAAGGAATGCCATTCCTCGCTCTTGCGCAGAGCGAATACGGAAGTGGGCGTCTCGATCGCCACGCTCTCGCCCGACATGAACGGGATGTTGCGCGGCTCGAGTTCGCCCCATGAGTCCTGCCGTTCAATCTCCACCGCCGGCGGCCAGCCTGAGTCGTCGAACGCGGCCGTCCGCCAGCCATCCTCGATGTTGCTTTGGTCCACCAGATCGGCGGCTTGCAGCGCGAAGCTGAGTTTGGGCGCGTAGCGCGTGCGGCTCTTCGACTTGGTCGAGCGCCAGGCGGTCGCGCCAGTCGTGAGATCGATCTTCCCGCCTTCGTGCTTCACTTCGCCCCACGCGATCATGCCTCCGCGCACGGGCATCGCCTTGAAGGTTTTCAAACCCCAGAAGTTGACCTCGATGGCGATGACGTTGGCGCCAGGCCGCAGAAATCTCGCGATGTCATGCGTATCGTAAAGCGGAAATCGCGGATCGAACCGCACCGGTCCGAACTCGACGAACTCACCGTTGATGAACAACTGATACGTCGTGTCCGCGAACACGTGCAGCAGCGCCGATTCCACGCGCCCTGAGATTGCAAGCTTCTTGCGAAACTGCGCAAATTGATTGCGACCCTCGCCCAGGGCGTCATACCAGATGAAGCGCGCGCCCGCAGGTCTCGAAAGCGGTTGAGCGATTGCATTGCCAGCCAACGCCGCGGTCGCGGCAACGGATTTAAGGAATTCTCTTCTTTGCATGTCCAGTCCGGCGGCCTGTCCCATCTGGAGCCGCAGGCGTTTGATGAACGTCCTGGCGCAATTTGATTGCTCCTGGCATCATCTCCGCCAAATTCATTCAATCACAATCAACTTCCTTCAGGGTGTGCCATTTTTTGCAGCCTCAAACGCCGCTGGCGAGAGGCTGGCCACAGCGCGCCGCACCAGGCGTTCAGTTGCTCCGGCCGGTGGCTTTCGCCAGAATACACCTAGTACCAAGTTGCAGGAGTTGGCGTATCAAACCGCTCGCCTGCGCGCGAAGCGCTGTAACGACTGCAGAGCCGCGACCGTAAGGGAGCCGGTATCGGAACTTCAGCAACCAGGCACTGGCAGGTCGCTGGACGTCACTCCCGCGGTTGGAACGGAAAGGGGGTTCTGATCGAAGATGCAGCATCGCGTTGCGGCGATCACCGTGCTGGCGCTGGCGGCGCTGGGACTCTATCCGGCGCTGCGCTCGGCCCCGGAGCCTGCGCCTTCGATCGTGTTTGAAGACGCCATTCAGCGCTCGGGCATTACGTTCAAAATGAACAACTCCATCACGCCGCAGAAGCACCAGGTGGAGACGATGCTGGCCGGCGTGGCGATCTTCGACTACAACAACGACGGCCTGCCGGACATCTACTTCGTCAACGGCGCAGACCTGCCGTCGATGGACAAGTCCGATCCCCGCTTCCACAACCGGCTGTACCGCAACAACGGCGACGGCACTTTCACCGACGTGACCGAGAAGGCCGGCCTGGCCGGTGCGGGCTACGGCATGGGCGTGGCCGCGGGCGATTACGACAACGACGGCTGGGAGGACCTTTATATCGCCGGCGTCAACCGCAATCAGTTGTTCCATAACAACGGCGACGGCACTTTCACCGACGTCACGGCCAAGGCCGGCGTGGCGGGCCTGCTGCCGAAATACGGCAAGGCGTGGTCGATCGGCGCGGGCTGGTTCGATTACGACAACGACGGCTATCTGGATCTGTTCGTGGTCAACTACGTGAACTGGGACATCAAAACCGAGCCGCCCTGCGCCATTGGGCCGGTGCGCGCCTACTGCTCTCCCGACAACTATTCCGGGCAGCCGAATATCCTGTATCACAACAACGGCGACGGCACGTTCACTGATGTCTCGGAGAAATCGGGCATCGCCAAACACATCGGCAAGGGCATGGGCGTAGCCTTCGCCGACTACGACGGCGATGGCTTCACCGACATCTTCGTCTCCAACGACACCTATCGCAATTTCCTGTTCCACAACAACGGCAACGGCACCTTCACTGAGAACGCGATTCTGGCCGGCGTGGCATACAACGAAAACGGCAAATCGATCGCCGCCATGGGCACGGATTTCAGGGACATCGACAACGACGGCCGCCCCGATATCTTCGTCGTCGGCATGGTCGGCGACACCTTTCCACTGTTTCTCAATCGCGGGCGCGACTTCCTCGACGTGACCAGCCGCTCCGGGCTCGCGCGCGCCACCGCGGGCGTCACGGGCTGGGGCGCCGGCATGTTCGATTTCGACAACGACGGATTCAAGGATCTGTTCGTGAGCTGCGCCGCGATTCTGGATAATGCGGAGGAGATCGATCACCGCCCCTCCGCGCTGCCGAACATGGTGCTGCGGAATCTTGGGAACACGAAGTTCGAAAATGTTTCGGCGCGCGCCGGGGCCAGTTTCGCCCACGCCGCCCGGCATCGCGGCGTGGCCTTCGGCGATCTCAACAACGACGGCCGCATCGACGCCGTCGTGGTGACGCAAAACGAGAGCCCCGAAATCTGGATGAACCGCTCGCCGGCGCCCAATCACTGGCTGCTGCTGAAGCTCACCGGAACCAGGAGCAACCGCGACGGCCTCGGCGCGCGGATCAAGTTGACGCCGGCCGGCGGCAAGCCGCAGTACAACCACGCCACCACCAGCGGCGGCTACAGCACATCGAACGACCGTCGCGTGCACTTCGGACTGGGCGCCGCCGCCAGCGCGGAGAGTATCGAAATCCAGTGGCCCAGCGGCACGCGCCAGGTGCTCAAGAACGTGCAGGCGGACCAGATTCTGAACGTCCAGGAACCGCGCTAGGCGCGAATTCACGGCGGTCGAGATACCAGGAGGGCGAATCCCGGGAGCCGACTCGTTCCCATTCGTCCGCGGACGCTGCCAGCGGCTCTGTGTTTGTCTGGGCAGTCATGATCTGCGTTCGTCCGCGAGCGAGGATTCACTATAGCAGCAGCCAATCCTCGGCAACTCGGCGCTCTGAGCCGATCCAGCCGCGCTGAGGCTAGCATCAAGACTATTGCAGGCTTCTGAATGCCCCCCGACCGCCGGCGGCATTGCTCAGGTTGTCTCGATCGAACGGGTTGAAAACGTCGCTCAAATCGAACCCCTCGAATGGGATCGCCTGGCCCGCGGCGACTCACTTCTGTCCCAGGGTTGGTTTCGCACCACGGAGGAGTGTTTGGTGCGGCCGGCACGCCGGTTCTACCTGACCGCTCGCAGAACAGAAGGCCTGGTGGCCGCCGGTTGACGAAGCGCAGATCGAGCGCGTTCCTCTTGCCTGGCGTGGCCCGTCTCGCCGACTCGGAGGGGCTCAGGCGCGTCCCATGACCACAGTGTGGGGGCTCATGGGAATGGGGTGGGCGGTGATGCCTCCGAAGCCTGCCTCGTTGTACATGGCCGTGAGTTCGCTCAGCGTATAAGCGTCGCCCGCTACTGTGGACGCCAGCATAGTCATGCTGAAGGCCGCTGGCATGGGCGGGGACACGCGGTCTTCATTGGGAACGAACTCGAGCGTGGCGGCGCGCCCGCCGGGCCGCAGCACGGCGTGGACCTTCTTCAACAAACCCACGCAAGTCGGTGGATCGAAGTGGTGCAGGAAGTTGGTGAGCAACACGGCGTCATAAGGCCCGCCGAAGTCGACCTCGAAGGCGCTACCAGGCAGCATGTCGTAACGGTCTTGGACGCCGGCCTTGCGGGCATTATCCAGAGCCACTCTCAGCACGGGAGCCCAATCCAGACCGGTGACGCGGGCCTGCGGGTTCTGTTTGGCGATTTCGATGCCGAACAGGCCGTGACCGGCGGCGATATCCAGTACGCGCATCGGGCCGTCGTGTCCGTCCAGCACGACCGCGCCTAATGGACCAACCATGGGTGCCATCATCGGCGCCATGGTTTCCGCGAACTGGACCCAGATCGGATTCTCCGGCTCCACGCTGCCATCGCCCGGCAGGACGGTGCGGCCGGCGCGCACGATCTCCGCCAGATGGTCGTAAGGCTCCCGCATGACCGGGTTGCCGAGGAATTGTGCGATGGAGGCCAAGGACGAAGGCGAACGCGGGTCCAGGAAGGCGGCGCTCGTCGGGGTGTGCCGGTAGCGCCCATCCGCTTTAGTCAGCACGCCGCAGATCGTGAGAAAATCGCACAGGATCCGGATGCCGCGTTCGGAAGCCGAACAGTGGCGCGCGATGGAGGCCAAGTCTCCCGGCCCTTCGCCCACGGCGCGGAAGATGTCGAGCTCGATCGCCGCCTTTAGAGCCGCCGTGCGCTGATGCGCATTCAGCATTTCGAACACTAGACCGGGAGTCAACGGACCTCCGGCGCTATTCCCAGGGTGCATTGTCAGTCTCCTCTTCAACCGCCAGGATTTCCACTTTGGCATCCCAGGCCAAGTACCCGACAGTGTAACCCAATCGACTCTACTCGCGTGGTCGCGCGCGCAGATTGCGCTGCGCATTCCGGCAGCTCTCGACGATCCGGAAAGCTTCAGACAGTGATCCGCTCAGACCGAGACGGAGGGGACTATCAGTTCCTTAGGAGTCCATGGAATTATTCCCGATCCAAGCATGTGGAACAATTGGCGCGAGTGCGCCCGCGCAATGCCGTCGCGGCGGGTCTAAAATGCCGGTGGGGAGAGGCCAGGCCGCTATTAGTAGCGGCCTGCACTTTTCTAAGATATTGATAAACAATCACTTATGTGGATCAGGCCGCTACACTGTAGCGGCCTACCTGCTCTGGGGAGGGTGCTGAAGGAGGCACTAGGATGCGGGATAGGAGGACTGGCAAGGCGGTGGATCCGGGCAAGTGGTTGGGAAGGAGACAGGCGTTCGCACTGCTGGCCGGGCACTGGCACGGCGGTCAATGCCGAATGCCTGCGCCGGATCTGACATTGCAGGCACCACCACGCGTTGGCAGCAGGTCGGTTTCCGGTAGCGCCACTTATCGTTCCGACCACTTGTACGACATGCCGGGTACGCGTCCCAGGTGGCATTGTTTCCGATTGGCCGACAAACCGGGAGCTTACGATTCGTTCTACACCTTGCCGCACAGATCGGCAGGCGTGCCGCGCGCCGAATGAACCCGCGTTTCGATCCGCGAAACTCGCGCGGCCGAGGGGTTCTCTTGGGCCGCATGGCATCGCTCCCGCAGCGGAGCGATCGCCACTGCCGGTCCTGAGAGAGACGGCGCCGATGGATGCGATTGAATGTAGAATCGGTGCTGGCCAGGATGGCAAACGGAAATCCCGGGTGCATGGAGAGACGAAATGCGGAGCATGTTGTCAGCTGTAATCTTCCTCACGGCGGTGGCTTGGGGCGGCGCCCGGGAACAGAGCCTGGATGGATTATTCGCGCCGGGTCAGGCGGTGTGCACGCATTGCGATCTGACGGCCGCCAACGCGAAATCCGCGCGGGTTACCCTGTGGCGCGGATACGAGAGCACCGGCTTTGCAACGACCAGCCTGGCGGTGAGCGACTTCAGCCCGTTCTCGTCGTTGCGGTTTGAAGTGGAGAACCCGTCGAGCGAACCGCTTTCGGTCTTCGTGCGGCTTTCGAACCAGACCGGACACCCGGGGCCCGAGACATACACCGGCGGCACGTTCGACGGATTCGTGATCAAGCCGGGCCGCAGCACAGTGGAGATCAGCCTGGAGAAAATGCAATCTCCGCAGCAGCACCCGGTGGATGCGCGGCGGATCGCCTGGCTGGGCGTGTTCTTCCAGCCGCTGTTTCTACGGGACGGATTGGAACTGATGTTCAAGCAGGACCGGACCCTGCTCATTTCCAATCCGCGGCTCAGCACGGATCCGGCCAGGCCGCAGAAACAGCCGTATGGCGATCTGCTGTTCCGGGAAACGGAACCCGGACTGCGGGCGCTGCGGGCCGAAACCGAGCAGGCCCTGGCGGAACTCGATGCAGAAATTAGCCAGGCCAAGGCGCGCGGGCAGGAGGCCGCGTACGCGGAGATCTACCCGTACCTGGCGCAGGTGGCATTCCATTCGCGGCTGGCGGCGTTCTGGCAGGACCGGGCCGTGGAACAGCGCCAGGCGCTCAGTTTGCTGCTGGCAGGAGCGCGCGAGGCGAAGCGCGAGTTGGTGGCAGTGGCGCAAGGGAAAGCCGCGGCGCGCGTGGTGCCACCGCTGCCGGATTACGGCAAGCTGGAAATCCGCGACGGGTACTTCCGTTCGGGCGCCGATCCGGCGCTGATCTTCGCCATGCTGTACAACGATCACAGTGCGCTGCAACGCTGGTTCGCGAACAGCGAAACGGGTTACGAGGGTGCGCTGGTGGCCGGCGGGGACCGCTTCAACGTGGAACGGCAACCCATCTGGCAGGCCTACCAACAGTACCCGGATACGCACCGCGTGGGTTGGGACAACGCCAGCGCTTTGATCCGCGATGAGGGTTCGTGGGAAGTGATCGGGCCTCCGGTCATCATCTGCCTGGAGAGTCCGCACACGCTGGATGCCATTGCAAAAATGATCGAGCAGTTCGAACGGGAGCACGCCGGCGACCGCAGCCACCTTGTGCAGAACATGGATTTTGAATACGCCTACGTGTGCTACTGCGAGCGGACCCGCCAGATGTGGGCGCGCTGGTTGGAGCGGAAGTACGCCGATGTGCGGAAGGCGAACGCGATCTGGGCTACCACCTTCGAGGGGTTCTCGAGCGTGCCGATGCCGCGTCCCGAACAGGCCGGAAAGAATCGCGCGTTGTGGTTCGACTGGGCCAGCTTCAACCTGAATCGCTTCGTGAATCACATCAAGTGGACCGGGGAACAGGTCCGGCGCTGGGAACCGCGCAAGCCCCTGACGGTGGGCTCGCCCTATTACGCTTTCGATCCGGCGTTCTGGACGGGCATAGATGCAGAGGAATTGACGGATTCCGGCGTGACCGGCGTGGTGCTGGAGGAGAATTATGCGCTGGACACGCTGATGCCGGAGTACCTGCATGCCTTGGCGGGCCGCCAGCCGGTGGAGGATTTCGAGTATCACGGCGTTCTGCACCAGATTCTGCCGAGCTTCCTGCACGGGGACGCCGCGATCTCGATGTGGTGGTGGAACAGCGCTATGCACTGGACTCCCAACGAGCCGATCAACGAGTGGACCACGAGTTTCCCGCAGAGCTACACGATCCCGCTAAGCGATCTGGCCAAGGCCATGCGGGACGCTCTGGACGTGCGGCGGCTGGGCCGCGAAATCGCTGCGTTGGGCAGCGCGCCGCGTCCGATTGCGCTGCTCTATTCGAAGTCGTCCATGCTGCAACAACCGCCGAAGGAATCGGCGGAAATCGGGACTTTCCCCTACCTGTCGTCGCTGCGGGGCATCTACAATGCCTCGCAGGCTGCGGGATTGTACGTCGGACTGACGACGGAGAAGAAGATTCTGTCGGGCGACCTGGCCCAGAGGAAGATTCTGGTGCTGCCCGGCGCGGAATTCGTTCCGGGACCAGTGCGGGATGCGATTCTCGACTGGGTGGACGGCGGAGGAACGTTGATTGTCTCTCCGGATTCGCTGCTGGCGGACGAGTACGCGCGGCCGTCGGACACGCTCGTCAAGCTGGGGCTCAAAATAGTCCGGCGCGAGCCGGCGCCGCTGAAACATGGCGAGACGGTGGTCACGGAATACAACGCGGATGAATTGCCGCGCATGGCGTTCACCACGAACGGAGTGCGGCTGGAGGCCGTGGGCGCCCGGCAGGTTCTCGAGTGCGCCAAGACCGAAGTGAGCGGACGATTTCAGGATGGCGTTCCGGCCGTGGTGCGGCAGCAGCGCGGGCGCGGCCAGCTGTACTGGCTGGCTGCGACGCTGGAGCCGGCAAGCTGGCGCCAATTCCTGTCGATGGTGGCGCGGCAAGCGGGACTTGAACCCGAACTGCAGGTGACGGCGGAAGCGGGCAGTACGGCGGAGTACGTCGAGTACCGTGTCACCGAATTGCAGGGCCGGCATCTGGCCTACCTCTACAACAATTCGGATCGGGAGGCGCACCTGGTTCTAAAGCCGGCCTTGGCCCATCGCGGCATGCTGGATCTGCGCAGTCTGGCGCCGGTCGAGGGCGGGCGGCTATTGGTCCCGGCGCGAGAGACCGCGATCGTCGAATTTCAGTAGGCGTCCGAGGATCGGGTGCAATTTGCTCCAACCCGCATGAGTCCGGCTCCGATTGTCCACTGCGGTTTGAGCGTAACGCCGAAAATGCGCTCGATCGGCGATCACCTTCCCACGAGCTTTCGGAAGGAGTAGGATTTCGTCTTGCGCGGTACGTAACCGTTTTGGCCCTCGCTCCGGAAAGGATTCCCTATGCAGACGCTCCGCTCGCTCCTGGCGCTGTTGATGGCTGCCGGAACTGCTTTGGCAGTGGCCGGACCCATCGTCGAAACAACCGGCGGCAAAGTGCAGGGACGCAGCCTCGGCGCGGCCGGCGGAGCAGCGTTTCAGGGCATTCCCTTCGCCCAGCCTCCGGTCGGCGAACTACGCTGGCGCGAGCCGCAGCCCGTGCGGCCGTGGGGCGGCGTGCGGGATGCGACCCGCTACGGCGCGCCCTGCGCCCAGATTGCCGCCGGCTGGAACGATCATGCCGCCGCGCTGGGGAGTGAAGATTGCCTCTCCTTGAACATCTGGAACTCCGAGTGGCCGGCAAAGACGAAGAAGCCCGTCATGGTGTGGATTCATGGAGGCGCCAACATGGGCGGCTCGGCGCTGGGCGCGGGCGGAATTGAACCGTCATTCGACGGCGAGAAACTGGCACAACGCGGTGTTGTCGTGGTCACTGTGCAATACCGGCTGGGCGTGCTGGGCTTCATTGGCCATCCCGAATTGACGGCCGAGTCGCCCCATCACGCATCCGGCAACTACGGCCTGTTGGATCTGATTGCGGCACTGCACTGGGTTCAGGCGAACATCGCCCGATTCGGAGGGGACCCGCGGCGCGTGACGATCTTCGGGCAGTCGGCGGGCGCCATGAATGCAGGCATGTTGATGGTTTCACCGCTTGCTCGCGGCCTGTTCCAGCGCGTGATCGAGGAAAGCGGGACAGTCAGCATCCAAGGCCGGCCCACCGCCACTGCCGCTCAGGCCGACCATGCCGGCGAAGTGCTCGCCACGAAGCTCAACGCACCGGCGAGCGGGGCCATGCATTACCTTCGCGGGCTGAGCGTCGCGGAGATCCTGAAGGCTTCGCCACCCTATGGTGGCGGCGGCGAAGGCCGGCCGTCCCCGAGCATCGATGGATACGTCATCCCCGAATCGCCGGCCGCCGTTTTCGCGAGCGGCAAACAGGCGCCGGTGCCGCTCCTTATCGGCAACAACGGGCGCGAATTCGAATTCAAGGGCGACGACGAAGCGCTCAGGAAAGCGGTTGAACATTTCTTTGGACCGCTCGCGCCGCAGGCATTGAAGCTGTATGGGCTGGCTGGCGGGCTTGCCGCGGAAAGTTATCCGCCCTACGGCGCCCCGGGTTCTCAATTCAGCACGGATATGGCTTTCCGTTGCCCGGGCGTTATGATTGCGGGCCAACACTCCGCGCACTTCCCCACCTACCAATACGAGTTCACCGCAGGACCCGACTCGACCGGCGTGCCGCATTCGGGCGAGCTGCAGTACGTCTTCGGTACGCGCGGCGTGAAGGAGACCACGGACCCCGATCCGCAGCGCACGGCCGAAGTGCAGCGCTACTGGGCGAACTTCGCGAAATCTGGCGATCCGAATGGCGCTGGGCTGCCAGTTTGGCCGAAGTACGATGCCGGCGGGCGCGGCTATCTCGAATTCACGCGGAGCGGGCCCGTGCAGAAAGCAGACTTGCGCCCGGCGGTCTGCAAGCTGTTTGCAGAACGCCTGCAATCCAGCACCGGCGTGCCGTCGCCTCGGTAAGTCGCGACAGCGCCGGAAGGCCCAAACCCGCACCTCAGCCAGTCGCGGGCAGCGCGACGGCCTGACGATTGCGTGAAGATACCGGAAACTGGCAGCATCGTTACATGGTGGCTGCCAAGCTTACGCCCATGCGCTGGCCCCGGCAATGGAGCGATGCGGCGCTTCTGGATTTGCTGCGCGGGACGCCGGTGAACTATCTGCTGGTGGAGGATGGGACGGCCGCCGGCCCGCTGAGAACTGCCGCGGAATCGTTGCGCCTGCCGGTCACGATCGCGGGCGCTCCGCCCAGCGGCGTCGAGATGGTGCAGGGAGATTGGCCGGGCACCAAGGCGATGGCTCCCGGGGAGAACGAACATATGGCCGCGGGGCCGACGGGCGAGCCGTGGATCGATTCCAACGGGTGGAAGGTGAAGCTGGCCGAGGCATTGCATCCGGGCAGCGAAATCTGGGTCGAAGCCGCTCCAGCCGCGCCGCGGCTGTACCCGGAGTCCTACGTGATCGGGGTCGCCGACGCGTCGGCGCATGGCGGATGCTGGGTGATCAGCCTGGACGACCGGTTGGCGGCCAGTGTCGCGGCGCACGATACAGCCGCCTTGGCAACGTGGAAACGGGTTGCGACAGCGGCGGGCTTTTTTAAGGACTGGCGCTGGCCGGGGATGATGCCGGCGGCGCTGATCGGCGTGATCTCGGATTTCACGGGCGACAACGAATTCCTGAGCCAGGAACTGCTCAATCTGCTGGCGCGGAGCAATCAGCAAGTGCGTATTCTGCCCACCGGCAAGGTCACCGCGGCGGGAATGGCAGGCTTGAAAGCGGTGATCTATGCGGACGAGTCGGCCCCGGGTGCAACGCTGCGGAAAATGGTCGCGGATTTCGTGGAGCGGGGCGGGACGCTGGTGGCCGGCACGAAATGGGGCCACGCCGCAGGCGCCGAGGCGGGCGGCGAACCGCACCCGCGTTACGACGTGAGAGTGCAGGGCCAGGGGCGCGTGGCGATCGCGCGCAAGCCGATCGACGACCCATATCTGCTGGCGCAGGACACGGCCGTGCTGGTGAGCCACCGCTACGACCTGGTCCGTCTTTGGAACGGCGGCGCGGTGCGGGCGAACCTCTCGAGCGCGGCGGACGGCAAGCGCGGGCTGCTGCAACTCGTGTTTTATGCCAACGCGCGGGAGGGAGATGCCACCGTGCGCGTCTCCGGCGCCTGGCGCACAGCAAAGCTCTTCACGCTGGATGGGGCGGAGGGGCGCGATGTCCCGCTAGTGCCCGAAAAGGGCGCGGCCGAAGTACAGTTGCCGGCCATTGCGCAATACGCGGCCGTACAACTGGATGCGTAGAAGGGAAGCGGAGACCATGTCTGAACTGCGCACGCGAAGACAATGGATATGCGGCGCCGCCCAACTGGCAGGCGCCGGAGTGCTGGGCAGCGTGGTTGGGCGCGGGACGGACGCCCCGGCGGCGCCAGTCGCGGTGGCCCGGTGCCGGACGTATAGCAGCCCCGAACTGCTGGCCGCGCTGAACCGGATGTTCGACCAGATCGGGGGACTGGGGCGGATCGTCCGCGGCAAAACCGTGGGCGTCAAGATCAACCTGACCGGCGCGCAGCATTACCGCCTGGGCCACGTGCCGCAGAGCGAGACGCACTTCACGCATCCGCAGGTGATCGGCGCGGCGGTGCACCTGATGGGTCGCGCGGGCGCGCGCCGGATTCGCGTGTTGGAGAGTCCGTGGTCGACCGCCGACCCGCTGGAAGAGTTCATGCTGCAAGTCAGTTGGGAACCGCGGGACATCCTGGGCGCTGCGCCGAACGTCGAGTTCGAGAACACCAACTACCTGGGGCAGGCCAGGAAATACTCGCGCGTGCTGGTGCCGCACGGCGGCTACATCTTCCCGGGCTTCGACCTGAACCACTCCTACACGGACTGCGACGCCTTCGTCAGCATGACGAAGCTGAAGGAACACGGTGTAACGGGCGTGACGCTCTCGCTCAAGAATTGCTTCGGCATCACGCCCGCCACGATCTATGGGACCGGTGCGGGAGAGGACGAGCCCACGGAGCTGCCGCGCGGGGGCCGCACAATCATCCATTCGGGCGCGCGGCAGCCCTCCCGGAGCGCGCCGCAAGAGCAGGACCTCACGACGCCGCGGCAGGCCGGGTACCGGATTCCGCGCGTCGTGGTGGACCTGGTATCGGTGCGGCCCGTGGACCTGGCCATCGTGGACGGAGTGAAGACCATGACCGGCGGCGAAGGGCCATGGGGGCGGGGAGAGAAAAGCGCGGTCAGTCCTGGAGTGCTGGTCGCGGGCACCAACCCGGTGAATACAGATGCAGTTTGCATGGCGCTGATGGGCTATGATCCGATGGCGGTCCGGGGCACGCCGCCGTTCGAGACCTGCGACAGCACTCTGGCGCTGGCGGAAGCCGCGGGCATCGGGACACGCGATTTGCGGCGCATCGACGTCGCGGGAGGACCGATTCGCGAACCGGCGTTCGATTTCGCCGCATTGCGCCGGCAACGCCGCAACGTGTCCGCCAAGGGATAGCGGTTACGCCGCCCGGGCAATCGCTTTAGCGCTGACATTTGTTTGCATATTGCAGCAGATCCACCGTGGCGTAAATTGCACGAGAATTACCCTGCTTTTACGGTGCGCGCACGGTGAATTATGACAAAGACGCGGTGCTTTTACGGTGCAATGCACACTGAAACCTGGATCTGAGACGAGAGCGCAGCGAAAGCTGCGGCCCCGCCGCACCCCTCTTCCCATCCTCGCCCGAGGTGACGAGCCGGGTCCGCCTCAGGCGAATTTCCAGCCCTTGCGGAACTTCGGCTTCAGGTACTGGTTGGCCGCGTTGTTGTTGGTGAAACGGCCCTTGGCCGCGTCCCACTCCAGCTTGCCCTCGAACTTCATCGCGATCACGCCCAGCAGCATCCACTGCACGAACGGGCCCGCGACGCTGAAGTTCGAGCACGCCGGATCGCCGCCCTTGCAGGCGCGAATCCAATCCTGGTGGTGCCCCGGCGAGCGCGTCAGGAGCTTGGGCGGGAATTTGTAGTCCTGCATTTTGGACGCGGGCACGAGGCGCGTCCCGCCGCCGTAGCAGCCGGTTGTGATCATGCCTTTCTGGCCCATGAACAGGCTGCCGTTCACGTCCTTGTCGCCGAGTTGTTCGTCCGCCGCCACACCCTCGAACTTCGGCACCTCCGTCAGTCCGTCGTGCCAGAAGATCTGCACCGGCGGCATGGAGCCGCGCGCCGGAAAGTCGAAGCGGATGGTCGCTTTCTTGGGGAATGTATATTGGCCCTTGCCTTCCTGCAGGAGGCACTCGACGCTGGTCGGCGGCGTGAGCCGCAGCGCCATGTTCGGCGTGCCCAGAATGTGGCACGCCATGTCGCCGATCGCTCCGCAGCCGAACTCCGGGAAGGCACGCCAGTTGTGCGGCACGTAGGCCGGGCTGTAAGGGCGCGGATCGCAGTCGGCCAGCCAGGCATCCCAGTCGAGCGTCGGCGGAACGGGCGCTTCCTTCGGCACCACCTCCGGCCCCTGCGGCCAGTAGGCCCACGGACGATTGGTCCAGGCGTGCACTTCGGTGACGCCGCCGATCTCGCCCGCCCAGACCATTTCGCAGCATTGCCGCGCGCCTTCGCTCGAGTAGCCCTGGTTGCCCATCTGCGTGGCCACGCCATGTTTGGCCGCGGCCAGCGTCAGTTGCTGCGCTTCCCACACCGTGCGCGTCAGCGGCTTCTCGCAATACACGTGCTTGCCGCGCGCCATGGCCCACATCGCCGCGCTGGCGTGCACGTGGTCCGGGCAGGCCACGATCACCGCGTCAATCTCGTTCGACTGCTTGTCGAACATGCGCCGGAAATCCTTGTACTTCGGCACGTTCGGGTACAGCTTGAACGTCTTCTCGGCGCGCGCGTCGTCGGGATCGGTCAGCGCGACGATGTTCTCACTGGAACACTCGTGAATGTCCTCGCTGGCCCGGCCTCCGGCCCCGACCGCGGCGATGTTCAGCTTCTCGTTGGGCGATTTGTAGCCCAGGCGCTTCAGCGAGGGAGAACTGCCGAAGCCGGCGCTGGGCAGCGCGCCCGCGAGCAGCGCGCCGTAGAAAAGGTGACGTCTGGTGAGAGTAGGGTTGTCCATGATTTCGCTTCCGTTGGGTGCGGAAATGAATAGCCTACACCCGCGCGGCTGTGCCCGGGTGAGCCGTGGCGCTACAGGTCCGCGAGGTCGTACTCGCCCAGCCGCAGCGGATACGTGCCGTACTGCCGGACCAGCCGCACCACGTAGTCGTAGCGCTCTCCGCTGACGTCGCCCGGCACCGAGTGATCGGACTGGAAGATGAACCCGCCGCCCTTGGCCGCGTTCAACTTCGTCAGCACGGCGGCCTTGATTTCGCCGAATGTGCCGTTGGCCCAAAGCTGCACGTCCATGTTGCCGCAGAAGCCGATGCGGTGGCCGAAGCGGCGGCGCAGGTCGATGACGTCCATGCCGGCCTTGGCCTCCAGCGGGTTGTAGGCGTCCACGCCCAGCTCGACGAAGTCGGCGAAGATGCGGTTCACGTTGCCGCAGCCGTGGTAAATCACCGGCAGATTGTGCGCGTGGCATTCGTCGACCAGCGCCTGCACGCCCGGCTTGAAGTGCGCGCGCCAGAAGGCCGGCGAGAACAGCATCCCTTTCTTGCAGGCCACGTCGCCCCAGATCACGACGCCGTCCAGCAGTCCATCGGCGGCCTGGATCTGCGCCTTCAGGACCTCCAGCGAGAACGCGTGGATGCGTGCGACGAAGCGCGCGATCTCGTCCGGGTACAGGCCCATCCAGAGCATCGCGTTCTCCGAGCCGACGATGCGCCACAGCATCTCGTGGGCTTCACACACGCCGCCAAAGATCGGGAACTCCGGCCACGCCGCCTGGATCCGCTCGACGTAGGGCGCCAGGTTGCGGGCGAAGCCGTCGCCCACGCCGTTGATCTGGTCGTCGCCGCTGGAGAAGAAGCGGCGCGGGTCCCACGGATCGTCGAACTGAAAGGCCTCCATCTTCTCGACGGTGTCGGTTTCGAAGCGCACGAAGGCCGGCATGGGATAGGCCAGCTTCTTCCGCAGGACGGCTTCAAACCCGGTCCTGACGACGACCTCGTCGGCGTTCTCCAGCAGGACCTCGAAGGGCTGGATGTGCGGATCGAGGTTGGGGTTGAACTGCATCCAGTCGAGGTCGTAGAAGCGGTAGATATCGGCGTCGGCGGCGAGCCCCAGTTCCTCGCGCCAGCGGCGCAGGAAACTGCCCCAGAAAAAGTCGCTGACCGGGACCCGGTCGGCCTCCTGATGGCGCAGGGTCAGGTTCATGCGTTCGAGTTTCGCCAGGCAGTTGGCAGTCCGGGTCATAGCCGCCTTTCCCCGTCGCGGACGCGCGCAGCCGGCCCGCGCCGAGGCCCGCGCCGCAGCGCGCGGAAGCCTCATTATCTTATCGCCGCAGGCTAGTCGGCGCGTGGATCACGCCGACTCGATTTACGAGGCGACGGAGCAACCCCGATACAATGAACTCAATCCGCGCGTATCGAAGGCCCAGAATCAGGTGACCGAAATCTTCGCCAGCCTGCCCGCCCAGGCCCGGGTGCTCGACCTGGGAGCGCGCCACGGAAGCTTCAAGGTCGAGCGGCAGGATGTGCTGGTCGTGCGGGTCGACCTGGAAGCGTTCCCGGCTCACGAATCCGCGGCGATCGTCCAGGCCGATGCGGCCCGCCTGCCATTCGCCAGTGGCACATTCGACCTGGTGATCGCGAACCACAGCCTCGAGCATTTCGAGGAGCTGGGACAGGCGCTGGCCGAGATCGGGCGCGTGAGGACCAGGCAAGCGCTGCTATGCATTACGGTGCCCGACGCCTCGACCCTCACCGACAGGATCTACCGCTGGCTGGGCCGGGGCGGCGGGCACGTCAATGCGTTCACCTCAGCGCCGGCGCTGGCCCGGCAGATTGAAGACGCAACGGGCATGGCGCATCTTGGCACCAAGCCGCTGTTTTCCTCGCTGGCATTTCTCAACCGGCGCAATATCCCGACCAAGCGGCCCATGCGGATGGTGCTGTTCCTCGGCGGCTCGGAACATTTTCTGGTGCTGTTGAATTATGTTTTCCGTTTGCTGGATCGGGCCCTGGGCACGCGCCTGAGCCTGTATGGGTGGTGCTCGTTTTTCGGGGTTGCGCGGGCGCCTGTTCCACTCGAGGCGTGGACCAACGTCTGCGTCCGCTGCGGCGCGGGACACCCCGAAGCCAGCCTCGGGCCGCGCGTGCAGCGGCGCTGGCTGATCTTTACGGTGTATGCCTGTCCGTTATGCGGCGCGGTGAACCTGCTGGCGCACGACAGTTGGGCGCGACGCCCGGCAACTGGCGCGGAGCGGTGACGGCCGCGGCTCGCACGGCAGGCCGATGGAGCCCGCGCGCGCCCTGAACGAGGAGGTCCGCTGGCGGTCAGTGGGAGACGTCCGCGGTCGCATTCGCGATTCCGCGGCTGGACCATTTCTTCCACACTTCGGGATCCCGCAGCAACGGGATAAACACTCCGCCCACGACCGAGCGCGCCTGAAAGCCGACCTGTTTGCCGTTGGTTGTTTCGTACCAATCGGTGAGCGGAACGCGCGTCGGCGTTTCGTTCATCCAGCGATAGGACGGCGCGATCAGCCGGCGGAAATCCGCGTCCTTTTCGGCGAGGCAGGAGGTCCAGACGATCCAATCGAGCTTGGTGTACGTCTTGCGGTTGTCGAGCGGCAGACCGTAGGTATTCAGCTTCGTCAGGTAGTAAGCGACTTCCGTGCGGGCAATCTCGGGCGCGAAGAGATGGTAGCCCAGCACACGGTCCCAGACGAGGTTGTACTTCTGGCTCCACGTGCCGGGCTTGTCGAACGCGAGCTTGTAGTGATCGCCGTCGGCCGCCATGCGCGGCCATTGCGCGGCCATGTCGCGGGCGATCGTCGCATAGCGCGCCGCGACGTCGGTCCGGCCGCCGAGCTTCGCAATCTCCGCGAAGGCGCGCAGTCCGAGGATCGCCTTGATCGACAGGTTGGTGTTGTGCGCGAGGTGGCCGGCGAAGTCGTCGGTCGAGAGTTGGTTCTCCGGATCCAGGCCCTTCTCGCGCAGATACTCGGCCCAGCGGACGAGCTGCGGCCAGTAGTGCAGCGCAAAGTCGGCGTTGCCTTCGACGTGCGCCAATGCTCCGAGCAGGATCAGCATATTGCCGCTCTCCTCGACGGGCATCTGGTCTTCCTCCGTGCGCTCGCCGCCGCCGTAGACCTGCCCGTTGGCGAGCGGATACTGCCCCAGGTCGTGCGGCGCGAAGGGCCACTTCCACCGCGGCAACGCCGCGTAGTCCAGCACCGGCCGCAGCATCCCTTTGAGCAGCGCCGGATTCACCAGGAGAAACAGCGGCGCGCTGGGGTAGATGACGTCCACGGTCGAGATGCAGCCGTTCGAGAAGTTCTCCTTGGGGAACAGGAGCGGCGTGCCGTCGACATCGGCGACGAGCTTGTGCGCGGCGATGGCCTGACGGTAGGCGACGGTGGCGAGAGCGGCGTATTCCGGACCGCCGTTCTTGACCAGGTCGGCGGTGAACTCCGTATCGAACTGGCGGGCGCGTTCCGCGATCCGCGGGTATTCCGCCGCCGCAGCTTCCAGCAGCCCCGCGGTATCGAGCCCGCGCTGCCGCCACAGCGGACGCAGGCGCCGCTTCAGAAACTCGATCGACCACTCGTCGTCGTAGGCCAGCATGAGCATGCGCTCCTGCGGGGCAGCGACGACTTTTCCAAAATCGAAGGCCGCGGCCAGCACGGGCATCTCCTGGTCTGGTGGTCCCGGCTGGTCCGAAAGATCTTGATCCGGCAGCTTCCCGCTCTTCAGGAACGCCCCCCGGTCCGACGGCAGCATCAGCCGCGTCTCGGAGCCTGCCTGCCCGTGCGGCGCCGCCAGATAGAGCGAGCCCCATTCGATGCGCAGGTTGTCGCCGGTCCGCGCCAGAACCTTCTGCTCCGCGGCCGCTGCGCGCAACGCCGTCACTGTTCCGAACTCGTAACGGCCCACGTTCACGCGCTGGTCCGGCGTATTCACGGCCAACTGCGCCGAAGCGTCGAACTCCAGTTGTACTTCGTGCGGGCTGGCGTCTGTGCTGTGCACTTCAAAGCGAACGTAGGTGACCGGGCGCGAGAGCAGATCGAGGTCGTTGGCCAGCGCGGGCGTCAGGAAGGTCAGCGCCAGCCGCACGCCCGCTCCCGCGAACTCGTAGCGCGTCGAGGTCGGCGTGATCTTCAGGCTGGTCTGTTCGAGCGGCTGCAGTTTCGAGGGTTCGGCGCCGGCGAACCGATACGCCGTGCCGTCGATGCGGATGAGACCGGTCAGCGGCTGCGGCGCGCCGGTCCAGTGGCGCGTGACGCTGCCGGTCAGCTGGTCGCCGAACGACCACACGCTGAAGTACGGGTCGTGCGTGACGAGCGGAACGGCCGGGGCGCGCAGTGGAGCGACCTGGGCCGGCAGACACGCGAGCGCGGAGACCAGGAGCGTGAGTAGGGATGGCAAGCGCATGACGCAACCATCATAAACGCGCGGCGCGCGGAGCTGAACGCGGGGCTGACCGGAGGCCGGATGTTACATTGGGGTTTATGGCCAAGATCAAGCCGGCGAGGACCAAGAAGTCGATGGCCAGCAATCTGGCCAAGCCAGGCGTCTCGGGAGGCCTGGGCTGCATCCTGCTGGTCGTCTCCACCCTGCTTCTGATTTCCCTGCTGCTGTACTATTCGATTGCGCGCAGCTAGTCCGCGCGTGGAGGTCCAACCGCATGCTTCGCAACGATGGCCGGGCGCCGGACGCATTGCGTCCGGTCAAGATGACGACGGGTTATCTGATGACGGCCGAAGGGTCGGTCCTGATCGAGGTGGGTAACACGCGCGTGCTGTGCGCAGCGAGCGTCGATGAAATGGTACCCAACTTCCTGCGGAATTCCGGCCGCGGATGGGTGACCGCGGAGTACTCGATGCTGCCGCGTGCCACGGTGGAACGCAGCCCGCGCGAGGTGACGAAAGGCCGGCCATCCGGACGGACGATGGAGATTCAGCGGCTGATCGGGCGTTCGCTGCGCGCGGTGGTCGACATGGAGGCGCTGGGCGAGCGCACGTTGATTATCGATTGCGACGTGCTGCAGGCCGATGGCGGCACGCGCACGGCGTCGATTACGGGCGGTTACGTGGCACTGGCGTTGGCGACCCAAAAAATGCTGGAATTCGGCAGGTTGAAACGCAACCCGCTGCGCGATCAGGTGGCGGCGACGAGCGTCGGCATTGTGGAAGGGACGGCGCTGCTCGATCTGTGCTACGAGGAAGACTCGCAGGCGGAGGTCGACGTGAACGTGGTGCTGACTGGAGCAGGCGAGTTCGTCGAATTGCAGGCCACGGGCGAGAAGTCGACGTTTCGCGAGGAGCGTCTGGCGGAGATGATCGTCTTCGCGCGCAAAGGCATGTTGGACCTTTTCGCCGCGCAGCGCGTGGCGCTCGGAGTCAAGTGAGATTGGCAATGCCGATACTGCGCTGCGCTACGACCAATCCCGGCAAGCTGAACGAGTTCCGCATGGCGGCGGCGCAGTTCGGCTACGCGCAAGTGGAAATCCAGCCGCTCGAAGAGCTGAAAAAGATCGCGCCGCCCGAGGAAGAGGGCGATAGCTTCGAGGAGAATGCGATCGAAAAGGCGCTCTACTACAGCGTTTTTTGTGAAGAGCCGCTGTTTGCGGACGACTCCGGGCTGGAGGTGGATGCGCTCGGCGGCGCGCCGGGCATTCACTCGGCGCGGTTTGCCGGTCCGCATGCGACCGACAAGGAGAACAACCGGCTGTTGCTGACGCGCGTCCGGGACAGAACGGACCGCACGGCGCGTTTCGTGTGCGTGATCGCTCTGGCGCAGCAGGGCCTGCTGCTGGGGACGTACCGCGGAGTTGTCGAGGGCCGCATCGTCGACGAAGAGCGCGGCCCGCGCACCTTCGGTTACGACCCGCTGTTCTACTACGAGCCCTTCGGCAGCACTTTCGGCGAGGTGGAAGCGGCTCGCAAGATGGAGGTCAGCCACCGCGGCCAGGCACTCTCTGAGATGCTCGCGGCCTACGCCACGTCGTTGTGAGTCCAGGCTGCGGCCAGCGGTATTCGCTCAGATTGTCTTGCGATGCGAGTGAGCCGATTTGCTGGCAAACAGGGCGATCGGGAGACCCACCAGAACCGCGTGTCCAATGACACCGTTCAGCAGCAGAGCAATGGAAAAAGGGCCTCTGGGGACCGAGCTGAAGGGCAGTACCGCGTAGTTCATGAAGAAGTAAACGCCCACGCCGAAGACCGGACCCCACACGGCGGGCCGCTTGTAGAGCACGGGCAGCAGGCGGCTGGCCTCGTAGAAGACGGCGCCCGTGATGAAGGCGATCAGGAAGTGGAAGGCGGTACCGAGCGCGGCGGTCCCATATCCGCCCGAGAAGGCGTCGGACCCCAGCGCTCCGCTGGCGACGTATTGCAGCCACTGGATGGGGTCGCGGCCCTGCACGACGAAGACTACCACGCCATCCAGCACGTCCAATAGGCCGGCCACGAGACCGCCGTAGACGATCGTGTCGATCGCGCGCGGCCGTTCGAACCAAGGCAGAACCTTCGAGGTTCGCACCGCCGTTTGCTGATAGGGAGGGGCCGCCGGTTCGTGCGATCGGACCGATGGCTCTCTATCTGGCGCCGGCGGATCGAGGGATTGGCGCATGGGGATCTACAGTCTTTCCATTGTGCACCGAAAGCCAGCGCTGCGCATCCCCCAAAGCGGGGGTTTATTTGAAGACACTGTGCGGGACGCCAGGAGTGGGCGGGGCCGGGCGCGGCGTCAATTCTCTGGCCCGCTTTGGGTGACCTTCAGCACGGCCAGGAAGGCTTCCTGCGGAATGTCGACCTTGCCGACGCGCTTCATGCGACGCTTGCCTTCCTTCTGCTTCTCGAGCAGTTTGCGCTTGCGCGAGATGTCGCCGCCGTAGCACTTGGCCAGCACGTTTTTGCGCAACGCCGCAATGCTTTCGCGGGCGATGATTTTGGCGCCGATGGCCGCCTGCAGGGCGACCTCGAACTGCTGGCGCGGGATCAGCCGGCGCAACCGATCGATCAGCGCCCGCCCGCGCTCGTAGGCGAATTCCTTGTGGACGATGATTGACAGCGCGTCGACGGGATCGCCGGCCACCAGCACGTCCATCTTCACGAGTTGCGAGGCGCGGTATCCGCACAGGTGGTAGTCCAGCGACGCGTAGCCCCGCGATGCCGATTTGAGCCGGTCGTAAAAATCGAGGACGATTTCGTTGAGCGGCATCTCGTAGACCAGCATCACGCGCGCGCCGCCGAGGTGCTCGAATTTCTTCTGGTCGCCGCGCTTCTCTTCGAGCAACTTCAGAATCTCGCCCAGAGAATCCTCGCGCGTGATCACGGTCGCCTCGATCATCGGCTCTTCGACCTTCACGATCTCGCTGGGGTTCGGCCACTTGGTCGGATTGTCGACCTCGATCACTTCGCCGTTGCCTAGCGTGACGCGGTAGCGCACGCTGGGCGCGGTCGTGATCAGGTCGATGGCGAATTCGCGCTCCAGCCGCTCCTGCACGATCTCCAGGTGCAACAGCCCCAGGAAGCCGCAGCGGAAGCCGAAGCCCAGCGCGACGGAATTCTCGGGCTCGAAATTGAAGGCCGAATCGTTCAACCGCAGCTTCTCGAGCGCGTCGCGCAGCATGCCGTGCTCATGGCTCTCGACCGGATAGAGCCCGGCGAAGACCATCGGCTTCATCTCCTCGAAGCCGGGCAGCGGTTCGGAACTCATGTCGTCGGCGCTCATGATCGTGTCGCCGATCTTGGCTTCGCTGACGGTCTTAATATTGGCGAACAGGAAACCGACTTCGCCGGCCGAGAGCGAGTCGGCGGGAATAGCCTTGGGCGATTGATAGCCCAGCCCCTCGACCTCGTGCACCGTGCCATTCGACCATAGCCGGATCTTCTGTCCGACTTTCACCACGCCGTCCAGGAGACGCGTCAGGATGATCACGCCGCGGTAGGGATCGAACCACGAGTCGAAGATCAGCGCCCGCAGTGGCGCGTTGGGGTCGCCCTTCGGAGGCGGGACTTTGGCGACCACGGCTTCGAGAATCTCGTGAATCCCCAGGCCCTGCTTGGCGCTCGCGAGCACCGCCTCGGAGGCGTCCAGGCCGATGATCTGCTCAATTTGTTCGCGGATCCGTTCCGGCTCCGCCGAAGGCAGATCGATCTTGTTGATCACCGGGATCAACTCCAGGTTGTGGTGAATCGCGAGGTAGGTATTGGCCAGCGTCTGCGCCTCGACGCCCTGGCTCGCGTCGACCACTAGCAGCGCGCCCTCGCACGCCTGCAAGCTGCGCGAGACTTCGTAAGTGAAATCGACGTGGCCGGGCGTGTCGATCAGGTTTAGCTGATACGTCTGTCCGTCGTCGGCCTTGTAATTCAGCCGCACCGCGTGGGCCTTGATGGTGATGCCGCGCTCGCGTTCCAGGTCCATGGTGTCGAGAACCTGGTCCATCATTTCGCGCTGCGACAGCGCGCCGGTGTATTCGAGCAGACGGTCGGCCAGGGTCGACTTGCCGTGGTCGATATGCGCGATGATCGAGAAGTTGCGGATGAACGCAGTGTCCATGTTGTAGACTGTAGGTGTTTTAGTAATTATCCCATATGTCTCTGAAGACCTTTGAAGGGAACCTCGACGCGAAGGGCTTGCGCTTCGCGATCGTAGCCGGTCGTTTCAACAGCTTCATCACCGAGCGGCTCGTCGGCGGCGCGATGGACGCGCTGCGCCGTTCCGGCGCTTCCGAGGACGACATCGAACTGGTACGCGTGCCCGGTTCTTGGGAAATGCCGCTGGCGGTGGCGGCGGTGCTGGGCCAGAAGCGGCATGACGCCGTGATCTGCCTGGGCGCCGTGATCCGCGGCGAGACTCCGCATTTCGACTACATCGCGGGAGAAACCGCCAAGGGCATCGCCCAGGCATCTCTCAAGGCCGGCGTGCCGGTTGCGTTCGGCGTTCTCACCACCAATACCCTGGAGCAGGCCATCGACCGGGCCGGCGCCAAGGGCGGCAACAAGGGCTTCGACGCCGCGATGTCCGCGGTAGAGATGGCCAACCTGCTCCGCGGCCTGCGCAGCCAGGCGAAATAGAGGGCGAGCCCCGGAATGCCTGCGCGCCGCAGATCCCGCCAGCGCGCGCTCCAGATTCTGTTCCTCTGGGACGTGCGCAAAATGCCCATCGAAGAGGCCGTCCAGTCGTTCTATAGCTCTCTTTACTGCGCTGAAATGGAAGAGGATACGGGCGAGGACAGTGCTCTCCCGATTGAACCGGACGCGTTTATGGAAGCGCTCGCGCGCGGCACCGCCGGCGAGTCCGCCGAGATCGACGCGCTGATCCTGCAGCGGGCCGAGAACTGGCGGCTCGAGCGCATGCCAAACGTGGACCGCAACATCCTGCGCCTGGCGATCTACGAAATGAAGCGGACGGACACGCCGCCGCCGGTGGCGATCGACGAAGCGCTCGAACTCACCCGCCGCTACTCCGAAGAGGACGCAGTCCCATTCATCAACGGCGTCCTGGATTCGGTCCGCAAATTGATTTTCCCGGATGCCGCCGCCGAGCCGCCGTCGAATTGACGGCGGGCCTCATTTGCCGATACAAAACATGGAGAAGATGCGGTTCAGAATGTCGTCCGCCGTGGTCGCTCCGGTCATCTCGTCGAGCGCGTGCAGGGCGGAGTAGCAGTCCAGGAGCAGCATCTCGTGGGGGATCCGGTTGCGCACCGCTTCCGATGCCTGCAACAGCGCGCGGCGACTCTCTTTCAGCAGACCCTCATGGCGCAGGCTGGTGATAAAGCCCGCCTGTAGTCCCACATCGCCCGCGGGGGCCACAGTCTCCAGGATTCGCCGGCGCAGTTCGTCGATTCCGATGCACTCGGTCGCCGAGACAGGGATGAGACCTTCCATCTCCGTCATTTGACGAGGAAGATCGCACTTGTTGCCGGCGAGCAGATGCGGCCCGCCGCTCTGGGCCCGCTCCAGTAGTGCCCAGTCCTCTTCCGCGAGAGTTTGCGATAAGTCGAATACTACAATTGTAACGTCTGCGTCCGCCATGGCCTGGTAACTGCGCTCGATGCCCAGTTGCTCGACCAGATCGAAGCTCTCCCGAATGCCCGCCGTATCGACCAGACGGACCGGAATGCCGTGAATGGCGGCGACTTCCGAAACGGTGTCGCGCGTGGTCCCGGGAAGGGCCGTCACGATGGCCCGGTCGCGCTGCAACAACGCATTGAAAAGAGAGCTCTTGCCGACATTGGGGCGACCGACGATAGCGAGCGTGAGGCCGTCGTGAACCAACTTGCCGTAGCGGAAACTTTCGGTGAGCCGGTTCAGAATAACGACAATTGAAGATATTCGCCGCAGAAGTTCCTCGTCCGCTGCGACTGAAACATCG
>Ga0302320_10005115_pt1 | contig 29508 bp, 16 predicted proteins | sample Bog_T0_3_FD_202130 | JGI IMG/M metagenome (GOLD analysis project Ga0302320, IMG submission 202130) | Peat permafrost microbial communities from Stordalen Mire near Abisko, Sweden - Bog_T0_3 | ecosystem: Environmental > Terrestrial > Soil > Wetlands > Peat | place: Sweden: Abisko, Stordalen Mire...
GCCATCGGGATCGACGCCATCGGCCCAAACGCCTTCCTTCTGGCTTGAAAAAATGGACACACCATCGATCGTAAGCCGCTTGCATGCGTAGGGATTGATGTTCCAGCTTCGCGAATGCAGAAGCTTCAGACCCGCAATGCGCACGTCGACACACCGCAACAACAGCACCATGCGGGGAAACACGGCTTCCTTCCCCGAGCCGGTGGGAAAGGGCCGCAACAAAGGCCGTCCTGTAGCTTCCATTTGACGCTGATTCGGTAGGATGTAGTAGTCCGTGATGTTATTCAGATGCCACTCATAAGTCGCCTGCCCATCGAGGGTGCCCGCGCCTTCGAGCGCAATATCGTGCAAGTCTTCGCCATACAGCAAAGCAGCCTTCCGCGCGTCGTCGAACTGGCTGCCATCGAGCGAGGCGTAGATCGTGGCGCCGGCCTCTACGTAGAGCCGCACCCCCGAGCGCAGATGAAGCTGTCCTGAGGTGTACTCCCCAGGAGGAACATAAACCCGGCCTCCGCCCGCTTTGCCACAGGCGTCGATGGCCTTCTGCAGCGCAGGCCGCGCATCGTCGCTCTTGCGACCTGTTGCGCCGTAGTCCTTGATATCGAAGACGCGCTGCGCGGCCGTTGTTTGACACGCCAGGACTAAAGGCAATGCGTAGGCGGCCAAGAGGCTTAACCGGATCGGTATCATCCAGCAATCATGCACCAACCACTGCTGACCCATCAAGGTCGACACATTTCGGCAAATCCTCCGCGAATCCATCTGCTCAATCCCCGACGGACACTTGCAAATCCACGGCCGTTTTGACGACCTCCGATCCCGGAAAATTGATCTTGCGGCATTGCCAGGAGGATCGGCTAAGAAATGGAGAGAGGATTCACAGATGGCTCACGGTCCCACTGCGGGTCATACCAAGGCCAGCGAGCGCTGAGGTTTAAGGTCACGAGAATGCTATGGCTGCTCTTTTTCCTTTCTGTTTCGTTCAAGAACGTGCCCTTGCAGACCTGGTGGCAGAATTAAAGCTCCCACGGTTACTTCCTCATGGCGAAGTCTGATATTGTCTCTGCCACGAGAATGGGATTTGTCCCAATTTGAGCGCCGTGCGAGGTCAGCCATGCCATGCGATCCTGAAGAACTCCGCCATGTCCCGCTGTTTGAATTGCTGGACGACGATGAAGCCCAAGTGCTTGCCGCTCAGGTCGAGATTCGAAGATTTGCCCCTCTGCAGCGCATCTTCAAGATTGGCGATCCCGCCGCTGAAGGCTACATTGTCATGTCCGGCCAAGTCCGCATCACCACGATTGACGAGGACCAACAGGAAGTCCTGGTGGATGAACCCACCCATGGCGAGTTCTTTGGGTTTGCCTCGATGCTGCAGCAATCGAAACACCAAACGTCAGCCATGGCAGTGGACGAAGTCGTTTGCTTGGAAGTGGGCCGCGACGACCTCATAGAACTACTGAAGCGCAGGCCGATGGCAGGAATCGACATGATGACCGTTCAGGCCAGGCAAAACCATGGCGCCCAAAAACTGGTGCGCAGCCGGTCCTATCGCAATCCAAACGAAATCATCGAGGAGCAGCAGACTTTCGGCGAACGAATAGCGGACTCAGTCGCCCGCTTTGGTGGGTCGTGGACGTTCATCATATTCTTTGCGGTTGTCCTGATCGTGTATTCAAGCATCAACATCGGGTTGGGTGGGCAAGCCTGGGATCCATACCCGTTCATCCTGCTCAACCTCTTTCTTTCCATGTTGGCGGCGATTCAGGCTCCGGTCATCATGATGAGCCAGAACCGTCAGGACGAGAAGGATCGGCTGCGCAGCGAACTGGACTTCGAGGTCAATCGCCGCGCAGAGTCGGAGATTCAAAGCTTGTCGCAGAGACTGACCCTCCTCCTGGACAAGATCGAGAATGTGGAGCAAGCGGTACGCCATCGGTAAGGTCCGCTCAATTTGTCGGCATGGACGACACTGCGGCCCACCGGTGCCGATAGCTTGCCCAGGCATTTGCCCTGTGGCAGGCCAATGAGTGGCCGATGTAAACCTGTTCGCGATGAGGACGGGGTTGGTGAGCTTGCCTACCTGCGCAGATTCATCTTGAGACGGCAGCGATACAACGCAAGAGTTCCAGCTTCCGCCGATAAAATTGCAAATTACCCTGTCAGCCGCGACAATCGGGTAAGAAAGCTGGTGACTTCGGCTTTCGTCAACCTCTCACCCATGCCCCTTTACACCCACTCCTTCACGGTTGCCCTTTCCGTTATTGTCCGCTTCCTGGTCGCGCGCGACCGCATCCTTGGTTGCTTGGGCATCGGCCCGCGCGGTGACTTCTCCGGCCAGCCTGTCTCGTGTCAAGCCATTCCCAGCGCACCCAATTTACTCGACGCCGTGTACGTTCAGCCGGCTCGAGGCCTCGCGCAGTCTGCACTCCTCATCTGCCACGGCATTGGCGAAACCGTAGGACGCTGGATGCCTGTGCAGCAGCTTCTCGCCGCTCACGGCGTCTCCTCACTGGTCTTCGACTACTCCGGCTACGGTCGCAGCACGGGCGTCATCTCCTCCACTCAATGCGAGCTCGACGCCATCGCCGCCTTTCGGCACCTGCAGACCCTTGCGCCCGAGTTGCCGGTCTCCATCCTCGGCTTTTCACTGGGCACGGGCATCGCCGCTGCCATCATTTCTCGCGTTCTGCCCGCCCACCTCATCCTCGGCGCTTCGTTCACTTCATTCCGCGCCGCCTCGCGCGCCGCCGGCATCCCCGCACTCCTCGCCCCACTCGTCCCGCCCATCTGGGACGCCCGCGAATCCCTCCGCAACTCCACCATCCCCCTGCTCGTTCTCCATGGCGAACAAGATGGCCTCTTTCCCGTTCAGATGGCGCGGGAAGTTGCCGCGAAGTGTCCTGCGCCCACCCAGCTGGTCATCGTCCCCAATGTCGGCCACAACCAGCCCTTCCACCGGCCCCAACTCTCCTACTGGTCCCACGTCCTCACGCGCCTCATCCCTGTATCTCAGGCTCGCTAACCTGGACCGGCCATACCGGGTGCGCAGTGGGTAACTTTCACAATGACCACGCGGTCGTTTGCCGCGAATCGCGATGACTGGAAGTGCACTCGACAAGGCGATCGGGGCGGGGAATTGACGGGCAAGTTGTACTCGAACTCTCCGGTCCGTTCTGTATGCACCCGGCAAGAGCCGCGATTCTCAAGCTGATTCACTATCAATGCTCGGGGCTTTGAGTGAATTCCCCGCACCTCTTCTCCAGCTCCGTTTCGGCTTCCACGTGGGTACCGTGCCGGTACATGCCTTGCGCAGAATGATCAGACGGTCAGCCGACGCGCGCATATAATAAGCCTGCCTTCAGTAACGCAAAAAGGATGCACTATGATGCGCCATTGCCTCGCCATCGCCTTGCTCGCCGCTGTTTCCAGTGTTTCCGCACAATCGGGTATGAATAGCCTGCAGCCTGCATCTTGGGTTGGGACCTGGGCTGCATCGCCGTTCGACGGCGATCCGTGGCACACGATTCCCACATTGGTTGCGTCTACGTTGCGCGAAGTCGTGCACACCTCGATCGCCGGAAGATCCGTACGGGTGCGCCTTACCAATGAATTCGGTACCGAACCCCTCCGCGTAGAAGCGGCAGCAGTCGCAATCAGTGCTGGTGCAAGCGGCATTAACAAGGCGTCGTCGCATGAGCTGACTTTTGGCGGTTCACCGTCGATCGTCATCCCGCCCGGTGCGGAGGTCCTCACCGATCCCGTTGCAATGGCAGTGCCGGCTTCCGCCAACCTGGCCATCAGCATCTACCTGCCCTTGCAGCAGGTCAGCGACGTTTCTGTGCATTCGAGCGCGCAACAGGACAATTTCATCCAAGCTGGAAATCACGTTCAAGATGCAACGCTAACCGCACCGGTGATTACACCGTCGTGGTATTTCCTGAAGGGGGTTGATGTTGAGGCCCCGAACCCGCATGCAGCCGCCATTGTGGCCTTCGGCGATTCGATTACAGACGGAGCGCTGTCAACTGAGAATGCCAACCACCGTTGGCCCGACTATCTTTCCGCGCGCCTACAGAACAACCCGGCAACAACTCATCTTGCTGTGCTCGATGAAGGCATCGGCGGCAACTGCGTCCTCATCCATTGCGTTGGGCAAAACGCGCTGGCCCGCTTCGATCGAGATGTTCTTTCGCAGGCCGGAGTGAAGTTCGTTATCGTCCTTGAGAGCATCAACGATATCGGTGGCCTCCACAACCCGAACCGTCCTAATTACAAGCTCACCGCTGAAGACCTCGAACAGGGGCTTGCCCAACTCGTCGCCAGAGCTCACGAGCACGGCATCAAAATCTTCGGAGCCACCATCACGCCTTACAAAGGCGCAGGTTACTTTACCGACGATGGCGAACAGATACGCCAGGCCGTCAACCACTGGATATTGACGTCCGGCGTCTTCGATGCTGCGATTGACTTCGACAAGGCGACCGGCGATCCGGTTGATCCGCTTAAGTTCTCCCCGCTGTACGACAGTGGCGATCACCTGCATCCCAAGGATGCTGGCTATGCTGCCATGGCGGACTCCATCGACCTCAGCTTGTTCCACTAAAGCTGGTTTGAGCGTGCTATTGGTGAGGTTGGCGGCGATTTCTTCCAAATCGTCTCCACAGCAAACGGGGGCGCGCTGATCGTCATTGGCGACGTTAGCGGCAAAGGTATGCCGGCTGCCATGACGGTGTCTCAACTCGTCGGCACTTTTCGCACCCTGGCCCATTACACGCAGTACGTTGGCGTCAATGCGGGAATCCAGAAATGGTCAACGGAGCATCCTCAATGAATAATGTATCTGTCCCCGTGGAATTCTGGATGATTTGCATGAGTTCACAAGGGCTTTGTTCCCGGTCTCTCCATTCGACAATGTGAGATGAATTGAAATGAATTTGCACCTTTTCCCGATACAATGACTTGGTGGGCTTTCCATTGAGGGCTACCATTTCATTCAAGAACCGTTTGAATTGAGATGATGGAAAATCAAATCTAAGGCCCGTTAGCCCAAAACTGTTGAACACGAAGTGCATTTCGTTGGGGACCAGTTTTGCGGTTGCTGTGCATTCCTTGCTGCCCGTGTCTTTGTCGAATGGTTCACATGCTAAAGGCGAGTATCCCATGAGTGTGAGGTTTCGAGAGGTCTCTTCTTCTGATTGTCCGGTGCGGAAGTTTTTGAAAGCATAGGTCTGTGAGTGAGCAAGTCCACTCAGGCAGATACAAAGAAAAACCAAGCTGACGATTTGGCGCTTCATTTGCGTTCTCCGCGAAATCTCGGCACAGTACGCAATGCACGTGAATATGGCCGGAGCAGGTTTCGTTTGAAAGGGTCCACGTTGGAAGTAGAGGGTTGCTTTTGACGAGATGTCCGCTCCGCACTGAATGCCCTTAGAGGCATTGGCGTCGTCTGCCAGTGATGGAATAGGCATGAATCCTCCGAGACCGGTTTGTTTGCCAGTCAATCCTGGCCTTGTGAACCCCTGAGGATACGGCTTATGAAGGAGCAAAATAAATCGCAGTATTTTCCGTAATTTAGAACAAAAGTTGTAGGTTGTGACGCATGTCACTTTTTGAGTAAGAGAAGGTTCTGCTTCACCGGTCGCCCAATAATCGTGAGCACTCTCTTCCGCAACCGCGAACTGCCTGAAGTCCCGGGCTTCCAGTCACAAACCCTACACATGGGGAGTCGTTTAGGGGAAGGTCAGAAACAAACAGCAAAGACAGCGTTTCTTCAGGGTGGTGTTACACAATTCTGACTGAAAGCATTTCTGCCGCACCGCAGACTAAATTGCTCACAACGCGAGCCGCGTTGCACACGAACCTGCTACCGCGCTGGAAGTGTGTTGGGGAACTCACGAGGGGTGACTTCCGCGATGGTAAGGAAGTCACGCATCAGAATAGGATCGCGAAAGGACTCCGTGCCGCCTTGACGCTGCGTCGACAGTGCGGCAATTCGATTCCCAAACGCGGCGCATGTATCGGGAGCTTCCCCGCGGAGGTAGGCAGATAGAAATCCTGCGTCAAAGCTGTCGCCGGCGCCTATGGTGTCCACGGGAACGACGGCTTCGGCGGGAACGATCCAGCGCCGCTCCGCACTTTGCACCATCGCGCCCCGGTTGCCACATTTGACTGCGACGAGCGGGACGCGCTTGGCGAGGGCGGTTATTGCGCTTTCCGCATCCGATTTGCCGGTGATGCGGCAGGCCTCGTTCTCGTTAGGAAGGAAGACGTCGACAATTCCCAGCAACTCGTCGAGTGCACCCTCCCAGCGGTTTTCTGGATCGTCGTTTGTATCGAGCGAGATCGAAAGTCCTTCTGCTTTCAACAAACGGCAGATCCGCGGCAGATCCGGCTGCAGCGCCTTGAGGAGGAAGAGCGAGGAGAGATGAAAGTGACGGCCGGAGGCAAGATAAGACAGATCCAGATCGCCCGCAACCATGTCGAACATGGTTCCAGGATAGGTAAGTATATGTCGCTTCCCCTCGTGGGTAAGCAACACTGTCACCCCTGTGGGCGTGCCCCCTTGAACATGCTTCACATGGGAGAGGTCGACGCCCTTCTCAGCGAGCCGTTCCAACGCGAGTATGCCTAGCCGGTCGTCTCCAATCCGCGTGACAAACCCGACCGAAACACCAAGCGCCGCAAGGTTGTGGGCGACAATTGCCGAGGAACTCCCCAGCGTCATTCCAAAGCCGCTCGCGAGCAACTCTCGCTCCATCGGCATTACCTCCGGGAGTCCATAGAGGATGAGGTCCATATTGATCTCACCGGCAATGGTGACATCGAAGCGCTTGTCCATCGTGCTCCCTATGTCTGGAAGGTTTGAGGGGGATAGATCCTGACGCCGCTGACAACGCGGTTAATGACGCCATCGGGGCTTGGATTGTCTGGGTTCAAACCAATTTGCAGGCTCAGGTGATATCCCAGTAGCTGAGGTCCCAGTATCTCAAATGGTGTGCGCAAAGCATCGTCGGTTTGGGGCGCCAGGGCAGGAATGAGTTGATCGAACAGGTGGTCCAGTTCCCCGTGTTCGGCGATTGCCACGACGTGTCCGATGCGTTTGGCTCGAAGCTCGCGAATCAGATCGGCCTCGTAGTTGCGGCGCACCTTGTTGTTCGATAACAGGCAGAGGACAACCGTATCCGGAGTGACGAAGGACATGGGTCCGTGGCGCAGGCCAAGGTACGTCTCTGAAACCAGCGGGTAACGTCCCGCCGTCATTTCCAGAGTCTTTAGCGCGGCTTCGCGTTGCCAGCCAATCATTGGCGACGAGGACAGAACGACGAGGCGGTCGCGGATGCAGGCGGCGGTGAACTGGCATGCTGCATCGATCTCGGGGAGCAACGCGGTCGCTCGAGGGCTCAACTCGTCCACCGCGCTCGCTGTAGCATTCGGTTGAGCCAGGAAAAGGCCGGCAAGCACCAGGTTGGAAAAAGCGCTGGTCATCACCAGACTGCGGTCATTCGTGCGGGGGTCGAGCAAGATGAGTCCGTCAAGGCTGGAGCGGGACAAAGCGCCGTCCTCATCACAAACGATTGCGAATTGAAGGATGTTCGGTCGCAAAGCCCGGATGCGCTCAACCACGGCAGCGCTTTCCGGGCTATTGCCCGAGCGGGCCACGGAGATCACGGCATCCACATCTTCCAAATAGGGCTCGGTATCCACCAGCAGGTCGGTCGTAGGAATGGCGATTGCCCGGGGCCAAGCACTTGCCACTGCACTGGCAGCATAAGCCGAAGTTCCCGCGCCGGTGAGCAATACCTTCGCGCTCTTTAGCTTCTCGTGGAGGCGCAAATGCTGCGATGCCGACCGGACAGTCTCCAGCGTGACCGGCCATAGATAAGGCTGCTGGAGGATTTCCGGCAGGGTATACTGCGGCTCAGCATGAACCTCAGTTCCCGCGGGCCCAGCCTGGTTGTGTGACATGTCGCTTAGCTCCCGGTCGGTACAAGTTCGAACTAGAGGTCAACTTCGCTCGTAATCGACATAATACGAAATCTATCGAAACAATACACTCCCACCCGGGAATAGTCAACAAGGCGGAGCGCAAATCACTCCCGAGGGCAAGCTAACTGAACATTAGAGGCCTATGGGGTTGGATTCAATGGGTTTGAGGTGTCCAGGACGTTGAATCGCACGTAAAACTAACTTTTATGTTGACAAAAAAAGGAACGTGTTCGTAATAATTCGAAACACAACGCTCGATAGTGTTGGCTCCCGAAAGTAAGGTTCGTGATTTCTGGCGACAAATCTGGGGTTCCTTCGCCGATGTTACTCACCAGCTATCAATTACGCAGGCCACCCTGCATTTCAGGCATCCACCCGGGAATGATCTTCCAACAGCGCCAGTGACATCAAAAGGAAGGTTTCGGTATGATCAAGGGAATTCTCAGACTACCCACGCTGTGTTTGGCCTACTGATTGTTGCCAGTTGTCCTTCTCTCGCGCAGCGCGATGCGGCCACTCTCGAAGGACGTGTCGTGGACGCAACGGGTGCGGCGGTTGCAAACGCCGCGGTCACCGCGCTGAATACGACTACCAACTACAGCTATCATGCCCAGAGCGATACTTCGGGAACCTGGACCATCAGCCCGGTCCGCATCGGCACCTACAAGATCACGATCTCTGCCGCCGGTTTCAAGGAGGCAATTGCCGGACCGATCACATTGGATGTACAGCAACGGCAGCGGGTCGATGCGGCTCTCGAGTTAGGCGCAATCAGCGAGCACGTGGAGGTCACTGATGCGGCGCCTCTGCTGGAGACCGACTCATCGGAGACCGGTCAAGTCATCGATAGCGAGTCGATGGTGGGATTTCCGCTGAACGGTCGCAACGCGGTCCAACTCGCCCAACTGACCGTGGGCGTGACCGTCAGCGAACCTGGCGCTCGCGATTCAGGAGGATTTGGTTTCAGCGCCAGCGGCTCGCGCTCCCTTGATAACAACTTCCTCCTGGATGGCGTCGACAATAATTCGAATCTGCCGGATCTGCTGAATGAAGCCAACTATGTTGTCATGCCGCCTCCCGATGCGCTGGAGGAGTTCAAAATTGAGACCGGCAACTACGACGCTGAATTCGGCCGCTCTACCGGAGCAGTCGTCAATGCGACCACGAAAGGCGGGAGCAATAAGTTCCATGGCTCAGCATATGAGTTCCTGCGCAATCAAAAGCTCGATGCAGAGAACTACTTCGACACGGCACGCCAGCCCTACCATCAGAATCAGTTCGGTGTCACATTTGGCGGAAGGCTCATCCCCGACAAACTTCTCTTTTTCGTTGACTACCAGGGCTTGCGCCTGAGCCAGGCGCAAGTAGCAACGTCTGTGGTTCCTACCGCGGCGCAACTGGTAGGCGACTTCACCGATCAGTTGGATACAACTTCACCAACAGGTGTAAACGACTGCAACGGAGTTCCCACCTATCAAGGCGAAATCTTCGACACCACCAAGACCCAGCAACAAGGAGCGGGATTTTGCGGCGTTCCCTTTGGCTACGTCAATGGATCGCCGAGCAATATCATTCCCGCTTCCAGCACCGACCCTCTCGGCCTCAAATTAATTCAACTTTACCCGGCCGCAAACGCGAATGGAATCGGCTACAACTACCTCTCAGACCCCATAACCACCCAGACTCAGAACCAGGGCGACGTCCGTATTGACCAGGTCATCTCGAAACGGGATACGGCCTTCTACCGCTTCAGCATGAGCAACAGCCCCGAAGTCATCGGTTCGCCATTTCCTGGATTGGCGGATGGAGGCGGGTTCTTTGACGGTATTCAGCAAATCACCGCTTACGCCGGCGCCGCCAGCGAGGCCCACGTTTTCTCGCTGCACAAGGTGAATGAACTGCGCTTCGGAGCCAACAAGCTCAAGACCAGCAGATATCAGCCCCACTACAACGAAGACGTAGCCGGGACCATCGGGTTTCCGGGTGTACCGTACTCAGCGGGATCGAATAATGGCGGCTTGCCGCAGATTGCTTTCAGCGACGCCTCCAATCTGGGAAGTCCAACCTATCTGCCGGCCATCGAACGACAGACCGTCTTCATGGGGTCCGACACGTTTACCTTGATCTCCGGCAACGACACCTGGAAGTTCGGCGGAGAGATTCGCCCCGAGCATTTTTCCATCTACGAGCCAGCGTACCCCCGCGGCTTCCTCGATTTCTCGCACCAGTATACGGACAATGCCGGCAGTCCGGGCACCGGTGGAAACAGCCTCGCTGACCTGCTCACGGGACAACCCGGCGGCGGCTTCATCAACAACCTCAACAATATTGATTACTACCGCCACACCTATGCTCTGTTCCTTCAGAACGACTGGCGTGTCATCCCGAAGCTCACCCTCAACCTGGGCATCCGTTGGGAGTATTTCTCTCCCGTCTTCTCCAAGGGCGCGGCGCAAGCCAACTTTAACCCCGTCACCGGCAAGCTCGATATTCCGAGGAGCAACAGCTCGACCCTAACTCCACTGTTGTCGCAGACCCTCCCGGTCAATCACAATGCATCGGATGCGCTCATTTCATCCGACTACAAGGATTTTTCACCGCGCGTAGGCCTGGCCTATAACGCCACCAAGCATCTTGTTCTTCAAAGCGCATTCGGGCTCTTCTTCAACGGAGACGAAGCAGGCCCCTACAGCAACCCCAGCCCTGGCTTCAACCCCCCGTTCTTTATCACCCAGACATTTGCTGCTCCATGCAGTCTGCCTTCTTATAATGCGGTTGAGAATTGCTCGACGCCAGGAATCAGCACCCTGTCGCAGGGCTTTCCCGCAAGCGCGCTCGTCGATCCAAACACTCCGACACTCTTCGCTTTGCAGCCCAATTTGCGGATGCCTTATGTCATGCAATGGCATCTCACCACGCAGTACCAGTTGAACGAAAAAACGATGATTGAAATCGGCTATATCGGATCGAAGAGCGACCGTTCCTACATCTATCTCAACGGCAATCAGGCGCAGCCGACTGCCGATCCTACCGCAGCTTCGGCGCCCCGCCGTCCCTTTCCGTATGTTGATGCTCCCATCGGGTATCTGCGCTCCTCCGGTTCATCGAACTACAACAGTGTGCAGACTTCGCTTACGCAACGCTTGAATCACGGCTTGGAATACATCGTCAACTACACCTACAGCAAGGCGCTTGGAAATGCCAGCAGTGCAGACCTCGGATCGCAGAATAACGATGGCTTCCGCAACAGCCTGTTTCCGAATAAGGAATATGGTCCCCTCGACTTCGATGTGCGCAATCGATTCGTGGCGAGCTATCTTTATGATCTTCCTTTCGGCAAGGGCAAGTTGGTCGCTTCTGGAAATCGGATCATCGATGCGGTGATTGGGGACTGGAACTGGTCGGGCATTCTTACTCTCTCGTCCGGCACTTGGTTTACCGTGACCGATGGGAATGCCAACTTTGCTAATTCAGATGGGCAGCAGCGGCCCGATTTTGTTCCTGGCGTCAAGCCGACCTCAAAGCCCTGTGTTCCTGGCACGTTCTTCAACACCTGCGCCTTCCAGAATCCGGCTCCCGGATCGACGGGCAATGTGAGTATCAACAGCCTCGAAGGTCCCGGACAGAAGAATGTGGATTTCTCGCTGGTGAAGAAGATCAGTTTATGGAGCGATTCCAGATACTTGGAACTCCGCGCCGAAACATTCAATGCCTTCAATCATCCGAACTTCCAGTTCGCCGCTCCGGGTCCGCAAAATTCCATCAACTCCACCATTATGGGGACCCCGAGCTTCGGCTATACCACAGGCTCGCTCCCTCCACGGCTTGTTCAGCTTGCCGCGAAGCTTTATTTCTAACAGCGCTTAAGGCCATAGCCCGGTTTGCCTGACAGGCCGGGCAGCATCCTGAGTGGAGTCGGCTGTGCGCGTCAAGCGAAGAGGAATCGACGTGAAGCAATCAATCAAGTGGACATTCTGCGCTCTCCTCTGGGCAGGCATCCTTGCGTCGGCGAGCCAAGCTGATGCGAGCCGGATCGAATCTAAACCCGTCCTTGATGAAGCGAAGAACCTCGGTTCGATTCACGGCGAATCACTCAGTGTCAGTATCAACACCGATGGTTCCTATTCCATCGCAAGTACTGATAAACATCGCTTGGTCCTCCGCTCCAGTGTTGAAGCGGTCGTAGACGGAGCAGTGCTGCAATCGTCCGCATATCCAGAGCACAAAATCGTGCAGTCCGAGTTTCACGATGAATTTGGCTCAGGATCCAAACTGACGGTAACGCATGCCGGCTTAGCCGGCAAACCTGACCTTGTCTGTACGATTCGTCTCTACCGAGACCGACCATGGGGCGACATTGCCGTTGAGGTTTCCAACTCGACCAGCAACACCGTCGCTGTTCAGGCAATTCGCAGCGTGCAAATCACAGGCACTTCTGAAATCAACCTCAACGGACCAGAATCCAACGACCGCGTCCTGTCCGATAGCTTCAGCGAAGATCGCCCTCAATTGGCCATCCACGACCTGGGCGAAGCACCCAAAGGAATGCTGCGCGCAGTGGGGACGCAGCTCATCTATAACCGCAAAAGCGGCGAAAGCCTTTTCTTCGGAGCACTCACCAGCGACCGGCTCTTGACCATCCTTCACCTGAAGGAGCAGGGAACTGGCGCGGACGCAAAGATCGTCTCCTACGAAGCGGAGTCAACCGGTACCACGGAGATTATGAAGGAGGAATCGCTCCTCGACTCTCCAGCGGCAGAACAGGTGATTCTCAAACTCCCCGTTGAGCCTGGAGCCAGCCTCTCTTCCGAGCGCCTGATGTTTGCCGTTGGCTCTGACTATCACACCCAACTGGAACAGTACGGTCGCGCCATCAAGGTTCTGCACAAAGCGCGCGTGGAAACGCCCACTCCCATTGGATGGTGGAGCTGGACAGCGTACTATTTTGGCCTGAACCAGGGAGCAGCCATTACCAATGCCGAGTGGCTGGCAGAAAATCTGAAAGCAAGCGGCTACAAGTATTTTCAAATCGATGAAGGATATCAATATGCCCGCGGCGAATACACCACGCCGGATGTGAATCTGTTTCCTCGCGGCATCGCCTATGTCGCGGATAAGGTACGCGCCAACGGCTTGAAGTTTGGCGTTTGGACTTCGCCCTTCCAGGTTTCAGAACGAGCATGGGTCTATCAGAATCACAAAGACTGGCTACTGCACAACGCTGCGGGGCAGCTTATTCACGCCGGAGAAGTGGTCGAGCATAAAGATCCGCTCTACGTGCTCGATACAACTAACCCTGGAGCGCAGGAATACCTTCAACAAACCTACACAAAACTCCATGACTGGGGCGTCCGCTTCATCAAGATGGACTTCATGGACGACTCGGCCGTTGAAGGTTCCTACTACCGTCCCAACACAACAGCGCTTGAAGCGCAGCGCGTTGGCCTCGGGATCATCCGCAAAGCAATGGGCGAAGATACGGTGCTCGATAAAGACGGCAGTACCATGCTCAACCCTGTCGGCTATGTCGACGCGGGCCGCATTTCTCAAGACACAGGGCACACCTTCGAAGCTTCGCGGGACGCCGCCTCGGGCATTGCCGCGCGTTATTTTATGAATCGCAATTTCTTCATCGCAGATCCCGATGCGTTCACTGTCTCCACGCAGACTGTTGACGATCAGTCGTGGCACAACGAGCCAAGGCCGCTGACGTTCGAAGAAGCGAAAGTGTCGGTCGCTTTGTCCGCAGTTTCAGGCGGCATGTTTGAACTCGGAGATGACCTGCCCACCTTGGGCGCCACCCCAGAGCGTCTCGCTCTTGTCAAGAATCCTGATCTTTTAGATATGGCTCGCCTGGGCCGCTCGTCCATCCCTATCGACTTGATGACGTTCGAGGCAAGTGACGCACAGCCTAGCATATTCCTCCTTAAGGAAAGCAAGCGTCAGTCGATCCTCACGGTGTTCAATTGGACCGAGGTCGAACAGAAGAGAAACCTGCGCTTCGCCGGCCTCGGCTTGAAAGAGCCGAGTAAATACCGAATTATGGAAGTCTTTGCTGAGAAGGACTGCTGCAATCCAACGGCGGATGGGATGAGTGTCGTCCAGCCGGCACACACGGTGCGTATGTTCAAGTTGCTCGAAGATGCAGTTCAGCCGGCGCAGCCAGCGATCGAGATCCACTCAACGCAACAAGCAACGGCTGGAGAAACCGTGGACTTCATTGCTGCGCAGGCACCCGGCGAAGAGCCCGTCCTCCAGTGCCGCTGGGAATTCGGCGACGGGTCGTCTGAGAACGGGCTGAAAGTTCACCACGCCTACACGCTTCCGGGCGAGTATACCGTGCGGATGACCGCTACGGGACTCGGAGAGAGCACAGCTAGCAAAACCGCTACCGTGACGATCTCCGGAAATATCGCGACGAAGTTTGTCCCCGCCGAAAAGAAAAGGCCCGAGTAACTGGCATTTGATTCGGTCCTCAGTGTTCTCGAGAAGTCCCATCCGGAAAAGCGCGCTACAAGAGAGGGCTTCTCAAGCATGAAGGCCACCGCAGAGATGGACACGTCCGCACCCGGATTGCGCCGCACACTCAAGCTTCATCACCTGATCCTCTACGGCATAATCATCATTCAGCCCACTGCGCCCATGAGCATCTACGGCGTGGTAAGCAACGCCGCGCGCGGGCACGTTGTCACCACCATCCTCATCGCGATGGTCGCCATGCTCTTCACTGCGGTGAGCTATGGCCGTATGGCGCGTGTCTATCCCAGCGCGGGATCGGCCTACACATACGTCGGCAAAGAGATCCATCCTCTCGCCGGTTATATAGTCGGTTGGTCCATGTTGATGGACTACATGCTCAACCCCATCATTTGCGCCATCTGGTGCAGTGCGGCGGCCCAAAACATCCTTCCCCAGGTTCCCTACGCAGCATGGGCCTTGGCGTTTGTGCTGGTATTCACCGGGCTCAATCTGCGCGGCGTGCAGACCTCCAGCCGGGTAAATGCCCTGTTGGCCCTGGGGATGAGCATTGTTGTCGTTGTCTTCATCGCGGAGGCCATCCGCTACATTGCGCTTGTCGCGTGGCCTATTGGCGGCCAATGGCTATTGCCTTTTTACGATCCCGCAACCTTCGCGCCCGGGCGCATGTTCCATGGCGCGTCCATCGCCGTCCTCACCTATATTGGCTTTGACGGCATCTCCACCATGTCGGAAGAAGTTGAAAACCCGCGCCGCAACATTTTGCTGGCCACGGTCCTGACCTGCTTTGCAATCGGCATTCTGTCGGCCATCGAAGTGTATCTCGCGCAATTGGTGTGGCCAGGGCGCGTCCCGTTTCCTCTCTCCATGGTCGACACGGCTTTTGTCGAGGTAGCGCATCGTGTAGGTGGAAACTTTCTCTTTCAACTGCTGAACTCAACACTGCTTATCGCCAACATGGGTTCAGGCATCGCCGCCCAGTTCGGCGCCGCGCGCCTGCTCTACGGCATGGGTCGCGCCGATGCGTTGCCCAAGAGATTCTTCGGGGTCGTGAGTTCTAAAACCAGAATTCCACGCAACAACGTTCTTCTCCTTGGCGCGATAACTCTCCTCGGAGCGTTTCTGATGAGCTTTGGACAAGGTGCGGAACTCTTGAACTTCGGAGCTTTCATCGCCTTCATCGGCGTGAACGCAGCCGCACTCATCCATTACAAGTTCCGCTCGCAAGAGAGAGTTGTCTTCCCGGCATTGTCCCCTTTGTGTGGAATGCTGGTCTGCACGTTCATCTGGTTTAATCTGAATTTGAACGCGAAGCTGCTTGGCGCAGCATGGATTGCCGTCGGGCTGATGCTTTACGCGATCATGCGGAAGTCGACGAAGCACGCCGCAACGGATTTGCCGATCGATTTCCATGACTGAGTATTGATCGCTTCTCCGGGAAAAATGCGTGAACCCCGGGGCCCTAATCTCTACTTCAACAAGGGCTCTGCCGCTTGGACTCCACACGCTGCTGCATAGGGACGCAGCACCCCACGGATCCGGTGGATGATGAGCGAATGTGCGTCGGGTCGCAACGTACCTGCGCGCACCGCTCGATATTCATCGGGCAGGAAACAACTCAAGAGCGTTTCAGGAATAGATGTTCTTCCTAAGTTTGCTATGAGCACGTCGATCGCTTCCTTCACCCGCGGTTCGTGCCAATAGTAGCGCACGCGATCGCTGTAACTGTACCGCCGCAGCAGATGGGCTGCCTGCCCATCGCCGGGATAATGGTGCTGCCAGTTCGCGGGGCTGTCGAGCATCACCCGTTCCAAGACATCTGCCAGATGCGATGACTGCCAGCGCGGCACGAGCTCCTCTTCAACTTGAGCAAGATCGGTAAGGGCCTCGCGCATCGCAAAGGTCAAAGCGGGACCTACCTTGAGAATCGCGAATCCATCGCGCACGAGTTGTCGATATGCTTCCGGTCGCTGGTAATCGGTGGAGTGCGCCTCATAGACTAGCCCTGGCTCGTCGTCAAGCAAGGCGGTCAGTTGAGTGGCACGAGCTGGAATGTAGTCAACAACACGGTCGTGATTGAATTCCACTCCGGGTTGCACAACCAATGCGATCACTCGGGGCCAAACCTCAGCCAAGCCGGCATGATCGAATACTCTGCGGTGGATAGCTAATGTCTCGGCAGCAGCTTCACGGCTCGTGACTGCGAGTTCGTTCAAACTCTCAGTCGCTCCGCCGGGGGTCGGTACCTCGGTGCCAATCACATAGACCGGCTTCTTCGCTCCGCAGGCTTGCTCGGCGGCTCTGCACAAAGTGGCGGCACGCTCAGCGACGGTCTCTCCAGAGAGAGTGTCGGGATCGCCGGCACATGCCATGCTCGCATCCAGGTGAATCTTTAGGAAGCCTGCTCGAACGTAGGCTTGGACCATTCGCTCCGCTTCTTGAAGAGCGCTCTTTGCATCCTGCTTTTGCCACGGATTCGGCCCCAAGTGGTCTCCGCCGAGGATCAACCTCGATTCGTCAAAGCCCTTGCTGGCGGCTATGTCTATCGCGCGACGACGGAAGTCCGCGGGAAGCATCCCGGTGTAGCCGCCAAGATGGTTCACTTGGTTCGAAGTTGCCTCAATTAGCAGGTCCGACCCGTCTTCGACCGCTTGTTCAAATGCCGCCTCAAGGACCCAGGGGTGCGCGGAGCAGACGGAGTAAATTCCAAGAGGTCGGTTCTCGCGCCTCGCTACAGCTAATTGTTCTAGAACGTTCGACACAGTCGTCCCTCCATGATGCCGCCTGTCCCCGATTGCAATTGGTAAGAAACCATCCTCTATCGTGATCTGGCCAAATGCTTTCAGTATGCACAATTCAACATGGATAGTGTACATGAAAAGAAAGGAAACGAAGCTAAAAAGCTGTACACATAATAAAACGGAGGCTATACTTCCCGGAGATATGAAGTTGAGGGAGCAACATGACAGTCAACCAGGTTGAGAGTCCCGACAAGTTTGTAGAGATGTCCACCGCCAAGGCAGACGTTGCGCTCCGACTGAGTGACTTTGCCCCCCGTTCCCAGTTAAAAGTTGGATCCCATCTCGTTCAGCGCCCCAAGTTTCCAGTGATCGATTACCACAATCACATCGATTCAATGTCGCCGGAGGCCCTGCTGCCGGTGATGGATGCCTGTGGTGTGGAGAAAATCGTCAACATCACCATGCGTACCGGCGCCGCCGCGATGGAATCGCTCAAGAGGTTTCAACGATGCGCTCGGATCGCTTTGCTTTTATCGCATGGATGGATTGGGACGGAATTGAGCGTGACGATTTTGTCGAAGTCAGCCTGGAACGCTTGGAGCGCTTCGCTGAGTTGGGAGCTTGCGGAATCAAGTTCTGGATGGATCTGGGCCTCAGTGTTCGCGATGGCAGTGGAGCGTTGTTGCGCATCGACGACGAAAGGCTCGCGCCGCTCTTCGACAAGGCCGCGGAACTGGGCATTGCGGTCATGTTTCATACGGCGGATCCAGACGCCTTCTTCACCCCAATTGACCGCTTCAACGAGCGTTACGAGGAACTGGCGGCTCATCCCGACTGGGGCTTCAGCGGGTCGCCCGTCACAAAATCGGAGCTGCTCGAGCAACGAGATCGGGTCTTTGCACGACACCCCAAGACCACCTTTGTGGGCGCGCATCTGGCTGAAAGCGGTGAAGATCTCAGTCAGGTTGCAGGTCTGCTTGACCGCTTCGCAAACGTGCACGTGGACATCAGCGCTCGCGTTTCAGAATTAGGCCGCCAACCGTACACGGCTCGCAAATTCTGCATTGAGTATGCCGATCGAATTCTGTTCGGCACCGATCTTTTGCCGGATGTCGAGATGTATCGTCTTTACTACCGATTTCTCGAAACCGATGACGAATACTTTGAATACCCATCGCATGCTTCCCGCCAAGGTCGATGGAATATTTACGGGATTCACCTGCCTGCCGATGTCCTACACAAGATCTATCGGGAGAACGCACTCAAACTCCTGCGTATGGGGTTGCGTTAATTGTCCCAGTTCGGTTCCGCGACTTTGATTCAATTGAGCGCCCGTCCCACTGAGAGTGAGGTAGGGGCGGGTGGAGCGAACAGAGTCGCATCCCTGAACTCAGAATCAGATGTTCCGAACTTCTTCGTATCGCAGCGGTTTCGTCCTCAAGACGATCAATTGCGGTAGAATAGATAACGAAAACGAGGGACAAGATGGCGAAGGGTAACGCAATCCCTGAACCGGTCGGCTCTGCAAGTGCCCATGAAACTGCTGCGAGTATCTCTTCCACGGAGGTGCCTGTCGATGGGCTCATGGCGGAGGAGCGACGGACACAGATCCTGCAGATCGTGCGCACAACCGGGCGTGCGAAGGTGAACGAATTAACCCACCTATTCAACACATCGGCTGTGACCATCCGCAACGATCTGAATGAGTTGCACCAGCGCGGTTTGGTCGTGCGCTCCCATGGGGGGGCGATGATGGCCGACAGCATCTTGCGCGAGCCTCCTGTTCTGGAACGATTGAAAGAGCATTCGGAGGAGAAGCGGCGCATCGGCGCGGCCGCAGCGGCTCTGATCAACGACGGTGAAACCATCATTCTCGACTCCGGCACGACAACCTTGGAGATCGCGCGCAACATAAAAAAGAAGCAAGGCTTACACGTCATCACCAACGGAGTCAACATTGCCGTCGAATTGCTCGACGCGCGCAACGTCCAGACCTTCATGATTGGTGGCACCGTGCGCGGGGAGTCGGCATCGAGCAGCGGTCGTTTCAGCGAAGAGATGTTCGATCAGTTTTCGGCAGATAGGCTGTTTCTCAGCGGCGCCGGGTGCGACTTGGAATTTGGTGTCAGCGGAGCCAATCTGGAGGAGACCATGGTAAACCGGGCCATGCTCCGCATTTCGCGCGAGATCATTCTCGTAGCCGACGCCAGTAAGTTCTCCAAGCGTGGCATGACGCGCATCGCCCCATTTTCCGAGGTCGATACCGTCATTAGCGACACTGGGTTGAGCGAAGAGATACAAACTAAGCTGCGCGCTCTGGGCTGCAATCTGATTCTCGTATAGCGACCTGTACTCGCCTGAAAAATCGGACGTTTGATCGCGCCCCGACCGGGGCAGACTCGACAATTTGGGCGGTACCTGCCGATCTAGCGTAAGGTAGCTATCGACTCAGAGAGAGTTTGGCAGCCGGGCGAGAGACGCTGAAGCGGTCGGCGCAATAGGGGACTTCTTAGTGCGTCCCTTCGACGTTCGATCCACGAAGTTGTAGGATGCAGACTTTTTTCATAGGCGCCAAACATATCACACCCGGAATTCTCTTCTGGCGTGGAGCAGGCGATGATTCAGCCGGCAGGCGGCAACGCTGCGTTGCACCTTACGCTTGTATAACCGGCAAAGGAGGTGTTGGCACAAAACTGGCCAATCTCCGTGTTTTGAAAACTGAGAAGTCAGCGATTGAATCGAAGTTCGTAACAGAATCAGCGATGATAGAAATAAACTATTTGGAATCAATATGTTGGCGGAGAGCGAGGGATTCGAACCCCCGATACCCTTTCGGGTACGTCGGTTTTCAAGACCGATGCCATCAACCACTCGGCCAGCTCTCCGTGTTGGGTGAAGCCCTTCTTAATCGAAACGCTCTATTTGCGCACGTTTCACTGAACCCTGTCATCGCATGAGCATCTTGCCTTCAAATTCGTTGCTTCGATACCCGCTCAACCGGTCCCTTCGCGATACCTGCATGGATTCATGATATACGAAGCTTGGCTCACTTCGCGTTCTTGGCCTGAGGGTAGGCTTCTTGGCACCTGATTCGCGACTCGCGAGCCGTTGCTCGGGTCCCGGATCTGCTTTCACTGCCGAGGGCGCCGCTTTTGTGTCTGTTCTGCTGCTCTTGAGACCTATCTTGAATTCGCTGCCGCAGCGGACACACGACGGCCGTTGGCGGGCCAAACCTTTGTCGAGTTTGGCTAGTTATCTGCTGTTCGACTTGAGATTGATCGGTGCTACATCCGCGTACAACCTCGTCGATCCCCTTCCCTCTGGTAGAGCGCCTCTTCGTATTGCCGAAGGCCAGCTTCACCATGCCGAACAGCCCGTCCACGCTTCCGCGCACGTGATGCATGTTCGGCAGCCGATGGCCAGTCCGTCCTTATCGCGGAACCCCACTTAGTGAAACTGAATTACAAGTCCGGTTGAAACTCTCAGGTTGTTTTCTGCATTGGATGCGCCGTTCGGCAGCCGCGTGTGAAGGTATTCGCCCTGGACCAGCCGGAGCATGAGACCCTCTCGAACACGGAAGTCGACGCCGTAGCCCAGGTCGATCGCGATTCCCGAAGCATGTGTGCAGATGCCTGAGGCGCACGGGAAAATGCTGTGCGAGCCGATCGCCTTTCCTGCCAGGCCCTGCATATAGAAATCGAGTTGTCCGTCTCTGCGCGATGTCGTGATCCGCGGGCCAAGCGTGATCGTGAGCAAGTCGATCCCGGGACTCGACGCGGAACTCCCCGCTCGACTTTCAGTTGCGTCGGCAACCGCGCCCACGTTCCAGGCTGTGATCACGCGTTTATACAATTCAATGCCGCCGCCTTGCATGAAGAAGCCGCCGCCACCGAGGGTTTGCGAATGCATGGCGTTATACGTTGCGATCACATCGAATGCCCGGTTGGTCCGTTCGATCGGACTCGAAACCTGGGCCAGCATAGGCTTGCTCCCGGCCAGAACGATGCCAGTGAGTAGAGCGAATCTGCCGACAAACTGCTTCATTCTGCCTTCCCTCTACTCGACGGTCAGATTCAAAGTGGTCGAATGGCTTAGGGTGCCCGCGGAAACGGTTACAGTGATTACGCTTGTGGTGGGCAATGTCCGCACAAACCCATAACTTGCAATACAGCCGTTGAGACCAAGCAGGGCAAAGGCTGCCGAAACTGTGAGCACGCAGAGAAGCATCATCCGCGGCATCTGTTTCCTTGCCCGGCGAAGCCGTCCCAGCAAAGGAGCCGTCAGCATCATCAGGGCTAATTCGGTGATCCTCGCATTGGAAACTCCAGGGTTTCTGTGCGCTGTGCCGAGTGGTGGATCGGTAATTGTGACAGCGATGTTCGCAAGCTGAGAATTCGCGGGAAGTGTCCAAGTTCCATTCGCTCCCGCCATCCATTGCGCCGGCGAAGCGCTGACACTGATCTTTGCCGGAAAACCAGTGATCGTCATCGTCGCCGGCAGCGGGATCATGCTGCCGCTCGTGGGCACAATCGATACGGGATACGTGACCGATTTTCCTGCCGTAACGGTCTGGGTCCCGCTGCTCGACGTCACGCTGTAGTCAATGATGGTGACTGCGAGCGGGCTGCTTGTGGCCGTCGCTGTACTTCCATCTCCGCTGTAGATCGCTGTCACGCTCTGCGCGCCAAGGGGCAGGGAAGAAGTCGTAAGCGTGGCTTGCCCGCTCACAGCGGTTGCCGTACCAAGCACCGTCGATCCATCTTGAAAGCTGACTTGCCCTGTCGGACTCCCGGTCGATGAACTGAGTGTCGCAACCAAGGTCACTGGGTTCCCAACAAGCATCACAGGGGTGTTTGAACTAAGGATGATCGCTGGAGATGAGCCGAGGATGACAAATGTCGCCGAGGTCGAGCCGACATAATTTGCATCGCTGACGGTAGCGACGACGGCGTATGTGCCCGGCGCGGTGGGGGTTGTTGTACCGCCGTTGTAAGTCAAGGTTACATTCAAGCCTGCGGGCAAGGTAGTGACCGTCGGCTCCAATGGGTGTCCAGTGAAGGGTTGCTGCAGGTTCAACAGACTCACCGTTGCTTGCGCTTTGTTCACCTGGATGGAAACCGTCGTGGTAACCGAGTTGAAGTTCGCCGAATCCGCTGGAGTGAAGGTGGCGCTCAATGTGCTGGTCCCGCTATTCAGAACGATTCCGGCACCCGGCGAATAGGCAAAACTGCCGGGGACATTGGCTGTCGCGGAAAGTTGGAGAGGGCCGAGCGCAGTTCCATAGGAAATGGCGGAAGGCGTTGTCCATTGAACGATGGGCGTCGCCTTTTCGACGATCTGGGAATAGTGGATCACATCGGATCCATTGGACTGCGCGGACGATGCGGAAACACCGAAAACAAGTGCAGATCCCAGCCACAGGATGCGCGCAGCTAATTGCGGGCGCAGCTTATCCCAGCCCGGCAACCAATGCCTTTGCGTGGACAATCGGTTGGTTGAATGACTACTCATTCTTGCTTTGAATCATTCTTGCACGCAGCACGTCAGACCTTGTTCCGGGAGCTGCAAAAGGCCCGGCCTCCCTGTTTGCCCGGATCTCTTGCGTTCTTCAATGAGGGAATTCCCTCATTGTTTTCTACAGAAGTCTGAACTGCAATCTCCCCTTCCAAGCGTCGATTGCAGTTACAGATTATTGGTAATTCGAGTCACCCGAGTAAGTGATCGTCAGGTTGTGCGTCCCGGCGGTAAACAGTGTCACCGTTGCCGTCGTCGCGCCCGTCCCGTCCAAAGTGAACGTACCGATATTCGTTGAAGTCGAGCTGTCCACAATGGCCACTGTCCCAGTGGGAATCGCTCCGGAGATGACCGAGGCCACACCCACGCTGAATGTCACAGGATCGCCATAGATCGAAGGATTCTTCGAACTTGCAATGGTGACAGCCACGCCGTTCGAGACCTTGTTGACGGTGAACGAGAGAGTTGCCGAAGTGACGGAATTGTTGTTGACATCGCCGCTGTAGACGGCGGTGAGCGTGTGCGTTCCGCCCTTCAGCGAATTCGCGCCGGAAAGCGTGACTGTAGCCACTCCGCCGCTCAGCGTTCCCGTCCCCAAAACCGTTGCGCCATCCAGCAGTTGGAAGGTGCCCGTGGGCGCTCCCGCCGCGCTGGTCAGTGTGGCCGTAAACGTCAGGCTCGTCCCGTAGGTCACCGGCGACGCCTGGCTTGCGGATAGAGCGATCGTAGGCGTTGCCGCGCCGATCGTCAGGGACACGGCATTCGAGGTCGACCCGACGAAGTTGGTGTCACCCCCATACACCGCGGTAATCGAGTGGGAACCATTGAGAAGCGACGAATAGGTGTAGGTGACCGATCCGCCCTGCGCTCCGGTTGGCCGTGCTGTTCCAATCGTCGAAACATAGGGCCCCGCCGCTCCGGCTTGCTCCACCTGCACGCCCCATACATCGACTGTTGCTGCACCCTGACCCGTTGCATACACATTCACGATGAACCCTGAGTTTGCATTCGACGGGAAAGTGTAAGTGAGTGTGCAGCGTTGATACGAAGTCGTCAAAGCACATGTACCGCTTCCGTTGGCGTGCAACGCAGGGTTGTCCGTGATGCCAATGCTGATCGTCGTGGCCGCACTGGCCTTCGCCCAGAAGCTCACCGTCATGGCCTGCGATGGGTAGCTTGTCCCGGTCAGCGCGTAAGAAACTCCCTGTTGCTGCGAAGCGCTGGAGGGTAAAACCAACTGCGTCGCCGAGGCGGAACTACCGTCCGGGCCAGCGTCCGTCGAGGCATTCACCGTCGGAGTCCCAATCGTCGTCCAGCCATTGGAGGTGTTCACTTGGGAGTAGGGAAGAAGGTTGGATCCTGCGATGCTCCCGATCGTCTGTGCTGTCCCGATCGCTGTCGCATTATCGTAAAACTGGATGGTCTCGGTGGTTGGAGCCGGCGCTCCGGCTGTGTGCAGCACGTAATTGAACGTGATTGCTTCGCCCGCTGTCAGACCGGTCGAAGGCGATGCGCCAAGCACGCCAATCGTATTCCGCTGGTTGACCGTCTGCGTGGTGGAACCCGTTGACTGACCGATGACCTTGGCGCTTGGCATCGCAAACACCAGGCACGCAATGGGCATCAGCCACGATAACTGAAACTCCTGGGAAGTCTTGCACCCCATGTCTTACCCTCAATTCGATAAATCCGTTCCATCGGAGCCCGGATACCACCGCGAACACTCGATTGAGTCCTCGCATCCAGTTCCACGAAACCATGAGCCAACACCTAAAACTGTCAGCAATCTGAGCTGAACTTACCACACGATTTGTCGGCGAGGGAGTAACTGAACTGGCTCTCTTTATTGGGGTTTCCTATCCAAGCAAGTGCCCGGACGAATAAGTTGATTGGAGGGAAACTCTTGTTAGCAGCCGGTTCCCCATGGGTAATTTCACGCGTAAGTGCGTTCAATTCCAACCATCCATCGAGATGCTCCCGCCCACGAAAGTTGTATGGGCGTCGGGTCATTTCGCGAGTCCTAAACAGGCAACGGCCCGTCGAGATGGCGCATCCATTCGGATCGACTTCCTGTCTCGATCTCCGGTTCGTCTCACGGGCCTGAGATGTGCTCCCTATCTTCCCACTCGCGGCATTCACCGCAGAACGAGAATCGCATCGCGTGCTATTTGCTGGGAGCGGAACATGCGTACCGGCGTTTCTCTTGAATCAAGTGCGGCACGCCAGGGAGATCGGGATGCTGGAAACTCTGCCGCCCCCCTAAAATGGGGAACCCCGCTCCCACCTAGTTGTTATTCCAAAAGTACTGCTCGCTGGTTTGTTATTACAACGTGGTTGAAACTTTGTGCATCCCCTTGGTCGGATCTCAATGGAGTCGGCTGTGCTGAAGGGTTTTGGACCTCGATAGTTCGTCTTCCCGGCAATGCGCCGCCGGACTCTCGGTGGAGCGGGCTTTCCTTAGATTGTCCAAGTCGACTGACTCGTCCGGGATCGCATGTTACTCATCGCGCTTTGTACTAACTTCCGCAAGTTAGGGGAGTGAAAACAGAATCATGCGGGAACGAGATTGTCGGCGCAGGAGCAAAATGAACGGCTCGAATCCGCGGCCGGGGGCCGCTCTCCGCAGATTTCGCAAAAATCGTGTCGAGGTGCATCGCCAGCGGGGTCGGCAGAATTCCGGCTGAAACTGCGCCATTGGCAAGTCCCCCACGCTCTTCGCGGACCGGAGAGGAACTCCCGTCGCTGCGTACGGAGTGGTTCCTCCCCCCTAAGCTTTCCCTCTCTGTTTGAAGATTGCCAGGACCGGATTCTATCGAAACGAAACGCTGATAAGGAGAACTTGACTGAATAGAAATCCGACTTGCTTCAACTTTCGAGAACAAGGCTAACTTGTCTCTCGAAGCTCGCTAAGTCTGGATTTTAGAGAGATTTAAGCCGATACCCATTTCGGGAATGCTATGCATGTGCTCTTTCAAATAGCTGCTCGCCTGTCAACCGCTTCGTTCATGGAAGCGGCGTGCGCGCGTTTGGAGTCGCTTCGCATTCCCGCCCGAAAGTGGACCGACCGCCGGCTCGTCCGTGCTTCGCCGTCTAGTCTCAAACAAAGCCAAGTGGGAAGGTTGCAGTCCGGTTCGGCGCGCGTCTTTCCCGCGGTCGCGCGTCTTGACAGTCGCAAGTCAACGGGAACGATTCTGGTTCCCATGCTCGCACTCCTCTCAATTCCCGCCTTTGCGCAGATGCAACTGGTGCCGGAAATCACTACCGTGGCCGGCAACGGCACAAACGGTTACTCCGGCGACGGTGGAGCGGCCACAAGTGCCGAAATGAACGACCCTGCCGGCCTTGGATTCGACGCTTCGGGGAATATCTACATCACGGAGTACCTTGGGTGCCGCATCCGCAAGGTCACCATCGCCACTGGAAAAATCACCACTGTCGCCGGCACGGGAACCTGCGCCAACACAGCAGACGGCGGCCAGGCCGCCAGCGCGGCGATCAACCAGCCCAACCATCGCGTGGCGTTCGACAGCTCGGGGAACTACTACTTCGCGGAGTCGGGCAACAACAAGATCCGCAAAGTAAACATCTCGACCGGCGTGATCACAACGGTCGCCGGCAACGGGACGGCAGGCTCCTCGGGCGATGGCGGCGCGGCAACCAGCGCCGAGCTGAACAACCCCAAGGACGTCTTCATCGATGGCTCGAACAACCTCTTCATAGCGGACGGCGGAAACAATAAGATTCGCAAGGTGACCAACTCGACGGGATACATCAGCACTGTGGCCGGTAACGGAACGGCCGGCTCGTCGGGCGATGGCGCCGCCGCCACCAGCGCCGAGCTGAGTGACCCGGAGGGCGTAACCCTGGACAGTGCGGGAAACATCTACATCGGCGACTCAGCCAACAACAGGATCCGCAAGGTCACGATTTCGACTGGATATATCAGCACGGTGGCTGGCAACGGGACCAACGGCTACACCGGCGATGGCGGCGCCGCCACCAGCGCGGAAATCGGCGGGTACTTCGAGGTCGCTGTGGATGCTTCGGGCAATATTTATATCGGTGACTGGGACAGCAACCGGATTCGCGAGGTGAATATCGGAACCGGCATCATCAATACCATTGCCGGCAACGGAACCGCCGGTTACACCGGGAACAGCGGCCCAGCGACCAGCGCCGAATTGAATGCTCCAAATGGGACCGCCCTCGATAGCTCCGGCAACCTGTATTTCGCCGATAACAACAGCGGTACGGTCCGCAAGATTTGGCTCAATTACAGTTTGCCCACCACCGCGCTGGGCTCGAGCAGCGCCGCTCAGAATCTATTTCTTGCGACCACCAGCAACGAGACCCTGACCAGCTTCACGGCAACTCAGTCAATGGGCAGCAAGCAAGAATTCACCGCCGGCACTATCACCGGCTGCACGGTCAATGGCTCAACCTCCAATCCCAGCGGCACCATCTGCACCGTTCCCATCACGTTTACGCCCGCCTATCCGGGCGTGCGCAACGTGCCGCTCACCGTGGTTACCGGAACAGGGAACATCGCATTCGGCCTAAGTGGTACCGGAACCGGTCCCCTCGTAGCCATGACCCCAGGAGTCATCACCACCGTAGCGGGCAATGGGACTGCCGGGAGCACCGGGAACGGCGGAGCAGCAACGAGCGCGGAGTTAAATGGGCCGCAGCGCGCAGTTGTCGACAATGCCGGGAACATCTATATTGCGGACTACTCGGGGAATGAAGTCCAAAAAGTAACTGCAGCCAGCGGCAACATCGGTATCGTTGCAGGCAATGGAACCGGGGGCTATTCCGGAGATGGCGGCGCAGCAACAAGCACTGAAATCCATGGTCCTAGCGGCATCGGAATCGACGGTTCGGGGAACATCTATATCGCGGATAAGAAGAACTATCGAATCCGCAAAGTGACCGTTGCGACCGGGAACATTTCTACGGTGGCCGGCAATGGAACCTCGGGTTACACGGGCAACGAAGGGGCGGCAACCAGTGCGGAACTTAAGAATCCCTCCGGGAATATTGCGTTTGACAGTGCGGGGAACTTCTATTTCTCGGATGGCGGCAACAACGTGGTCCGGGAGGTGAACATCTCCACGGGCATCATTTCAACCGTTGCGGGCAATGGGACGGCGGGCTACAGCGGCGACGGTGGAGCGGCGACGAGCGCTCAACTGAGCAGCCCTGGCACCATTGCACTCGATGCCTCAAACAACATCTACATCGCAGACTTTGGCAATAATGTCGTGCGAAAGGTCGCCGTATCGACCGGTTATATCAGCACCATTGCCGGAAATGGAACCGCAGGCTACGCGGGGGATGGCGGAGCCGCGACAAGCGCCGAACTCCATTCACCCGGTGGTGTTGCGCTCGACGCAGCGGGGAATGTCTATATTGGCGATGCCGGGAACAATCGAGTGCGGATGTTGACTGTATCGACCGGCATTCTCACGACGGTGGCTGGCAATGGAACGGCGGGCTATTCCGGCGACAGCGGAGCAGCAATAAGTGCGGAGCTGAGTAACAACACCGATGCTGAACTCGACAGTGTGGGGAACCTATACATTGCGGACTTCAGCAACAACCGTGTCCGCAAAGTTACCGTCAACCAATCTTCCCTCTCCTATCCGACCTCGACGGCATACGGCGCCGTGGATTCAACGGACGATCCGTTGACCACGACTGTAACCAACATCGGCAACTCGACACTGACAATTGCCGTTCCATCGAGTGGAACGAATCCCAGCGTCGCATCGAACTTTGCCCTTGACGCAGCGACAACCTGTCCTGAATTGAGCACCATCAGTTCAGCTGCAACCCTGGCCTCAGGCAGCAACTGCACGTATCCGGTTGATTTTGAGCCGACAACGGTTGGAAGCATCAACGGCTCGGTGGTCCTGACGGACAACTCGCTCGGCGTCACCGGGACGACGCAAACAATCAGTGCGAGCGGAACGGCAATCCAAGCCACGCCATCGATCACCTTCACGGTCTCGAACCAAACCTACGGAGTAGCGCCCTTTGCGGTTTCGGCCACGTCGAACTCCGCCGGTGTCATCACCTACTCAGTGGTGTCTGGTCCAGCCACGATCTCGGGCTCGACCGTGACCATCACCGGCGTCGGTACAGTGGTTCTGCAAGCCTCACAGGCAGCCAACGGCAACTACACTGCGGGCACACAAAATGCGAGTTTCACGGTCTCGGCCGCAGCGCCCTCAATCACCTTCAACGTGTCGAACCAGACCTACGGGGTCGCACCCTTCGCGGTTTCGGCTACGTCGAACTCCGCCGGCGCGATCACGTACTCGGTGGTGTCCGGTCCGGCCACGATCTCGGGCTCGACCGTGACCATCACCGGCGTCGGCACAGTGGTTCTGCAAGCCTCGCAGGCAGCTAACGGCAACTACACCGCAGGCACACAGAACGCCAGCTTCACCGTCTCGGCGGCTGCCCCGACGATTACCTTCAATGTGTCGAACCAGACCTATGGGGTAGCGCCCTTTGCCGTTTCGGCCACGTCGAACTCCGCCGGTATCATCACCTACTCGGTGGTGTCCGGTCCGGCCACGATCTCGGGCTCGACCGTGACCATCACCGGCGTCGGTACAGTGGTTCTGCAAGCCTCGCAGGGAGCTAACGGCAACTACACCGCAGGCACACAGAACGCCAGCTTCACCGTCTCGGCTGCCGCCCCGACGATCACCTTTTCAGTGGCCAATAAGACGTATGGTGTAGCACCCTTCGCGGTTTCGGCAACGTCGAACTCCGCCGG